>Ga0116191_1001594_pt1 | contig 18208 bp, 15 predicted proteins | sample AD_UKC111_MetaG_FD_89897 | JGI IMG/M metagenome (GOLD analysis project Ga0116191, IMG submission 89897) | Active sludge microbial communities of municipal wastewater-treating anaerobic digesters from Hong Kong - AD_UKC111_MetaG | ecosystem: Engineered > Bioreactor > Anaerobic > Digestate...
GTTTGTATCCTTAAAGAACAAGTTATATGACGAGATGAGAAAGAATAATCATCTTACTGAAAAACAAATTGATGATTATCAACCGCTTGCTCCGGATAATGTTGAAGCCGATTATATTTCTTCAGAAAAAAAAGAGTGGTTAAATCATAAAGTTATGTTTTTATTGGGTAAATTATCTTCTCGCCAGCGAGAAGCTATCACCCTTTACTATCTTGAGGAACGAAAATATGACGATATCTGTACTATTATGGGGATCAATTATCAGTCTTTGAGAAATCTTATTCATAGAGGGTTAGCAAGGTTACGTGCACTTGCCATTTAAATTGATGAAAGAAGGATGAATAAATGAGTACATTCTGTTTTTGTGTTTCGTCTTAGAAAAAATGCAAACAGAGTAATTCGTGAAAAAATACGAAGTAACCGATTTCTTAGTCAACGAAAGTTTTCTGGATTATGTAATTAATAAATCCGATGCCGGCGTTGATTATTGGGAAAGGACAGCAAGGGATGAACATCCCGAACTTGCCGATATAGCCGAAACAGCCAAAAAAATTATCTTGTTTGAAAACGAGGATAAATCGTGTTTGATGCAGGATGAATCTGAAGATTTAAAAAAAAGGATTTTTTATTCCATTCAGAAAAACAGGACGATCTAATACAAAATCAGCTGACAATTTATTTTTCGTAGGTAGAGGAAAAGATTTTCTTTAGTTGTTCTTAATTGAAGTTTGAAGATTAATCCCTGATGAGATTGAGAAAAACTCCGAAAATGTTTGGATTCCCTTGAAAAAATTGTACTTTTGTATTCCGAAAAATCAACATATCGGTTGAGGTTTGCTCGGATGGTGGAATCGGTAGACACGCAAGACTTAAAATCTTGTGACCATTGCGGTTGTGCGGGTTCAAGTCCCGCTCCGAGTACAGGATTAAAAATATAAAAAAAGGATTCACTTCAAAACGCGAATGAATCCTTTTTTATATAGGTACTCAAACGATAGTTCCGGATTCGGATCGATACGCTGCCTTCACCTGTGGTTTGAATGGCAGTTTTTTTATTATTGTCGAATTACTTTTGTTTGAGTTTCTTTGAGCGGGTTACAATTTTTAACCATAAATATCCCACAATCATCGAAAAACCGGAAGTAACGAGTACGGCAAGCTTGGCTGTATCTTGAATATTTTTATCGGAGAAAGCAAGCGTTGAAACAAATATCGACATGGTAAATCCAATTCCGGCAAGAATCCCTACTCCCATAAATTGAACCCAATCGGAAGAATTTAGTTTTATGATTTTGCTTTTGGATAAGAAAAATACAGCCAGCATAATACCTATCGGTTTTCCTAGGAACAGACCAAGAAATATTCCCAACGACAAGGTTGAAATCAAATTACCCATGGACGCTGCCGAAATAAGAATGCTTGTGTTTGCCAGAGCAAATAAGGGTAGTATAATAAAGTTAACAGGAATATGAATTTTCTTTCCGTAAATATGAATTTTTCTTTCAGGCAAAAGCATGGCAAGGATAACTCCCGCAAATGTGGCGTGAATTCCGGATCGATAGAGGCAGAGCCATAAAGCAATTGCTCCGATAGCGGTTAATATTCTTCCTGTAACAGATCTGAATTTTCGAATAATAAAAAAGAGTGCAATTGTACATATCGCTGCTCCTGCCAGCCAAATTAAACTAACTTGAGATCCATAAAATAGGGCAATAATTAAAATGGCACATAGGTCGTCGGTAATGGCAAGGGTGGTAAGGAAAATTTTCAGGGAGTGAGGAACGGCATTTCCCAATAAACTCAGAATGCCCAGCGAAAAAGCAATATCGGTAGCGGTGGGTATTGCCCACCCTTTTTGAAAGGGTGTTCCTGCGTTGATCGAAGAATAAATAATAGCGGGGACTATAACGCCACATATGGCAGCTACTACGGGAAGGATCATTCTTCTACGTACCGAAAATTCTCCGGATATTGTTTCATGTTTAATTTCCATTCCTACTTGAAAAAAGAAAACGGCCATGAGTACATCATTGATGATGTGAAGAAAGGTATGGGGTAAATTTAAGGAATGGAAAAGTGGAATTTCTGTTTCCCAAAAATTATAGTAAATATTTCCGATTGTCGGAATATTGGTGACTATTAATGATAAAATGGTACTAAATAGCAATAAAATGCCTACTGACCGGCTGTCGTGAATAAAATTTATCAGCGTGAATTTCCTTCTTTTTTTTGAATTTCGAATTAATTCTGATGGCATGAAAACGTGGTTTATGGGAGATTATATTATTGTGATTTGATTTAGGAAAGGAGAAAACTAATATCGTCCTCCTGAGACCATTCTCTCGGCGTTTCTCCATACTTGAAAATCCGGGCATTACGATTTCCGATGAGTGTGAGGTTGTTTTCTTCACGTCGAAGCATGGTTCCCTCACGCAATCCTACCACAAATATGTTTCTATTTACCGTAATGAATTCGTTGATACGAACTTCGCGTGTTTCGCCACTAAAGTTTGTTGGGTGTTCATCGGTGTAATGGGGATTGATCTGAAAAGGAACCAAGTTAAGGGTTTTGAATTTAGCGGGCTCGACAATCGGCATGTCATTGGTTGTTTTCAGTGTAGGGCATGCGATATTTGCTCCTGCACTCCACCCGATATAGAGTGCACCTTCCTTTACTTTTTTACGGATTGCTTCCATCAATTTGTTATCTTGTAGCATTTTGACCAAATGCCATGTGTTTCCACCTCCAACCACAATGGTGTCGGCATTTTCGATTGCTTCCTTCGGATTAGCAAACCGATGAATACCGGTGATGTGATGGCCTATTTCGTCAAATACGTCATTTACTTTCTTTTCATATTCATCGAATGAAAATGTTACGGCGGCGTAAGGGATGAAAATGACGTTTTGTTTTCGTTCTCCCAAAAAATCTTTTAGTTGATTTTTGGCATGTGCTAAATAACTTTCCCCGGGATTCGTGGAATTACTGATAAGCAAAAGTCTCATGATTAGTTTTGTGATTTTATGTACTTGGTGGACAAATTTAATCAATATTCTTATAAGGGATTGTATATTTCTTTTTAATGGGTTATTTTTGCTTTTGTTTTCTATTTCAAAATGGGTTATACAGTAGAAGAAACGATCCGCAGTATCAGAAAAGATCTTCGTCTTTCCATGAATGGTGTCGTAGCGGCAAGCATGCGGGAAAAAGGAATGAGTTACGGCATGAATTTTGGAGTGAAATTGCCGGATATCCGCAGAATTGCGTCTCATTATATTCCCGATAAAGAGTTGGCCGAATCGTTGTGGAAACAAGATGTGCGCGAGCTAAAAATTATAGCTACAATGCTTTATCCACCCGATGAATTTTCTCGAGAAGATGCAGCACGGTGGGTAATAGAGATTCCTAATCAGGAAATTCGTGAGCAGGTGTGCATGAATTTATTTCAAAAAACCGTTTTTTCTGACGAGTTGGTCGATAGTTGGGTAAATCAAGAGGATGAAGAGATGCGGATAACAGGATATGGGTTGTTTGCCCGACTTGCTATTATCCATGCTCCGACATTTGAAAGAGTAGATAAGAATACAGTTATCGATAGAGCGCTTTCCGACGTTTTTTCCGATTCTTTGTTTTTGTTTCAGGCTGCCTTGAACGCCCTGAAATTTGCGGGAAGAAATTCTCATCAGTTGGCCACTGCTATTCTAAGTCGATTAATGCCGTTTGAAAATAGCTCCAAAGGAAAAGAGATTGTCGAAATTTTGCGCTTTGAATTCGAAGATATTATTCCTTGAAATTCTTGTTGACAAAAAAAACAATGATGAGCAAATTAATCGTAAGGAATAACCCCACACCGCCAATGTAAATGGCTTTCCAGTGAGGAAGCGTGAAATAAAAATAGAGGGAAGCAATAACGATTAATGCTATCAATACCCACAATATTCGTATGATAATTTTTTTCCCTTTCATCTTTATTTTTTGTTTTTTTAATGGCACAAATGTAGTCAAATTTTTTTATAATAGTTGTGCCTTCCTCGCTTTTAGCGATATCTACCTTTACTTCGGATGAAATGGCTTGCTCAATTTTCCAATACCGATTTTATCGTATGAGAGAACAACGAAACTGTGGCCTGTCGCATAATCGGAAAGGACAAGAAGGAGTTTGATTTATTATTCGTGATGGTAAGGTTCGTTGTTCAGAATAGTCATTGCCCGATAAAGTTGCTCAATAAAAACCAATCGCACCATTTCATGAGTGAAGGTCATTTTCGAAAGGGATACTTTCTCATTGGCACGTCCATATACTTCTTCCGAAAATCCATAGGGACCTCCTACAACAAAAACCAGCCGTTTCAAACCCATGAGTCCTTTCTTTTCGATAAAGCGTGCAAATTCCGGCGAAGAAAACTGTTTCCCTTTTTCATCCAAAAGGACCACGTAATCGTTGGGTTGTAAAGTTTTAAGAAGTTGGTTCCCTTCGAAAATCTGCTGATCTTTTTCGGAAAGGTTTTTCGTGTTTTTTATATCGGGAACGATTTCCATTTCAAAAGGGATATAATGTACGAGTCTTTTTGCATAGGCATTTATCAGGTTGCAATAAGCAGCGTCGTTTATTTTTCCTACCGATAGCAAAATGATTTTCATTTTTATGAATTTACCCTTGAAACACAAATTTTTCGTCCTGATTACAAATGTAATACTTTATTTTTATAATTTTGTCAATTCATTGTTATCGGTATAGTTAACAAAAAGATGTTTTAGGTGTTCATAAAGATGTAGTATTTTTCAGGAAACGTTTTAATATGGACGAAAAGGAATTAATTGATAGACTTATAGACCTTGCTTTTGCCGAAGATATCGGAGAAGGGGATCATTCTACCTTGTGTAGTATTCCGGCAGATGCTCAGGGGAAAGCCAAGCTTATTATAAAAGAAGAAGGCATTCTTGCCGGTGTAGAAGTGGCAAAAGAAGTTTTCCGTAAATTTGATCCGACTTTAAAAATGGAAGTTTTCATCGAAGACGGTGCTCATGTTAAGCCGGGCGATGTGGCTTTTGTGGTGGAAGGCAAAGTGCAGTCGCTTTTGCAGACCGAACGTCTTATTCTTAATATCATGCAGCGTATGAGCGGAATCGCCACAACAACACATCGTTATGTTAAACTTCTTGAAGGAACTCGTACGAAGTTGCTCGATACACGCAAGACTACTCCCGGCATGCGTTTGCTCGAAAAACAGGCAGTAAAAATTGGTGGCGGAGAAAATCATCGGATCGGACTTTTCGACATGATCCTTTTGAAAGATAATCATGTCGATTTTGCGGGAGGCATCGAAAATGCTATTCGTGGAGCTCAGAAATACCTGAAAGAAAAAGGCAAAGACTTAAAAATCGAAATCGAAGTACGTAATCTTGATGAACTGAAAGAGGTCTTGCGGGTAGGTGGTGTGGATAGGATTATGCTCGATAATTTTTCTGTTGAAGATACGCGTAAAGCTGTGGAATTGGTTGCCGGCCGGGTAGCTCTTGAGTCGTCGGGTGGAATTACCGAAGAGACCATACGTAGTTATGCTGAGTGTGGAGTAGATTATATTTCTGTAGGCGCATTTACGCATTCGGTTAAGAGTCTCGACATGAGTTTAAAAGCCGATTAAAAGGATGGATAATACAGCGGATAAACAAGAATTGTTGGATAAGCGTTATATACGTATGGCATTTATCTGGGCAGAGAATTCCTATTGCAAGCGTCGCCGGGTGGGTGCAATTTTAGTAAAGAACAAAATGATCATATCCGACGGCTATAATGGCACACCGGCAGGGTTTGAAAATGTATGCGAGGACGAGAATAATATCACGAAACCCTATGTTTTGCATGCCGAGGCCAATGCAATCACAAAAGTTGCCCGATCGAACAATAGTAGTGAAGGAGCAACACTTTATGTGACATCGGCTCCTTGCATTGAATGTGCCAAACTCATTATACAAGCCGGAATCAAGCGGGTTGTATATGCCGATTCTTATCGTCTTTCCGATGGAATCGATCTGCTCCAAAGAGCAAACATTGATGTTGTTGCGATTGATTTAGATAAATAACTTACCTTAAGGTGTAATTTAAAATAGTTGATGATGGATGCTGAAAAAAGCGTGAGAACGTGGTTACCGCTATGGATTGCTTTGGCAATTGTTTTGGGGATTTTTATTGGCAACAAGTTCTTGGTGTTTGAACGGGGAGTAAAAGTTCCGGGTACCGAAAAATTGAACGCGGTTCTCAATTACATCAACGAATCGTATGTCGATCCGGTTGACATGAGAGAGTTGGTTGAAGATGCCTTGCCTCATCTCGTCAGTGGACTCGACCCCCATTCGGCGTATATACCTGCTGAAGAAATGAAACGGGTGAACGAGGAGTTGGAGTCTCATTTTTCGGGAATAGGCGTAAGTTTTTATGTACTTAACGATACCATTGTCGTTACCGGCATTATTCCGGGAGGGCCTTCCGAAGCCGCAGGAATCCAACAATGGGACCGCATTGTTAAAGTTAACGATACATTGGTGGCAGGCAAAAAGATAACCAATGAACAAGTAGTAAAAAAACTACGCGGCGAAAAAGGTTCGCAAGTTAAACTCAGTATATTCAGACCCACCGAAAATACAATGATTCACATAACCGTAACCCGAGACGATATCCCGATTAGTAGTGTTCCGGCTTCGTATATGCTTACAGACAATATCGGCTATATAAAAGTGGGTACTTTTGCCTTCACTACTTTCAGCGAATTTATTTCGGCGATTTCAAAATTGAAAAGTCAGGGATGCAATTCCCTCGTTATTGACCTTCGCGGCAATGCCGGTGGTTCGTTGGAAACGGTTATTGCCATAGCAAACGAATTTTTAGATAAGGGTAAATTGATTGTTTATGCCGAAGGTCGCCGATTCCCGCGTATCGATCATTATGCCGATGGTTCGGGAACGTGCAAAAACGATCAAATTGTTATCTTGATTGACGAATTGAGCGCTTCGGCCAGCGAAATTTTGGCGGGTGCCATCCAGGATCATGATCGTGGCCTGATCATTGGGCGGAAGTCTTTTGGAAAAGGGTTGGTTCAAAGCCAACGTCAGTTCAAAGACGGATCAGCCATTCGCTTGACAGTTGCCCGTTATTATACTCCATCGGGACGATCCATTCAACGTAAATACGAAAAAGGGCATTACGATGAATACGAAATGGATGCTATCAATCGTTTTATTCAAGGAAATTATGCTAATGTGGATACGGCTTCGAATGCCGATTTAAAACCGTATAAGACGGATGCCGGACGAACTGTTTACGGAGGTGACGGAATTATGCCCGATATTTTTATTCCCCGCGATACTTCCGGAATCAATTCCTATTATAATGCCTTGGCGGCTCGAGATCTTATTCAGGAATATGCTATGGTTTACAGCGATCGAAACAGGGATAAATTAAGCAAATTCAAATCCTGGGAAGATCTTCATCGTTATCTGCGTATGCAGCCACTATTGACGAATCTGGTAAGTTATGCCGATTCAAAAGGAGTGAGACAGCGTCCCTATTACATCGAAGAATCTCGAAAACTTTTGGAATCCCAGTTGGAAGCTTATATTATTCGTAATTTTTGGGGGGAAGAGGGCTTTTATGCTGTTCTTATGGAAAACGATAATGTGGTTGACAAAGCCATTGAAATGATTGTCACGGGGAAAACAGTACCCGAAGCGATTGTTCGAGAACTCTATAAAGAGTGATTTCTTTTCAACTCGAATTATTTTGTTCGATTGATAATGTCTTGCAGGAAAAATGAAACAGGTGTCTCCCAAACAGGCATTGCGAGATCAAGTGGCCGCTAAAAAGGGTACTTTATCCCCAGCCGAATTACGTTTTTTTTCATCAGAAGTTATATCAACACTGGAATTAACGTCTTTGTTTCAGGATGCCACCCGTATCTTGATCTATTATAGCATACCCGGTGAAGTGGAAACGCATGATTTCATCGATAAATATCGCGAGGACAAATCTTTTATTCTCCCTGTAGTAAAGGGAAATGAATTGGCTTTGAAAGAATTCACTTCATCAGAAGAGATGATAAAGTCTTCCTTCGGAATTTTTGAACCGACGGGGAATGAATTTATCGACCTTGATCGGATTGATCTTGTCGTTGTGCCGGGGGTAGCATTTGACAGAGAACTCCATCGGTTGGGTAGAGGCAAGGGATTTTACGACCGATTGTTACCGCTCATCAACGCTCCGAAAATAGGTGTTTGTTTCGATTTTCAGTTGTTCGATCATATTCCTTACGATAAACATGATGTTAAAATGAATATGGTCGTTTCACAAAATGAGATTGTCATTGAATAATAACTCTCATTAAACAGTAACTCTCCGGTTTTTTTCGGCTGTTTTTTAACGGTTAAAATCGATTTGGGCATTGCACAGCTTTCTATAATATCCGTTTTTGGCATACAGCTCGTCATGGTGCCCATGTTCTACTATTGCCCCTTCATGCATAACATAAATTTCGTCGGCATTTTTAATGGTGGATAGCCGATGGGCAATGGTAATGGTGGTGCGATTTTTAACCAGTCTGTCCAATGCTTCTTGTACGAGCTTTTCTGAGGCGGTATCTAATGCCGATGTGGCTTCGTCGAGAATGAGAATTTGAGGATTTTTCAGAATTGCCCGTGCAATGCTGATGCGTTGGCGTTGACCACCTGATAGTTTTCCGCCTCTGTCGCCGATAGTGGTCTGATACCCCTGTTCGGTAGCCATGATAAATTCATGAGCATTGGCAATTCGGGCTGCCTTTTCTACTTCTTCCTGAGTAACATTTTCGGTACCAAAGGCAATATTGTTAAAAAAAGTATCGTTGAACAGAATGGCTTCCTGACTCACATATCCTATCAACGAACGTAAATCGTGAAGGGCAACCTCTTTAATATTTATATCATCAATATAAATTCCGCCTTGTTGAATATCGTAAAAGCGAGAAAGAAGATCAACCATTGTCGATTTTCCGGAACCCGATTCACCCACAATGGCAATCGTTTTTCCCTTAGGAATAACCAGATCGATATCTTTCAATACCCAATCCGATTGATAGGCAAACCAAACGTGGTTGTACCGGATATGGGAATTAAATTGAAGTTTTTTTGGATTTTTCGGATTTTCTATCTCGTTTTGAGCTTTCAGAATGCGATCTATTCTATCCATGGAAGCCAACCCTCTTTGTACGGCATAAGCCGATTTCGAAAAATCTTTGGCAGGGTTGATGATGCTGTAAAAAATGGTGAGATAATAAATAAATGTGGCAGCATCGATCAGCCCCTTTCCTTCTAATATGAGTGAACCCCCAAACCACAGAACAATCGCAACGGTAAGGGTACCAAGAAATTCGCTCATTGGATGAGCCAAATACTGGCGTCGGGCTATTCGGTTGGACATTTTTCTGAATTCGTCGCTCCCTTTTCGGAATCGCTCCGAAATCTTATTTTCGGCATTAAATGCTTTTATTATTCGTAATCCGCTTAAGGTTTCTTCCACTTGCGACATTAATTCTCCCCATTTATTTTGCGCTTCAAAAGATTTTCTTTTAAGTGTTTTTCCCACGGCACCCATTACATATCCCATTATCGGGAGCAGTACCAACACAAAAAGGGTAAGCTGCCAGCTTAATGCAATCATCGTACACAGATAGATAAGAATAAGAATAGGATTTTTGAAGAGCATATCCAGAGAACTCATGATCGAGTTTTCAACTTCGTTGACGTCGCCTGAAATTCTGGCCAGAATGTCGCCTTTATGTTCTTCGGTAAAAAAGCCGATAGGCAAAGCCAATATCTTGTCATTGATTTGGTTTCGGATATCTTTTACTACTCCGGTACGGATAGGTATCGTAAAATACGAACCGAGATAAGCGGTTGACGTTTTAAAAAAAGTCATGATAACCAAAACGGCTGAAAGAATCAACAATGTTTGGCTGCTTCCATAGGTCTCAATCAGTTGAGTTATATACCAGTATCCATTGTTTAAAAGAATGTCCATGAACGAAACGCCGGGAGTATCCCATGAGATGAATTCATAGGTGGCGGTATTGATTTTAAACAGTACCTGAAGAATGGGAATGATGGTTGCTAGAGAGAATACATTTAGAATGGCGGTTAATATGTTGAAAATAAAAGTAAGTACAACATATTTTTTGTAAGGAGGCAAAAATCGTTTGAGTATTTTAAATATTCCTTTCATTAAACTCGTGGGTTGAAAACCGGTACAAAATTACGACTTTTCGGGGAATAACCGCCGAAAAATTCGTACTTTTGTAAGTATGCAATCGTCCGATAAAAATACATTGACCGAATTACTCGCTCAATTGAATGCAGCTCAACGTGATGCTGTTGAATTTTGTGATGGGCCGTCACTCGTCATTGCCGGTGCAGGATCGGGGAAAACGCGGGTACTTACCTATAAAATAGCTTATCTATTGGAACAGGGCCTTCCCCCTTACTATATTCTTGCACTTACGTTTACGAATAAAGCCGCAAAGGAGATGAAGTCGCGAGTTTCCGACCTCGTGGGAGAAAAGAAGGCCCGGCAGGTGTGGATGGGTACCTTTCATTCCATTTTTTCGCGGATATTGCGTAATGAAGCCGCAAACATCGGGTTCGATTCCAATTTCACGATTTTCGATGCTTCGGATTCGCATAACCTTGTGCGCTTGATCATAAAAGATATGAACCTCGACGACAAGGTATATCGTCCCGGAAGCGTGCATCACCGCATTTCAATGGCAAAAAACAGCTTGATTACTCCTGCTATGTACGAACAAAATGCCGAAATCAGGGAGTACGACCGTCAAATAAAGCAACCGCTGATTTTTGAAATTTACCGTCGGTATCAGGAGCGTTTACGGGCAGGAAACAGCATGGATTTTGACGATCTGCTCCTGTATACCAATATCCTTTTTCGGGATCATCCCGATGTATTGGAGAATTATCGGAATCGTTTTCAGTATATCCTGGTGGATGAATACCAAGATACGAACTTTGCGCAGCATCTCATTGTAAAGCAATTGGCCGAGGTGCATCATCGTGTATTCGTTGTAGGTGACGATGCGCAGAGTATCTATTCGTTTAGGGGAGCCAATATCGATAATATTCTAAAATTTAAAACTTCTTATCCTGAGGCACAGATATTCAAGCTTGAGCAAAATTATCGTTCAACCCAAAATATCGTGAATGCGGCCAATAGTCTGATAAAAAAAAATGTAGGCCAAATTTTCAAGAATGTCTTCTCCAAACAAGAAGAGGGTGAAAAAATAGAGGTGATCAGTGCTTTTTCCGATTTTGAAGAAGGGGTGATCATTGCCAATAAAATTGCCCGTATGCGCCTTGAGGATCATGTTTCTTATGGCAATTTTGCTATTCTTTACCGAACCAATGCCCAGTCGCGAATTTTTGAAGAGGCGTTGCGTAAGAAAAATATTCCTTATCGTATTTATGGTGGGCTTTCTTTTTATCAGCGCAAGGAAATCAAGGATATTATTGGTTATTTTCGATTGATTATTAATCCCCAAGATGAAGAGGCTTTCAGAAGGATTATCAATTATCCGGCTCGTGGCATCGGCGATGTTACCGTCAATAAAATCTCGGATGCAGCGCAGATGCACAATATCGGCATGTGGGAAGTGCTTTCCGATCCGGTGGGGTATGGATTGCATGTGAATTCCGGCACATTGAAAAAACTGTCCGATTTTCGTGCGTTAATCCGCGATTTTATCGATCAAAACGAAAAGTTGAATGCCTTTGAGTTGGCACAAGAAGTAATAAAAAAAACCGGCATTGTGGGAGAGACATACCGGGATATGACGCCGGAAGGAATGAGTCGTGCCGAAAATATTCAAGAATTGTTGAATGCTATGAATATATTTGTTGCTCAACGACAGGAGGAGGGCGATGATGATATTCGTTTGCAGGACTTTTTACAAGAAGTATCGCTTCTTACTGATCAGGATACCGATGGCAATTCGGATTCGGAAAGGGTAACGCTCATGACAGTCCATTCGGCTAAGGGATTGGAATTTGATCATGTTTTTGTAGCGGGTATGGAAGAGGATTTGTTCCCTGTGGCAATGGCAAAAAACGAGATGCGGGGGTTAGAAGAAGAGCGTCGCTTGTTTTATGTGGCTATCACCCGTGCTAAAAAAACGTGTACACTTACGTATGCAAAGAGCCGTTTTCGAAACGGTCGCCTAACTTCAACACAGAAAAGTCGGTTTTTGAGCGATATCGATCACAACTTTCTTACATCGGAAAGTGAGGCAATTTTTGTTGCTCATGCTGAACATGAGGATGGTTTTTGGGGTTCGTTGCGTCGCAGACGAGAAGAGGAAACGGCAAATGCGGGAAGTCAAGCACCTCTTTATAATTTTCAAAAGGAGAAGCTTTCTCCAATTGCTCAAACTTCATCCGGAGCGTTGCCGAAAGAAGCCGATGAACTTTGCGAAGGCGATATCATCGAACATGAACGTTTCGGCCGGGGTGTGGTAAGCGAAATAGAATCTACCGGAAGTGATAAGCGGGCGTTCGTCGATTTCGATTCTGTCGGAAGAAAACAATTACTGCTAAAGTTTGCAAAGTTTAAAATCGTGAAATAAAAAGCAACAGAAATCCACTCGTTGCACGTGCGGTGTAAAATTTCACAAAGAAATCAGTGCTTCTTCAAATAGCGTAATTTTTTCCAACCCGTTTTCGTTGACGATATAGGTGTTTTCGATTCCTACAGCTCCGATATGGGGAAGAACGAATTTGGGCTCGAGAGCAATTGTCATGCCCGGCTGAAGAATTTCTTTAGATCGGCGTGTCAGTACAGGAGGCTCGTTTATTTCCAGTCCTACGCCGTGTCCAATGAATTTTGCCTGTTGAACGGTTCCCATGAAATAGGGTTCGAGTTGATTTTCTTTAATTCTTTTTTCTGCCCATAAATAGAGCTCGGCACAAGGAATGCCGGGTTTCGCGGTTTCCCAAATTTCGTTATGAATGTCAATGGACACCTGATGTGCTTGATAGGCAATTTCCGGCACTTTTCCGATAGCAAAGGTGCGGGTCATGTCGTCCATGTAAGGACGGTAATTCCCGGCCATATCGACCATAAGGGTAGTGCCTTCTTTTAGTGGTGTTCCGTTTGCACCTAGGGGCAATAGCGGGGTGATGCCTCCTCCTCCCAATGCATAATCGTATGGAGACGGTGTCTGAGCATTATTCCCGGCCAAAATGTTCCCCATATAAATATCCATATTCTCGCCAAACGAGCGAAAAATTCCCAACGATCCTGCTTTTCGCATCCGATATTCCAATTCAATCTGAAATTCGATATCGGTCATTCCCGGTCGATAAATGGAGCGGATTTGGGAATAGACTTCGGCATGGATGATGGCACTTTCGCGTATCTGTTGAATTTCAAAATCTGATTTTACTGAGCGTATTTCGCGTAATTTTTGTGATGCATTAATCATCTCGGGCATATTCAGTGCCGTTTGCAAACGAACGGCAGCGGTATAGGATAATGCATCGGTTTCAAGAAGCAGACGCCGTGGAAGAGAAAGGTTATGTTTGCCGAGTATGTCGGGGAGCTGTTCCGGTTTGCGGATATATTCCACGCGTTGGCCTTCGATGCCCAGGGGACGTTTGATAAAGAGGAGGGGGTCACTTTCGGGCAAAATATAAAGATAGCCGTCAAAAATGAAATCGTTCAAATAAAACTGATTGACGGAAGTTGTTATAATACAGGCATCAGCTTGCAGTTCTGCAATAATGTGTTGAACTTTTCGCAATCGGTCATTTAATTCTTCTTTGGGGGTCGAAATCATAGGTCGTTTTTATTTTCAAAGGTAATGATTAATCCGATTTGTGCGTATTATTGGGGATTGTTTTGTAAATTTGTCGGGTTAGAAGACATTGTTTCTGTACGAAATAATGTTGATCTCAAACCTAATTGCCGTTATTTTATATTCGATTATTCGATGAAGGGAAGAATACTTTTGGTAGAAGATGATACGGGGTTTGGAACCATGCTGCAGAAATGGTTTGAACGAAACAATTTCTCGGTTCGATGGTGTACGCGGTTAAATTCTGCCAAGGAAGCCCTTAGTCAGGGAGAATACGATGTGGTTCTTTCCGATTTGCGTTTACCGGACGGAGATGGCATTATGCTGTTGCAGTGGATGAAAGAACGAAAGATGAGTACCCCCGTGATTATTCTTACCGGTTACGGAGAAGTGCCGACTGCTGTGACAGCGATTAAATTGGGTGCCTTTGATTTTCTTGAGAAACCCGTTAATCCCTCTGTTCTCAAACAAAAAATTGAAAGTGTTTTTCAGCATGTCAAGGAAACAGGAAACAACACTAAAACGACTTCCAAAAAAGCGAGTAAATCCAAAACAGCGGAACCCTCTCTGATCCCCTCTCTCGTAAAAGGGAATAGTCCGTTATTGAAAAAGATGTACGAATATATTGCTTTGGTTGCTCCGACACAAATGGCGGTTATGGTTTTAGGCGAAAGTGGGAGCGGAAAAGAATATGTAGCACGGATGCTTCACGAGCAAAGTAATCGAGCCGAAGGACCGTTTATAGCAGTAGATTGCGGTAGTTTATCGATGGAACTTGCACCAAGTGAACTGTTTGGGCACAAAAAAGGAGTTTTTACTTCTGCCGTGGAAGATAAAATAGGTTTTTTTGAAGAAGCAAAGGGTGGTACCTTGTTCCTTGATGAAGTTGGTAATCTGCCGTATGGTGTGCAGATGCAGATGCTTCGGGCTTTACAGGAAAAGAAAATCAGACCGGTAGGTTCAACGACGGATGTGGATGTGGATGTGCGTATCGTGACTGCCACAAACGAAAATCTCGAGAAGGCAATTGCCGAGGGTAAATTCAGAGAAGACTTGTATCACCGGTTAAACGAATTTTTGATAGAGGTGCCTCCTTTACGGGAATGTCTTGAGGATATTCCTTTATATGCTGCTCATTTTCTTGAAGAAGCGAACGTCGAGCTCGATCGGCACGTTTGCTCTATTTCTCCGGAAGCGTTACAGAGATTGGAAAATTATTCGTGGCCGGGTAATTTGCGCGAATTGCGAAATGTCATTCGAAGAGCGGTGTTGTTCACTACAGGTGACACGATTACGGCTGCAAATTTGCCTGTCTTGGAAGAAAAGACAGGTAAAGAATGTGAAAAAGAGATGTCCTTAACGAGGGATGCCGGTGAAGAAAAAGAAAGGATTGTGCGTGCATTGGAAAAAGCCAAGGGAAACAAAACATTGGCGGCGCGTTTGCTTCAGATCGACCGTAAGACCCTTTATAACAAGATGCATTTATACGACCTCGATCTCTGATCGGTTTCTCTTACAGGTAATCGGTGTATATTTTATCGGCAAAAGTTCGCAGTTCTTTTATCGTCATGGCAAGTTCCTCTTTCCATTGGGGAAAAGCAGCCTCGTTTTCTCCGCGAAGGCGATCCATTTTTCGCAATACGCTACACAGATACTCGGCATTTAATTGAGCAAGAAAAGGATGCATTTTGTGGCATATCTGCTGTGCACCTTCAAAATTGTTTTCTTCAATCTGTTGTTCCAGTTTTTCGATATCTTCATACGTGGTTTTGACGAACGTGGCAAGGATTTCTCTGATCGCTTTTTCATCTCCGTCGAATAAGGATACCAAAAGGGGGAAATGGGTTGTCAACGGGGTGGGAGAGGGTTCCCGTTTTTTGTTTTTCGAGAGTATCTCCACGAGCTTTTCTATATCGACGGGCTTTGTTATAAATCCGCTGAATCCTTCCGATAGTGCTTTTTCTTCCGTGTAATCGTCGTAGGCGGTCATCAGCCATACAGGGATTTCGGCATGGCTTTTCTTTATATGTGCCAAAATATCCTTACCTGTGGCATGTTGAAGTTCCATATCCGTAAATACGATGTCGTAGTGTGATATGTTTTTGATGTTTTCATCGATATGGGTGTCGTCTGTGCATAAAGTCACTTCATGCCCTATTTGCTGCAATATTTCTTTCAGCATGTTGGCCAATGCCGGATGATCTTCAAAAATCAGAATGCGATGCGCAATTGCCGGATTGTTCGCAGTGAAGTTTTTGTTGTCCGACAGGGTAGCCCCTGTCATTTTTCTGAGTGGCAGTTCAACGGTAACGCGGGTCCCTTTGTCTTTTTCCGATGCTATTGCAATAGTTCCGTTGAGAGCTTCCGTGAGTCCTTTTGTAACATACATGCCGAAACCGTTTCCTTCTTCTTTCAGTGGATTTTGTACGCGGGAAAACGGTTTGAAAATTTCGGGGAGGTCTTTTTTGTCGATGCCGATACCGGTGTCGGCAACCGTGAAAATTATCTTTTCGCCTTCGCCTTTTTTCAGGGATAATACAACTTTTCCTTGAACGGTATATTTTATGGCATTGGAGAGAAGATTGGAAAGGATTTGTTTAAGTAGGGTATAATCGGTTTCGACAATAAAGGGATTTTCCAACTGATTATCGAATTCGAGTTGAAGGTTTTTCGTTTCTGCAAAAGGGCGAAACATATCTATTACTTCTTCGGCCGCCTCTGACAAATTGAATTGCGAGAGATTGAGTTTTTTTGAGTTTTGCTCCAAGCGGGAGAATTCGAGCAGATTCGTGAGCATGGTCAGGATATATTTTCCCGAATTCAGGGCCGATTGAATTTGACGTTTTTTGGTGTCGGATGTTTCGCTTGATTTCCACAAATCCATATAGCCCATGATGGAGGCAAGTGGCGTTTTTATGTTATGAGAAACGGATAGCAGCAATTTATGCCGGCTTTCCATGAGTTTCTCGGTAAGTTGTTTTTCTTTTATCAGATCACTCCTCGCTTTTTGCCCTTTGTTCAGGTCGTTGATGATGAGCAGGATGAAGGTTAATATTAAAAGCAGTGAAAAAATACCGGAAGCGACTGAAAAAATAAAAATCTGCCGGGTGAGTTGGCTGCTCTCTGAGATTCCCTTTCGTGCCGTTTCAATGGTTTCTTGATGAAGACGGGTCAGCAGTTGGGAGAGTTGAAGCGATATTTCCTGTTCGGAAAGAACAAGATCCCTTACTTGTTTTTCAATCCCTTGTAAATGAGAAGAATAATACCGAGAAGCTTTTTGGGTAGTTTCTTTCAGATCGGCAACTATTTCTTTATCTACCCCCGATTTTAAGGTGTCTTTTTCTATAGTGGTCACACGGATTGTTGTGTCGACAGCGGACTGTGGTACAAATAAATTTTTTAGACGGCTCCAAAAATCCTTTTTTTCTTTGACGATGACGGTAGTGTTTCGATTGGTGGCAACAAAGGATGAATCCGGGATATTTTCTATTTTTTTGCTTAACTCTTTCAGCGGATTTTGCGACTTGAATTGCCCGGCCAGCTTGGAGACGAGTGCATTTTTTTCTCCCAATAGGATATGAATATTCTGAAGGAGGGTATCTTGACTTGTTGTGGAGGAAATACTTTGCATCTCTTTTATTTGACGCGAAATATCGGTATAAAGAGAATCGTAATGTTGTTTGAAGAGTGGATCGGGAGAAAAAAGAAGGGTATTGGTTATATCCTGGATGTGTTGAATGGAGGATATCAGATGATTGGTGTAGGAAAGTGTTTGGTAGGAACGTGCAATTTCTTTCTCCTGACTGTCGATATTTTTTTTCAAGGTATAGGAATAGATGAAAACGCCACAAAAATAAAGGGTCACCACTAAAAATATCAATCCTATTTTTATTCTGATGGTATGTTCCGGTGTGCTATTTTTCTTCATAGGCTACACGCAATCACGAATTCATTTTTCAGATTCATACCTCAAATTTAGGGAAAAAAGTCGAGATATTATAAAATAGCGTGCATTGTCCGGATTTTGTATCCATTTTCTTTAAACCTTTTCAGGATAAGACAACACCTTCCTCGCACCAAGGCCGTACCATCCTCGCACCATGCTTGCATCAGCCTTGCACCATCCTTGCATAAAGTCTGATCCGGCTCCGTCTCTGTATCCCGCTCTACATGCGACAAAGACGCAGGTTTGTGCTACCCTGTTTTCACCGATTCCGGTGATGTTGTCCCTGCTTAGAAGCGAAGGAAGAGCGAAGGAAGAGCGAAGGAGAAGCAAAAAAGAACCCCAAAAGGAGCAAAAAGAAACCAAAACGATCCGCTA
>Ga0116191_1001596_pt1 | contig 18202 bp, 14 predicted proteins | sample AD_UKC111_MetaG_FD_89897 | JGI IMG/M metagenome (GOLD analysis project Ga0116191, IMG submission 89897) | Active sludge microbial communities of municipal wastewater-treating anaerobic digesters from Hong Kong - AD_UKC111_MetaG | ecosystem: Engineered > Bioreactor > Anaerobic > Digestate...
CCTCGTTCGCGGTCAAGATGCCGATGTGGCCGGTACACACCTGGCTGCCCGACGCGCACGTTCAGGCGCCGACGGCAGGCTCGGTCATTCTGGCAGGCGTGCTGCTGAAGATGGGTGGCTATGGCTTCATCCGCTTCTCGCTGCCGATGTTCCCCGAAGCCTCGGCCCAGCTCGTCTGGCTCGTCTTCGGCATGTCGATGGTCGCGGTGGTCTACACCTCGCTCGTCGCGCTCGTGCAGTCAGACATGAAGAAGCTCATTGCCTATTCGTCGGTCGCGCACATGGCGTTCGTGACGATTGGCCTGTTCGCCTTCAACCGTCAGGGCATCGAAGGCGCACTGGTCGTCATGCTCGCGCACGGCCTTGTCTCTGGCGCGCTCTTCCTGTGTGTCGGCGTCATCTATGATCGCCTGCACACGCGTGAAATCGCGCGCTACGGCGGCCTTGCGAACAACATGCCCTATTACGCGCTGTTCTTCCTGTTCTTCACCATGGCAAGCGTCGGCCTGCCGGGCCTTGCCAACTTTGTCGGCGAATTCCTGGCGCTGGTCGGGGCCTATGAGGCGAACAGCTGGGTGGCTGCCGTCGCCACGACGGGCATCATCCTTGGTGCGGCGTACATGCTCTACCTCTACCGCCGCGTGGCCTTTGGCACGGCGGCAGGTGAAGATACGGCCAGCATGACCGATCTTACAGTCCGCGAATGGCTGGCGCTTGCGCCGATTGCCGCTGCGACCTTGTGGATGGGCGTCTATCCCGAAAGCTTCATCGCGCCGATGCGCAATGACGTGACGGCCATTCTCGCTCGGATCGAACCGGCAGCGCCCAAGGGCGATGCACAACTGAAGATGGGCGCGCCGAAAAAGGCTGTCGCGCATGAAGCCGCGCACGGGGAGGCGCACTGATGTCCATTGCATCCTCTATCGCGCTGACGCTGCCGGAAGTCATTCTTTCGGCAACGGCCATCATCCTCATGCTTGTCGCGGCTTATGCCGGAGACAAGGCAACGCGCCTTGTGAACGGCGTAGCGGTTGCCGCCCTTTTTGCAGCCTTCCTCTCGCTCGGCCAGCATGGCTCGGCGTTTGATGGCCTTTATAGCGCTGACGCGTTTTCGGACTTCACCAAGCCGCTGATCTATCTGGCGGCGGGCGTCTCGATCCTGCTGTCGACCCGCTTCTTTGCGGCGGAAGACAAGCTGCGCGCCGAATATTCGGTGCTCATCCTGCTGGCGACGGTCGGTATGGGCATGATGGTGTCGGCCACCAACCTTCTGACGCTTTATGTCGGCCTCGAAATGCAGAGCCTTGCAGCCTATGTGCTCGCAAGCTTCATGCGCAAGGATCAGCGGTCGGCGGAAGCGGGCCTCAAATATTTCGTCCTTGGCGCGCTTGCCTCGGGCATTCTGCTCTACGGCGTCTCGCTGCTTTACGGCTTTTCGGGCACGACCGACTATCACGGCATTGCCCGTGCGCTGGCCGATGGCGTGAACCCCGGCGAGTTGTTCGGCATCGTCTTCGTGATGGCTGGCCTGTCCTTCAAAATCGCAGCAGTGCCGTTCCACATGTGGACGCCCGACGTGTATGAAGGCGCGCCGACGCCGGTCACGGCGTATTTCGGCAGCGCCCCCAAGGTTGCAGCTGTTGCACTTCTCGTGCGCGTCAGCATTGAGGCGATGGGCAGTGCGGTTGCCAGCTGGCAGCAGATTCTCATCTTCACGTCGCTGGCCTCGATCATCCTTGGCGCAGTCGGCGCCATCGGCCAGACCAACGTCAAGCGGCTGCTCGCTTATTCGTCGATCAACAATGTCGGCTTCGTGCTGGTTGGTCTCGCCGCAGGCACGGCAGAAGGCGTTGCCGCGACGATGACCTATATGGTCGTCTATGTGCTGATGACGCTTGGCAGCTTTGCCTGCGTTCTCCAGATGCGCGGTGCAGATGGCCGCCATGTGGAAGACATTGCGAGCCTTGCGGGCCTTTCGCGCCGCCAGCCCGCGCTTGCTGCCGCGATTGCGATCTTCATGTTCTCGCTGGCAGGCATTCCGCCGCTGCTCGGCTTTTGGGCGAAGTTCCTCGTCTTTGATGCCGCGGTCGCTGCTGGGCTGATGCCGCTCGCGGCCATCGGTATCGCGGCGTCGACCATCGGTGCCTTCTACTATCTCAAGATCGTCAAGATCATGTATTTCGATGAGCCTGCCGCGGACTATCATCCGGTTGGCAGCTATGTTGAAAGCGGCGTGATTGCGCTGACGGCAGTTGCCGTTTCGCCGATCGGCTATCTGGCGATCCCGATGCTCGGCACGGCCTCTGCCATTGCTGCAAAGGCCCTTTTCTGAGCGGATTGCTCCGCTCGGTCAGCGAGACCGGCTCGACCAACGCTGACATGCTTGCGCTCGCCGCAGCCGGAGAGCCCGAAGGCCTCTGGCTGCGCGCGGACCGCCAATCAGCGGGCAGGGGCCGCATGGGGCGGGACTGGCAATCCCCCACCGGAAATTTCTACGGCAGCACGTTGGTGCGGCTTCTTCCCGGCGACCCCGAAGCTGCAACGCTCGCGCTGGTTGCCGCCGTTGCCGTTCAGGACGTGCTGTCCGCCTTTGCGCCGCAAATGCCCTTCCGCATCAAATGGCCCAATGACGTGATGGTCGAGGGCGCCAAGATCAGCGGCATCCTGCTCGAGCGCACAGGCGATAGCGTTGTCGTAGGCATTGGCGTTAATCTTGCCTTCCACCCCGATGGGCTGCCGCGCGCTGTCACCAGCCTTGCGGCGCTCGGTGCGCCGGTGCCGTCTCCCGATGTGTTTCAGGTGGAACTGGCCGATGCCTTTGCCCGCTGGCTCCGCCGCTGGCGCTCCGAAGGGCTGGCGGTGCTGCGGGCTGCCTGGGTAGAGCGCGCGCATCCAGCGGGGACCGCATTGTCGGTCAACGCGCCCGATGGCAGCGTCACCGAAGGGCTGTTTGACGGGCTGGAGGCCGATGGCGCGCTCCGTCTGCGCTTGGCGGATGGCAGCGTCCGTGCCATTCACGCGGGCGACATATTCCTGATTTGACCATGGAGAGCCCCATGCTGCTTGCGATTGACGCCGGCAACACCAACATCAAGTTCGCGCTGTTCGATGGCCTCGACGTGCGCGCGAGTTGGCGGATTTCGACCGATGCAACCCGCACGGGCGATGAATATGGCGCGTGGTTGCTGCCGCTTCTCGAGATTGAAGGGATTGCGCGCGACGCGGTGAGCGATGTCATCATCTCCACTGTCGTGCCGCGCGCGCTGCCGCACCTTCAGCGTATGTCGACCCGCTTCTTCGGGCGCGAAGCGCTTGTCGCAGGCCATGCGCCTGTGCCGTGGGGCATGGAGCTTGCCGTTGACGAGCCGCATCGCGTCGGCGCGGACCGGGGCTGCAACGCGACCGCCGCCCACGCCGCCCATGCGGGTGATCTCATTGTCATCAGCTTTGGCACGGCAACGACCATCGACCATATCGATGCAGGCGGCGCTTATTGCGGCGGCATCATTGCGCCGGGCATCAACCTGTCGCTTGATGCGCTGGCGGCGGCCGCCGCCAAGCTGCCGCGCATCGATGTGCGCGTGCCCGACACGCAGAGCGTGATTGGCCGCAACACCGAAGACCAGATGCTCATCGGCATCTATTGGGGCTATGTGGCGATGATCGAAGGCTTGGTCGCACGGATGAAGGCGCAGATTGGCAAGCCGGTGAAGGTGATCGCAACCGGCGGGCTTTCCACGCTGTTTCGCGAACATAATGATGTATTTGATGCCGTGGATGCCGATCTTACGTTGAGAGGCCTTGCCATTCTCTACGCGCGCCGCGAAGGCGGAGTATGACACACCCACAAGATGAACTCCTTTTCCTCGCCCTAGGCGGGTCGGACGAGATTGGCATGAACGTCAATCTCTATGGCTGCCAGGGCAAATGGCTGATGGTCGATCTCGGCATCACTTTCGGCGGCACTGAATATCCCGGCGTTGAAATCATCCTGCCCGATCTTGAGTTCATCGAAGAGCGCAAGAAAGACCTGCTCGGCATCGTCCTGACGCACGGGCATGAAGACCATATCGGCGCCGTGCCTTATCTGGCGGCAGACCTTGGCGTGCCGCTTTACGCAACGCCGTTCACCGCCGGGCTCATCAAGGGCAAGCTTGAGGAAGAGGGGCTGGCCGAAGAGGTTGAGCTGCGCATCCTGCCGATGGAGGGGCATCACAAGATCGGCCCGTTCAAGTGCAGCCTGATGCCGCTGGCGCACTCCATTCCGGAAATGAGCGCCGTCGTTATCGACACGCCCTATGGCCGCATCTTCCACACCGGCGACTGGAAGCTCGATGACACCCCGGTCATCGGCACGCCCTCGACGCCCGAGCAACTGACGGCGCTGGGCGATGAAGGCATTCTCGCGGTCGTCTGCGATTCCACCAATGTGTTCAACACCAAGGAAAGCGGCAGCGAAGGCAGCGTCTATCCAGACCTGCTGCGCCATGTGCGCGAGGCCAAGGGGCGCGTTGTCGTCACCAGCTTTGCCTCCAATGCAGCCCGCCTCCAGACGCTCGCCAATGTCGCGCGCGAAAGCGGGCGCAAGCTGTGCGTTGCCGGGCGGTCGCTTAACCGCATCCTCACGGTCGCGCAGGCGACAGGTTATTTCAAGAACCTGCCCGAGATGGTCGACATGAACGCCATCGACAATCACCATCGTAACGAAGTGCTGGTGATCGCAACGGGAGGGCAGGGGGAAGCGCGTGCCGCACTGGCCCGCATCGCGGACAACACGCACCCGATCAAGGTGGCCGAAGGAGATACGATCATCTTCTCGTCGAAGCAGATCCCCGGCAATGAAATTGCCATCGGCAAGGTTATGAACCAGCTTGCCCGCCGCAACGTGCAGATGATCACCGAAAAGCAGGGCCATGTGCACGTGTCGGGCCACCCCGGAAAGCCCGAGCTGGCAAAGCTCTATGGCTGGCTTCGACCGCAGATGCTTATCCCCGTGCATGGTGAACGCCGCCATATGGCCGAGCAGGCCCGCTTCGGGCTGGAACAGGGCATTCCGCAGGCGCTTGTCCAGTCCAATGGCGATGTTGTGCGGTTGGCGCCCAATGGCCCCGAGATCGTCGGTCACGAGCGCACCGGACGCCTCATCCTTGATGGCGATGTCATCCTGCCGGCGGACGGCACGACGATGAACGAGCGCCGCAAGGCCGCGATCCATGGCGTGATGTCGGTTGCTGTCGCGCTGGATCCAGCCGGGCGGCTGTTCGGTGAGCCCGCCGTGCGCATTCTTGGCGTGCCGGTCGAAGAAGATCGCGAAGATTTCCTCTCGGATGCCTGTGCCGCTGCCGCCAAGGCTGCCATGTCGCAGGAACGCGACGAAGCGAAGCTGCGCGAGTCGATCCGCCTCGCCGTGCGTCGCGTCGCGACCGAATGGACCGGCAAGAAGCCGCTTGTTGAAGTTCTGCTGATCAGGGACAGGTAATCGCCATGAAGTGGACGTCGATTCTCGCCATCTACACGTTGTTCTGGGTGCTGAGCGCCTTCTTCGTGATGCCCTTCCACGTGCGCACGACGCACGAGGTGGGTGGGGAACTGGTGCCGGGGCAGGCCGAAAGCGCGCCGCACGTCTTCCGGCCCGGGCGCATCGCGCTGTGGACCACGCTGGTCGCCAGCGTTCTGTTCGGCCTTTATTACGGCAATTATGTCTATTCGTGGGTGTCGGTCGAGACTTTTGATCTCACCAACTGGTAATCAGCTCCGCAGGCGTTCAATCGCCTGTGCGAGCGCCACGTAGAGCTTGCCCGCATCCGATGAGAGCAAAGTCACGCTGAGCGGCGTGCCGTCGCGCGTGGCGAGCACGTTGCGCAGCATGGCCTCAAAGTCGTGGATGTAGCGGTTCACATGCTCCCGGAAGTCGCTGTCATCCTCATAGTGACGCAGGATTTCGCGCGCCTCGCCGGTATCGAGCAGGCGCACGGCGCGGCGGGTAAAGACACCGCGATCCCCGCGCAGATAGGACGCCCAGGCCGTATCGGTCACATCGTTCGACAGAATCTTGGTGACGTCGATCGCGGTTGAATTGAGCGATTCAAGGATGAGCGCCATGCGCCGCGCAAACTGCGCGCTGTCGCCACGGACAATCTCTTCCTTGGCTTCATCAACGCGTGCTTCAAGCGAGGCGCTCGTCTCGGTGATGGTCAGCATCTGGCGCATCAGGCGGTCGGTTGCCTTTTGGGCGGCAGCGACCGCTTCTTCGGCCTTGCGCGAAATTTCGGCCATCTGCTCTTCGATCTGTGCCGTAAGGGCAGATGTCATGGCCGCGCGCGCCTGATCTCCCAAGCGGGTGGCGGCTTCAGGCACGACATTGGCAAGCGCATTGCGCGCATGTTCGGACGCCTGGTTGGCCGTGTCCTTGATGCGCAGCAGCGCCTCGATGAGCTGCGGTGCGGTTGCCCCTGTCAGGTCTCGGGCGTGCGCTTCGGCCTTTTCGATTTCGGTCGCAAGCGCTTCGGCTGTCAGGCGACTGTCGCTGAGCGCCGCACCGGCTGACTCGATGAACTCGTCCAGCTCGGCGCGTTGCTGCGAAACGAGCGCCTCGGCATCGCGGAGGCGCGCGAGCGCTGAGGCAGAAGCTGCGTCGATGGCTTCAATTTCGGGAAGGACAGCGCGGGCCGAGGCAAGGCTAGCCTCTGCTGTTGCGGCCATGCGCTTTTGCGCGGCGGGCAGGGTCTCGTCGATTTCACGCGCGGATGCGTCGAGCGCGGTCAGCAATGTTTCTGCCTGTACGATGAGGTCGCGGGTGGATTTGCCACCGGTGTCGAGCGTGCGCGTCAGCTGGTCGGCATGGTCGCGCAGGCCAAGAATGACAGCGCTCGCGCGTTCGGCATTGGCGGTGGAGCTGTCGGTCAGCCCGTCAAACTTGGCTTCAATGGCGGCGATGTCGGCATTGATGCGATCGATAAGCGCCTGGCTCGCGGTGTCCTGCGCTTCGAACACGCGGGCGATTTCATCGACGCGCGTGCCAACGGCTTCGACGCGCTTGGCGACCGCCTGGGTCGATTGCTCGCCCGCGGCTGCGATGGCCGCATGGCCCTGCTCGATGACAGCCATCATCGCTTCGCCTTGCGCTTCGAGGCGCTTCTGGGCGTCTGCCAGCGCATCGGCGGCACGTTCGAGCGAGACATCGAGCGCACCTGTCATCGTGGTGGACGCGGCATCCAGCTTTGAAGCGGCGACTTCGCTCACATCATGGAGGTGCGCCACGCGCTCGGCGAGCTTTTGCGCGGCAACTGTCGCGATATCGTCTGCCTCGCGGCCACGCGCGCTCAGCAGAACGAGTTGCGCATCGAGCGCGCTTGTCTTTTCAAGCGCCGTCTGCCCTGCGCTTTCCAGTGCCTCTGTCATGCGGCGGGCTTCGACCTGCGCGCGGGGAAGATCAGAGAGGAGAACCGCCATGTCGGCACGCGCACCCGCAGCACTGGTACGCAGCGTGGAGGAATGGCGGGTGATCGTTTCCAGCTCGCCACGCATCGTTGCCGTGGTGTCGGAAAGGCGGGCTGCGGTGTCGTCGCCCAGCGCCGTCAAAAGCGTGCCCTGTTCGGCCAGCGCCACGCGATTGGCATCAATGCGGCGGGCCATGTCAGCCAGCGTCACGCCCAGACGGGCCTCTTCTGCGCGCAATTGCTCAATTGTCGCGGCGAAGCGGCTAGCCTCGCTGCGACTTGTGCGCAGGGCCAGAATCCACGCGACGCCGAGCAGCGCAAGCGGTGCACAGAGCGCGGCGACAAAAGTGGTGACTTGCGCCAGCGTGGGCATTTGCCCGCCAAGCGCATCAACAAAGCCATAAGCGGAAGCCCCGGTCCAGGCAGAACCGGCAACAAGGATAAGGCCCAGGAAAATGCGCGGCAACACGCTGCGGGGGGCAGGGGTGTCTTCTTCGTCCGCCTCATAGACGGGCGTATCGAGCGAGATGATTGATTCGCCTGGATTTTTCTCTGGCGCGTCTGAGTTGTGATGCGGCCTGAAGCCCACGATTTTGGATTCGCCACTCATATCCGCAACCCCAATTGTTTCGTCGGGGTTGTTCCCCCAAACGAATTTCCACCCATGGCATTGTAATCACACATTTTGTGATTTGGATACAGCCAAGCGCAAGATCATGTTAACCTCGCTGGGGGTAAATTGCGGTTCATGGCGTATGAACCCGGAGCAATCGAATCCGCTTTGGCGGCGGTGGTGGGCAATGATCCCGATCTGGCAGCAGAGCTGCGCCGGTCGCTCATCGAAAGTGCCGAGCGCTATGCCGACCTGATGGCGCGGGCGCGCTGCGACGCCAATTGGCAGGCTGCCGCTGGCCGCCTTAAAGGTCTGGCTGCCACCTATGGCGCAACGCAGTTGCTCAATCTCGCGCAGGAAGCGCTGGCGGGAGCGCCGGGCGATCCTTCGGTGCAACGCAAGATTTTGCGTGCGATCAACAACATGAAGGGCTGACGCCCGGCGGTTTGCAATTCGCTGCAAAAGCCCTATCCGCGAATTTTGGGAATTCGTAGGAGTAACGGCGTGCCGCTCGCGGCGCTCATTCTTGCACAATCGGACGGTGACACGGGAGCGGCCACGCAGCCGCTGCTGCTGACGCTGGGCGGCCAGACGCTCATGGAACGCATCGCCTATCAGGCGCGGCGCGCGGGCGCGCAGCATATTGTCATCTGTGCCGGGCCGTTGCCCGCCGCGATGGTTGGCGCCATGGACCGGATGAAAGCGCGCGGGCTGGATGTAAGCCTTGCCCGCTCGCCGCGCGAAGCCGCAGACCGGCTGCATCCCGATGAAGACGTGCTTGTCTTTTCGACCGCCGTCTTCGTGCAGGAGGCCGAATTCGAGCAGTTGGCCCAAGGCGATGGGGCATTGTTGCTCACGCTGCCCGAAGCCTGGGGACGTGATCGCTTCGAGCGGATTGACGGCGAAGACAATTGGGCGGGCGTTGCGCGCCTGCCTGCAAGCCTCATTCGCGAAACGGTTGCCATGCTGGGCGATTGGGCCTTTGCGCCGACATTGCTGCGCCGTGCCGTTCAGCAGGGGGCCGCCCGTGCACGTCTGGCGCTGAAGGACGAAGCCGAAACCGACGATATCGCACCACTGGTTCAGGAAGATCTGAGCGGCACCGCGAAGGCAATCGCGCGCAATGCCGATGTATCGGCCGAAGGCGTGGTTGAGCGCTTCGCGTTGATGCCGCCGCTGCGGCATCTGGCGTCGTGGATTGCGCTCAAGCCCGTTTCCGCGACGATGACGGCCGCAGCGGCCATCGCGGGCGGATTTGCGACGCTTGTCGCAGCGGCTGCAAACATCCCGCTTGCAGCCTTTGCACTGCTGGTGCTGACCGCCGCCATCGCCTTGCTCACGGTGCTTCTCGGCCAGACGGGCATTCCCGAGATCAAATCGCTCGCACGCTTTCTGCGGTGGCGGGGGCTGTTGATGCCGGTCATCGTCATAATTGTCGCCGCGCATGGCTTTGCGGGATGGCGGGGGGACTGGCCCAATGCCGTGCTGGCGTTGTGGCTTGGCGTCCAGTCGCTGCTGTTGCTCCATGCGCAGGTACATGGCGCCAAGCTGCCCGACATGCGCCTTGGCGGCGTGGGGCAGGCGGTGCTGCTCTTTGCGGGCTTTGCCGCCGGTTGGCCGATCATTGGCCTTGGCCTGTGCGTTGTGGAAGCCGTGGCCCTTCAATTCAGGGTACAGAACAAAAAAATCACGGGTTAGGCGGGCTTTAACCACGTGCTGCTAGCCCATGCAGCATGACCGGAATCCGTGTCCAGATTGACCAGCGCCTCGGGGTGCTTTCGGCAGGGGGGAATATCCCATGCTGATGGCGCATGGCCGTGTTGATCCGCAGGGGCATCTCGTGTCGGCAGATCCGGCGCTGGAACGCCTGCAGCGTGGTGCGGGCGGCGTTCCGGGCGGCAAGGTCGCCATTCCGCAGATCGCGACGCTGGCGCGGCTTGCCCGCAACCTCTCCGTGCCCGTCTCGCGTCCCGTTCTGGTCGCGGATGGGATGAAAACGCTGGAGCTGCATGTCGATGCACGGCCCGATGCCGATGGCGTGGGCCTTGCCATTTCGGGGTGGGACAGCGTAGCTCCTGTTCCTGTGACAGGGACCGCAGCCGACCGCGAACATGACTTCGCTCTTCTGGAGGCCGATGGCGCCTGGGAGACCGATGCCAATTTGCGTATCGTCCGGCTCTCAGAGGCCGTGGATGGCGATCTCGGCTTGGCGTCATCCGCGCGCGGACAGCCGCTTGCGCGCGTTTTCCGTCTGGTACCCGATGAAAGCGGTGATCTTCCAATCTTGACGGCGCTGGCCAACCGCCTCGGCTTTATCGGCCAGAATGCCGAACTGTTTGATGAAGCATCGACGCCCGTCATTCTCTCAGGCGAACCTGTATTTGAGGATGGTGGCCGTTTTTCCGGGCTTCGTGGGCGCATCATGCAGCTTTCCTCGACGCGTCAGCCGCACGAGCCGGACATTCGCGCGGTCTATCACGCTGATGATGGCTTTGCTCGTCGCCTTGATGCCGCTCTCCGCGGTCCCATCGGGCGGATCATTCACAATGCCGATGCCGCCGCCGCGCAGATCGACGGCCCGGTCCGTCGTGACTATGCGAGCTATGCCAGCGACATCGCTTCGGCAGCGCGGCATTTGCTCGGGCTGGTGGATGACCTGTCGAACCTGCAGGCGGTGGAACGCACCGATTTCCGCATCGATACCGACATCATTGATCTTGCAGACATCGCCCGGCGTGCCGCAGGCCTGCTCTCGGTCCGCGCGACCGACCGGCAGGTGCGGATCGACCGGCCCGCAGAAGGCGATCAGCTTTCGGCGGTGGGGGATTTTGGCCGCGTTCTCCAGATCATGGTCAATCTTGTCGGCAATGCCGTGCGCTATACGCCCGATGGCAGTGCCGTGTGGATTCGCATCGAAACCGAAGGCGATATGGCGGTTGCCGTTGTTGCCGATCAGGGCAAGGGCATCGCGCTGGAGGATCAGGAGCGCATTTTCGAGAAATTCGAGCGCGTTGATCCCGATGAGCCCGGCGGCAGTGGCCTTGGGCTTTACATTTCACGCAGGCTGGCCCGCGCCATGGGGGGCGATGTGACGGTGGACAGCGCGCCGGGGCAGGGGGCTCGCTTCGTGCTGACCTTGCCTTTGGCCCCTGCGGGCATTTCAGACTTCTAAATAGAAAAAGGGCGGCGCTCCGTTTGGGAGGCCGCTCCTTTTATTGCTTCCGTGCGCGGCGCTTAGCGCTTGGAAACCGGCACGTAATCGCGCTGGACCGGGCCCGTGTAGAGCTGGCGCGGACGACCAATCTTCTGCTCGGGGTCCGAGATCATTTCGTTCCACTGCGCAACCCAGCCCACGGTGCGGGCAAGCGCGAAGAGCACGGTGAACATTTCGGTCGGGAAGCCGATCGCCGAGAGGATGACGCCCGAGTAGAAATCGACGTTCGGGAAGAGCTTCTTGTCGATGAAGTACGGATCGTTGAGCGCCATTTCTTCAAGCTGGAGCGCAACCTCGAACACCGGATCGTTGATCTTGAGCGCATCGAAGACTTCACGCAGCGTCTGCTGCATCACCGTCGCGCGCGGATCATAGTTCTTATAGACGCGGTGGCCAAAGCCCATCAGGCGGAACGGATCGTTCTTGTCCTTGGCGCGAGCGATGAATTCCGGAATGCGTTCCGGACGGCCGATTTCGCGCAGCATGTTGAGCGCGGCTTCGTTGGCGCCACCATGTGCCGGGCCCCACAGGCAGGCAATGCCCGCCGCGATGCACGCAAAGGGGTTTGCGCCCGACGAACCGGCAAGACGCACCGTCGAGGTTGAGGCGTTCTGCTCATGGTCGGCATGGAGGATGAAGATGCGGTCCATCGCGCGCTCGATGGCGGGATCGATGTAATAGTCTTCTGCCGGAACGCCGAAGGTCATGCGCAGGAAGTTGCCCGTGTAGGACAGCTTGTTGTCCGGATACATGAAGGGCTGGCCGACCGAATATTTGTAGGCCATCGCCGCAATCGTCGGCATTTTCGCGATCAGGCGGTGCGAAGCCACCATGCGCTGGTGCGGATCGGCAATGTCGGTGGAGTCGTGATAGAAGGCCGAGAGCGCGCCAACGACGCCGCACATGATCGCCATCGGGTGCGCATCACGGCGGAAACCGCGATAGAAGGTCGCAAGCTGCTCGTGCAGCATCGTGTGGCGCGAGATGGTGCGCGTGAAGGTGCCGAGTTCATCCTGCGAGGGCAGTTCGCCGTTCAGCAGGAGATAGGCGACTTCCATGAAGCTCGACTGTTCAGCGAGCTGCCCAATGGGGTAGCCGCGGTGAAGCAGGACGCCTTCATCACCATCAATATAGGTCAGGCCCGATTCGCACGACGCCGTCGACATGAAGCCGGGGTCGAAGGTGAAAGAGCCCGTCTGGGCATAGAGCTTGCGGATGTCGATGACATCGGGGCCAATCGTGCCCGAACGAACCGCATAATTGCTGTCCGCGCCGCCAACTGAGAGCTTTGCTGTTTTATCCGACATGGTCATTGCCCTTCTCGTTCTTCAATCAGGCGCCCCGCGCCATGCAGTCCTCAATCCTTGCCAGTGACTCCTCGCGACCGAGAAGAACCAGCACGTCGAAAATTCCGGGGGAGGTTCCGCGGCCCGTTAGCGCAGCACGTAGGGGCTGCGCAACCTTGCCGAGACCAAGACCAGCCTCCGTTGCAACGGCCTTAACACCCTCTTCCAGCGGAGCCAGTTCCCATAGGGTCTGGCCCTTCAGCGCATCATAGGCCTTGCCCAGAAGGACAGCGGCCTCTCCGTCTAGCAGCGACTTCGCCTTCTCGTCCAACGAAATTGGACGCGATTCGAACAGGAATTCCGCGCCTTCGGCGATTTCGATGGTCGTCTTCGCGCGAACCTTCAGCACCGGCATGGCCTGTGCGAGGAGCATCATTTCCGCTTCATCGAGCTGGTGACCCAGCTTCGCCTCGATGCGGTGCTGCGCGATGTGCGCCAGCCGGGCATCATCGGCTTCGCGGATATAATGGCCGTTCAGATTTTCGAGCTTCTTGAAATCGAATCGGGCGGCCCCACGACCGACATCGGCCACGTCGAACCATTCGATTGCCTGATCCCGGCTGATGATCTCGTCATCGCCATGGCCCCAGCCGAGCTTCAGCAGATAGTTGTTGATGGCTTCAGGCAGATACCCCATTTCGTCGCGATAGGCATCGACGCCCAGCGCGCCGTGGCGCTTGGAGAGCTTGGCTCCGTCCGCCCCATGGATGAGCGGCACGTGCGCGTAGACCGGCTCGGGCCAGTCCATGCCGCGGATCAGCGCCAATTGGCGGAAGGCGTTATTCAGATGGTCGTCACCACGGATGACGTGCGTGATGCCCATGTCATGATCGTCGACGACGACGCTGAGCATATAGGTCGGCGTGCCATCCGAGCGCAGCAGGATCATGTCATCCAGCTCGGCATTGGCGACGGTCACATCGCCCTGAACGAGATCACTGATCGTCACGCTGCCTTCGGTCGGTGCCTTCAGGCGCACGACAAAGGGCTTGTCGGCGGGCTGATCTGACTCGGGGGTGTCGCGCCACGGGCTGCGGATGCGGAAGGGGCGCTTTTCAGCCTCTGCCGCCGCGCGCATTGCCGCCAGCTCTTCCTGCGTCAAATAGCAGCGATAGGCATGGCCACGTGCGATCAGCTCATGCGCGACATCGGCATGGCGCGCCGCGCGCGAGAATTGATAGACTTCCTCGCCATCCCAATCGAGATCGAGCCAGCGCAGCCCATCGAGAATCGCCTCAATGGCGGCGTCGGTGGAGCGGGCGCGGTCGGTATCTTCGATGCGCAGCAAGAACTTGCCGCCCATGCGGCGGGCATAAAGCCAGTTGTAGAGCGCCGTGCGGGCGCCGCCAATGTGCAGATAGCCAGTCGGCGACGGGGCGAACCGCGTTACGACAGCGCCATTTTCTTTGCTTGCGCCCACGCGCGGATTCTCCAACAAAAGGGATATGGCCAGCACAGCCGGCGAGGCCCCTAGCACGGGATTTGGCGCGCTTCAAACACGCCATTTTCGCCATGCCCAAAGCATGGCCGACAGCATCGAGCGCACGCTCGAGGAAGAACGGTCGCAACTGCCGCTCTGGCTTCCTGTCATGCTGGGTGCAGGCATTGCCGCCTGGTTCGTTTTGCCACAGCGCGAAATGTGGATTGCGGCGATTGCAGCAGGCGTTGCGCTGGCGGGATGCGGGCTTGCGCACGGCCTCAAGAGGCGGGCAGGCTTGGTGCTTCTGATCGCAGGCTTCGCCTTTTCTGCTGGATGTGGGCTGGCATGGGCGCGGAGCGTGCTGGTGGCCGCGCCTGTCGTCTCGCGGCCTGTGGTCGCGCAGGTGGACGGAGAGTTGGTTCGCGTCGAGCGGCTGGCATCGCGTGGAAACTGGCGGCTGACGATCAAGACGGACGCAACAAGCGTCCTGCCGCCGCGCGTTCGGGTGAGCGTGCCGCTGGAAGAGCTTGTGTCGGAACCCGCAACGGGCGCGCGGATATCAGTGCGGGCGCGCCTGATGCCGCCGTCACCGCCTGCCGTGCCGGGCGGCTATGATTTCCGTCGTCAGGCCTGGTTTCAGGGGCTGGGCGGGGTCGGCAAGGCATTGGGGCCGGTCGCCATAGCCTCTGCTGATCGCGCGCCGACGCTACGCCAGCGGCTCGCGGCGCATGTGGCCGAAAGCCTGCCCGGACAAAGCGGTGGCGTGGCGACCGCGCTCCTCACCGGCGATCAGGGCGGCATTGCCGACGAGGATCAGGCGGCGATGCGCGCGAGTGGCCTTGCGCATCTCCTCTCTGTCTCGGGCCTGCATATCTCGGCGGTCGTCGCTGCGACCTTCTTGCTGGCGCTGCGCCTCATGGCGATGAGCGAGCGGCTGGCACTCAACTGGCCTCTGTTGACAATCGCGGCGGGCGCGGCGGCACTTGCGGGGATTGGCTATACGCTTCTGGCGGGCGCCGAAGTGCCCACGATCCGTTCGTGCGTCGCCGCTATCCTTGTGCTCATCGGCATGGTGCTGGGGCGTGACGCCATGACGTTACGGCTCGTCTCGGTGGGCGCGCTGATCGTGCTGCTTTTCTGGCCCGAAGCGCTGGTTGGTCCGAGCTTTCAGCTGAGCTTTGCCGCCATCACCGCGATTGTCGCGCTGCATGAAAGCCCGCGCGTCCAGCGCTTCTTCTCACCGCGACCCGAGGGGTACGGCGCGCGCTTTGCCCGAAGCTTGGCGGCGCTGCTGCTCACCGGGCTGGTCGTCGAGATTGCGCTGGCGCCGATTGCGCTCTTCCACTTCCACAAATCGGGCGTGTTCGGCGCGCTCGCCAACCTTGTCGCCATACCGCTCACAACCTTCGTCATCATGCCCGCCGAAGCGCTGGCGCTGCTATTTGACGGGCTGGGAGTTGGAGCAGGATTGGCGTTGGGCGCGCCCTTCTGGTGGATCGCGGGGAAGGCGATTGGCCTGCTGCTCTGGCTGGCGCATGAAGTGGCAGCTCTGCCGGGCGCCTCTGCAATGCTCCCCTCGGTGCCGCGTGGCGCCTATCTGCTGATGGTCGCGGGCGGGTTGTGGATCATGCTCTGGCGTACCCGGATGCGGCTTGTGGGTGTCGCTCCATTGGCGGCGGGCGCGCTCTGGGCAGTGCTGCTGCCCGCACCAGATTTGCTCGTGACCGATGATGGCCGCCACCTCGCGCTGCGCGACGACAAGGGCCAGCTTGCGATATTGCGCCCGCGCTCGGGCGATTTCGTGCGTCAGGCACTTGCCGAGCGCGCGGCCCATGCGGGAGAACTGGCTGATCTGGATGACGCCGCGCGGGCTGACTGTTCGGTGGATGCGTGCGTCGTCCGGATGGTGCGGGGTGGGCGCAACTGGCAGGTGCTGGCGCTGCGCAGTCGCCATATGATCGATTGGAGGGCGCTTGTCGGGGCCTGTGCTGCGGCGGACATCGTCGTTAGCGAGCGCCTGTTGCCCAAGGCCTGTCATGCCCGCTGGCTGACCATCGATCCCCGATTGCTGCGCCAGACAGGCGGCCTTGCGATCACGCTTGCGCCGCTGCGCATTGAAACGGTCAAGGCCGCGCGCGACGATCATCCATGGATGATCGCCGCTGCAACGGCGCGATCTCAATAGCGGCGGAGAAGACCTGCCAGACGGCCCTGAATGCGCACCTGCGCAGGCGAATAACGCTGCGGCTCATAAGAGCGGTTGGCAGGATCAAGTCGTATCATATTGCCTTCATTGCGGAAATATTTGAGCGTCGCTTCCGCATCGTCGATCAGGGCCACCACGATATCGCCGGGGCGGGCCATGTCCGAACGACGGATGAGGGCATAATCGCCATCCAGAATGCCGGCCTCGACCATCGAGTCTCCGGAGACTTCGAGTGCGAAATGCTCGCCCGGGCCCAGCAAGGCGGCGGGCACCGACAGCGAACTTTGCCCTTCAAGTGCCTCAATGGGCAGACCGGCGGCAATGCGGCCGTGCAGCGGAATTTCCAGAACATCGTTCGCGGGTTCGGGCGTGCGCGGTGAAAGCGCGCGCTCAGGCATCGAGACGACATTGCTCGTCGTGACTGCGCGGGGCGCCTCGCCACGCTCGGGCATTTTGACGACATCAAGCGCACGGGCGCGATTGGGCAGGCGGCGGATGAAGCCGCGTTCCTCCAGTGCCGAAATCAGGCGGTGGACGCCCGACTTGGACTTGAGATCAAGCGCTTCCTTCATTTCTTCAAACGAAGGGGACACGCCGGTTTCAGCCAGGCGGTCATAAATGAAGCAAAGCAATTCATGCTGTTTACGCGTGAGCATCGCGGGCCTCCGACACGGGAACGAACGTGGAACGTGTAGGCAACATTTTGTTCCACGTCAAGCGAGGAGGATGATCTCCACGGTGTCGCCCGCGCTGGCGGCGGGGCTGCCCGCCGGACGCACGATCAGTGCATTGGCGTGGGAGAGCGCGCGCAGTGCTGCGCTGTCGTTCATGCCAACAGGCGTGACGCGGCCATTTTCAAAGATGGCCCGAACATGGTCGGTCCGGTTGGGCACGGCAGGCAGCGCTGCGTCGAGAAGCGCTGGAAGCCGCTTGGGGAAGGGGTCTGCCGCGCCGCTCAAATGCGCCACAAGCGGCAGCACGAAGAGCGTTGCCGTCACATAGGCCGAAACGGGATTGCCGGGCAGGCCGATGACAATGGCGTTGCCCAGCGTGCCTGCCATCAGCGGCTTGCCGGGGCGCATGGCGATCTTCCAGAAGTCGATGACAGCGCCCGCCGCTTCAAGTGCGGGCTTCACATGATCGTGATCGCCCACCGATGCCCCGCCCGTGGAGAGGACGATGTCGGCCTCGGCGGCGCGGCGAAAGGCGTCGGTCAGTGCATCCCGATTATCGGGAATAATCCCCAAATCAATGATATTGCATGGATAATTCGCAAGAAGTGCCTGCAGCATCACGCCGTTGGAGGCAGGGATATGCTCGGCATCGGTCTCGCTGCCCGGCGCGACAAGCTCGTCTCCCGTCGAGATCAGCGCCACGCGCACCGGGCGGCGGACGCGGATGTCGCCATGCCCGCCCATTGCCGCAAGCGCGATGCGTGCCGCTGTCAGTCGTTCGCCTGCGGCAACAAGCACCTGGCCTGCATGGAAATCCTCGCCCGCCTTGCGGACGTGCTTTCCGGCTAAAAGCTGAAGATCGACAATGAGATGCACGGCGTTGCCGTCACGCGCCATGTCTTCCTGCATGATGACGGTATCGGCGCCTTGGGGAAGGGCTGCGCCCGTGAAGATGCGCGCTGCCTCGCCCTTGCCGAGCGGGCCAGCAAAAGAGGCGCCTGCGGCGGATTCCCCGATCACCGTCCAGGGGCCGGGCCAATCTTCAAAGCGCAGCGCATAGCCGTCCATGGCGGAAAGATCGCGCGTCGGCTGGGTGCGGCGCGCTGAGACGGTCTCAGCGGCCCAGCGGCCCGTGGCGGCGGCCAGCGGCAGGGTTTGCGTCTCGACGGGCTTGGCAAGCGCCAGAAGGCGCTGCTGGGCGTCGTCGAGGGCAATCATGGTGCCGCCCGCCAGTCGCCCGAGCGGCCGCCTGATTTGGCGAGCAGGCGAACGCCGTCAATCACCATCGCC
>Ga0116191_1001602_pt1 | contig 18161 bp, 17 predicted proteins | sample AD_UKC111_MetaG_FD_89897 | JGI IMG/M metagenome (GOLD analysis project Ga0116191, IMG submission 89897) | Active sludge microbial communities of municipal wastewater-treating anaerobic digesters from Hong Kong - AD_UKC111_MetaG | ecosystem: Engineered > Bioreactor > Anaerobic > Digestate...
TAAGTCTAAAAATGGATTAATCTTAAGTTTTGGCTAAAGTAAAAAAAAACATAAAATCTTCAAGTATTATGTGGTAAAATCCAACATTTTAAATAAAATAGTTAGGTGTTCTGTTATGTTTTAAAACAAAATGGCCTATTTTTTATCGTTTTCAACTGCAAAAGGCGCTAATCTAGGTTGCACTGTGGATGATGTAACACTATCGGTTTGATGTAGATTATCTATACAGTACGCTTTCATTTCAGGCATTTGTTTTGTGTTTTCAACGAACTGCAGTTTATTAATAGAATAAGCTGCAAGCACCTGTTTAGGACTCACTTTATCTTCTTGAGCAACACAAATAGCATTAAGCAAAAACAAAAAAAACACAACAACAATTATTTTATTCATAGCATTCAGTTTTTACTGTACAAAAACGGTTACAGTTCCATGATGGCCAGGTTGAGATGCAGCATATATTCCAATACCTGTTGTTCCACTTATGGCAGATGTACGATATTGTACCTGAACGGTATTGGAAACATTGGCATTAACAGCTACTTTCTTACTAAAGGCTACCGACCAAGTGGTAGTTGAAATTCCACTGGTAGCATTATAAACGCCCACTTTTTCGCAGGTTCCTCCAACGGCTACCCCATTCACCAAAATTTGAAATTCAACAAGAGAGTTTGAATTGGTATAGCCAAAACCTGCTGCAGTAAAGGTGACATAATTGGTGGTAGTGGTTGGTGTAAAAGTTACAACTGCTCCTGCTAAATTGGTAAATGCCGTTGCATTATATATCACATCACCGGAAACCGACCCGGTTAAAATTGTTGCAATTGGGCCTGTTGGACCAGTGCTGCCCGTTGAACCCGTAGTGCCTGTTGCTCCAGTTGAACCTGTTACTCCTGTGTTTCCTGTGGCACCTGTTGAACCTGTGCTTCCTGTATCGCCAGTTACTCCTGTGGTTCCTGTTACACCTGTACTTCCTGTGCTACCAGTCGCTCCGGTACTGCCTGTAGACCCCGTACTACCTGTGGCACCTGTGCTTCCGGTATCGCCAGTTACGCCAGTTGTTCCAGTTGAACCCGTTACTCCTGTGCTTCCTGTGGCTCCAGTTGAACCCGTACTTCCAGTATCACCTGTTGTTCCTGTTGAACCTGTATTTCCGGTTGCGCCTGTTACTCCTGTATTTCCTGTGCTACCAATTGCTCCTGTACTGCCTGTGGAACCTGTGCTTCCGGTATCGCCAGTTACGCCAGTTGTTCCAGTTGAACCAGTTACACCTGTTACACCTGTGCTTCCGGTATCACCCGTTGTACCTGTATTTCCGGTTGCGCCAGTTACTCCTGTATTTCCTGTGCTACCAGTCGCTCCGGTACTACCTGTGGAACCTGTGCTTCCGGTATCGCCAGTTACGCCAGTTGTTCCTGTTGAACCCGTTACTCCAGTTACTCCAGTTACTCCTGTGGCTCCCGTTACACCTGTGCTTCCGGTATCACCCGTTGTACCTGTATTTCCTGTGCTACCAGTTGCTCCGGTACTGCCTGTGGAACCTGTGCTTCCAGTATCGCCAATTACGCCAGTTGTTCCTGTTGAACCTGTATTTCCTGTGGCTCCTGTTACACCTGTATTTCCAGTAGCACCCGTGATGCCGGTTGACCCAGTTGCCCCTGTAACTCCGCTATTTCCGGTAGCTCCTGTCGACCCAATGTTTCCCGTACTTCCGGTTGCCCCTGTTGAACCATTTAATCCCGTATTTCCGGTTGCACCCGTTGTGCCAAGTACTCCATTCGCTAAGCTGCAAAGATTAATCCACTGTGCTGTGGATGAACGATATACCACCAAACATTGTGTATCAGTATCAAATATTACCAATCCGTTTACAGGAGTTGTTACAGCCACAATTTTTGTTCGAGGGGCTAAGAAACCTTTATCAGTGGCTTCCAAATGAAGAACAGCTGAAGCGTTAGGTGTTAATGTTCCTATCCCAACATTATTTTGGGCAAAAATAGGAAGTGACAGTGCCACCAACAATAGGGTAAATAGATTTTTCATAGAATACATTTATAGATAAGAAAAGTACAGTAGCGTATCTTTTTAGCGAACCAGTGTTAAGTTTCCGGAAGCAAACTTGACACTTGGAGCACCGTTAAGTTTATATTCAGCTTTCCAAACATAAACCCCTAACTCTTGAGGCACATCGCGAAACGTTCCATCCCATCCTTCATCTGCATCGGTAGTTTCGAAGACCTTTTCACCCCAACGATTAAACACTTGTAACTGAAACTGTGACAAGTTAGTGTTTTTCACCCGGAATATATCGTTAGAACCGTCTTTATTCGGGGAAAAAGCCGTAGGAATCAACAACTCTTCATCTTGTATCAACAAACGAACAGAATCTGAAATCACACAACCAAAATCATCTACTACTTTAAGTGTGTAGACTACATTATCAGATGGAGCCGATGTTGGTGATTTTATATCCGGAAAATCTAAAAATGTTGGTGGCGACCAAGCATACGAAACAACATTGGATGAACTCACAGTAGGATTTAATACTACACTTTGATAGGGATATACATTTTTATCCGGGCCTGCATCAACAACAAACTTTTTAGAGGCTAAGGCAAATGGATATGGATTATAATCCGACCAATTTTTAACCTCCAAAGTATTAAACCCTCCGCTTATAGTGGGATTGGCTGAAGCCGTATAATTCCAACGGCTATTCTCCCAATGACCTACTTCAGTCCATTTCTTATCAATAGATGCATTAAAATAAAACTTCACATCGGCAGGTGTTGTTCCTTCGTTTTGCGAAATGCGGTGGTAGTACAATGGATTTACTTTACACAATACATTATCGACATCATTCACATCATAAGTATCTGCGGTAGGGTCTTTCACTAATCGAATACCATAGGCATTTGGTGCACTAGCTGTGGGTTTCATGTCAATCGGACGATAGTAGAATGGCGCTCCTGTGGATGTTGGGGTTCCTAACGGATAATAGTAAGCAGAACTAGTATTGGTGTGGCGAATTAATTTTCCGGTATCCAAACTACTCACGAAACCATAACTACTCGATAGTTTTGAATTCAATACTGCATTGGTGTTCGGGTTTAACACCACCATATTATATTGTTGAGTGGCTAATTCTACGTCATTCAAATTTAGATTACCATCCACAAACGCATCTACCCCTTGTGTTTTTATAGCCGATGCAGGACCGGTGGTGAATAAATTATGGAATAAGGTTGGAGTCGTACCTCCAATGAGCTGTGCATTTCCGTATAGCTCAACAGTATCTTGATTAGAATATACATTGGAATTATTAATCCAATCGCCCAAAACCCTGTAATTTCCGGTGGGTGAAGCAACGCCTCCCAGCAATGAATCATCATTCACTACATTCCCTTCAATTACAAACTGTCCGCCATTTTCAAGATAACCGTTAGCATTATGCACCGAATTCGTTTTCACAATTACATAGCCTCCGGGTTGTATATATATACCTGCCCCCTGATTTGTAACAAGCGGTTGCGCTATAACACCAACAGAGAGTATAAGACCAACAAAGAGTAAATATCTACGCATAACTAGAACTCAAGATACTATTTTTAGAAACTAAAAAAAACTAGTAGCTAAAATTTCTTTCAAGACGTGATAAAAAATACCTTCGTTGCATAAACTGAATAAAAAAATATCGATGAAAGTAGCTGTGGTGGGCGCTACCGGTTTGGTGGGCACAAAAATGTTGCAAGTATTGCAGGAAAGAAACTTTCCGTTAACGGAATTAATTCCGGTAGCCTCTGAAAAATCTATCGGAAAAACTGTGCTTTTTGCAGGAAAGGAATACCCTGTGCGCTTGATGGAAGATGCCATTGCTATGAAACCAGAGATTGCTATTTTTTCAGCCGGTGGAAAAACCTCGTTGGAATGGGCACCAAAATTTGCCGAAGTGGGCACCACCGTTATCGACAATTCTTCTGCATGGAGAATGGATCCTGATAAAAAGTTAATTGTACCGGAAGTAAACGCACATGTACTAACAACATCCGACAAAATTATCGCTAACCCGAATTGCTCTACCATCCAGATGGTGGTTGTATTACAGCCACTTCACTTGAAATACAAAATTAAACGTGTTGTTGTTTCTACCTATCAATCGGTAACCGGAACAGGCAAAAAAGCGGTGGATCAACTGATGAACGAACGAAAAGGAATAGAGGGCGAAATGGCCTATCCATATCCTATCGACATGAATTTGATTCCACACATTGATATGTTTTTAGATAACGGTTACACCAAAGAAGAAATGAAAATGGTGAACGAAACCAAAAAAATTATGGGTGACGACTCGATTCGCGTTACGGCTACAACCGTTCGTGTGCCTGTAATTGGAGGACATTCGGAAAGCGTGAACATTGAATTTGAAAATGATTTCGATTTGAATGAAGTGCGCGAATTATTATCTCACGCAGATGGTGTTACAGTAGTAGATGATGTGAAAACCAACCAATATCCAATGCCAATTATGGCGCATGATAAAGACGATACGTTTGTTGGACGTTTGCGCAGAGATGAAACACAACCGAATACTTTAAACTGTTGGATTGTTTCCGATAACTTACGAAAAGGCGCGGCTACCAATGCAGTGCAGATTGCAGAATATTTAATGGCGAATAAACTTATTTGATTTGTTGCTATCGCTTGTCATACCTGTTTTCAACGAGCAAGAGGTTATTCCGGCCCTTTGGCAGGAGGTGTTTCAAGCCATTACATCCATTACAGATGACTTTGAAGTGTTGTTTGTGGATGACGGTAGTACAGATAATAGTTTACAATTGCTTCTTGGCATACAACAGTCCGAGAAACGTGCAAAAGTGATTTCCTTATCGAGAAACTTCGGGCACCAAGCTGCTTATACTGCGGGATTAACCTTCGCAAAAGGCGATTTTATTGCCATGATGGATGGAGATTTACAAGACCCGCCTATGCACATCAAACCCATGTTGGAGATGCTGCAAAATCAAAACTTTGAAGTAGTTTACGGCAGCCGAACAGAACGCAACGAAAGCTATTTCAAACAACAACTTACTTCTGCTTTTCACCGATTGTTCAAACGTGTGAGCAATATTAATGCGCCTGAAAACGTAGGTAATTTTTGTGTGATGACACGCCAAGCTTTGGATACATTTTTAGAACTGAAAGAAAAGAATCGTTATTTACCCGGCTTGCGATTTTTCATTGGATTCAATCAAGGCAAATATGCTTATGAACGGCCCGACAGAACCATCGGCAATGCGAAAATGAGCTACTCCGGCCTCTTCAAATTGGCCTTTGATGCGTTATTTTCGTTTTCGAACTTCCCACTTAAATTCTGCTTTTACTTAGGCATCTTTGGTGTAGTTATTTTTTTTATTGCCGGCACTATTTCGCTAGTCCATAAAATTATTGGCATTGCTTCTCCGGGTTGGTCTTCAACGCTAATCAGTATTTATTTCTTAGGCAGCATACAATTACTTTTCCTAGGTATCATTGGAGAGTATGTGTATCGCATTTATGTTGAATCGCAGAACCGTCCGATATACATTGTAAAGAAAATTTACGATAAATAAACTTTCTCCCCCTGAAATGATGTAAAAAGATATTGGCACATTTTGTGCAAAGTGGGCTATGACTTTATAAATTTGCGACCCGAAAAAGACAAAACAACATGTTGAAGCAATTCTTTATTTCCCTTTTGATCCTTTTCACCCCCTTGCTTAATGCACAAAAAAGCTATTCCGTGAATGGCAAAAAAGACTATTCTTTTTCTGAAACCAAAACATCTGAAAACGTAAAAGACTTGCTATCAGCCGATGATATCAATGGTTTCAGCTTTAATCCGGTGCGCAACAAAGCCGTTGTTGAACTTATTTTCAAAGTACCGAACATCTCTAAATATGAAGTGATCATTGTAGAACATGGCGATTCTGCACATGGATTCACGCCTTGTTTAACCATCAATTTAAAAGAGGAAAAAAACCTCAGCGAATCGTTTACGAAAATCGATAAATATCCTTTGCCGTATACCGTTAGAACATTTTACCGCGTGAAAAGCCTTACGGCTGATGGGATTATCCGTTATTTTCCCTACATCATGGAGTTGCACAATGGCGATAAAGAAAGTTTAGAGAAACTAAAATTAGAGCAAGAAAGACAGGCAAAAGAATCCAAAGCAAAAGACGAAGAATTGCTCAAAACGTTGGAGAACTCTAAGAATGGACCTGCTGACGATTCGTGGAGAAATGCCAAGCCGGTAGTAGTGAGTGGCGGAAAAACAGTAGATACGTCAACCACAACAACAGATGATGAACCAAAAGCAGAAACAGATCAAGAAAAAATCGACCGTAAACTCGCCAGAATCAAGGAAATTGAAGAAGAGATGAAGGCGAGATTAGAGGAATTGAAAAAGTTAATGGAAGAAAAATAACGCTTCCCTTTTCGATTTATTTACCTATGCAAAATTTAGAGAAGATATTCCCCAATATCTCGTCATTCGTGACTTCCCCGCTGATCTGTCCCAAATAATTTAGGGCATTTTTCAGTTCAAAAGCAATTAAATCGGTAGTGATTTTATGGTCTATGCCCTGCAACACTTGATCGAGTGAATTGTAAGCATCTTGCAGTGCTTGATAATGTCGGATATTCGTTACTGTATGATCGGCCGTTTTTACTTTTTCCGATAAAATGAGATGGCTTAGAAACCGCTTCAAGTCTGTTATTCCGGCATTTTTTTTTGCTGAAACTAACAATACGTTTTGAGTGTTTTGCAATTGCATAAGTATCGCATCGCTACATAAATCGCTTTTATTCGCTACCACCAAATACGGCAAACCAAACGATGCTGCGGCTTGCATTTCTTCCGTCAAATCGGAAGTCGTTTTTATGTTTCCGGCATCGGTGATATACAACAATACGGTGGCTGTTTTGATTTTTTCGTAGCTGCGTTGAACGCCAATCTTTTCAATGGTATCGGCCGTATCGCGCAAACCGGCTGTATCAATAAAACGGAAGGCTACACCATCAATATTCAAGACTTCTTCAATGGTATCGCGGGTGGTGCCGGCAATGTCGCTTACAATGGCGCGTTCTTCATTCAACAAGGCATTGAGCAAGGTTGATTTCCCGGCATTGGGTTTACCTGCAATGGCCACAGGCACACCGTTTTTAATTACGTTGCCCAACTTGAACGATTCAATTAACGGACGTAAATGTGTTTGAATAAATCGAATTAACTCCACCAATTTTGTGCGATCGGCAAACTCTACATCTTCTTCAGAAAAATCTAATTCCAGTTCGATATAAGAAGCGAAATTCACCAACTGCGCCCGTAAATCTTTGATTTGATTCGAGAAGCCGCCACGCATTTGCTTCAAGGCTATTTCATGCGCTGCTGCTGAATTTGACGCAATCAAATCGGCTACGGCTTCTGCCTGACTTAAATCAATTCGTCCATTCAGAAAAGCACGCAACGTAAACTCACCGGGATTGGCCAATCGTGCGCCATGTTGCAGTAATAATTGTTGAATTTGGTCCTGAATAAAAGGCGACCCGTGACAGGCAATTTCCACCACATCCTCTGTTGTAAAGGATTTTGGGGCACGAAAAATACTCACCATCACCTCATCAATTACTTTTTCACCATCCACAATATGTCCGTAGTGAATGGTATGCGAAGGCTGTGCTTCCAGATTTTTCCCTTTAAACACCTGCTGACAAATCGATAGTGCCTGCTTCCCGGAAAGCCGTATAACGCCTATGGCGCCCATGCCCTGAGCGGTGGCTAATGCTACTATGGTATCGTTGGTGATCATTGTTAGTTGCAAATAAACGTTTTTAACTGCCTTTTTTCAACAAATTTCTTTCGGCATTTATACTTTTAGGGCATGAAAATATTGATGGTTTGTTTAGGAAATATTTGTCGCTCGCCTTTAGCTCACGGCATTTTGGAACATAAAGTGCAGCAACAGCAATTGGGTTGGGAAGTAGATTCGTGCGGTACCGGAGGTTGGCACGCAGGCGAAAAGCCGGATATGCGCAGCAGAGCTATTGCTCAGGAAAATGGTATCGACATTAATACACAACGTGCTCGTAAAATTACGGCCGATGACATTGCCAACTTCGATTTGATTTTTGCGATGGACGCTTCGAACTACCAAGACATCCTACATTATTGCCACACAGATGAAGAACGCGCCAAAGTAAAAATGATTCTGAATGAAGTTCATCCGGGCATGAACGGCCAGGTACCCGATCCGTATTATGGCGGACCGGACGGATTTAAAAAGGTGTTCGAAATGCTGGATGAGGCTTGCGATAAGATAATTGAACACTACCGATAGTTTTTTACGGCTTAGTTTGTAGTTTTACCCAAGTAGGTATTAAGAAAGAATATGAGTGAGATTAAAAAAGTGAAACCTAGTTTGCCGAGTGGCACCCGCGATTTTTTGCCCCAAGAAGTGGCGAAGCGGAATTATATTTTCGGCATCATTAAATCGGTATTTGAGCAGTACGGGTTTCAGCAAATAGAAACACCGGTATTGGAGAATTTAAGCACGCTTACCGGCAAATATGGTGAAGAGGGCGATCAGTTGTTATTCAAAGTATTGAACAGTGGTGATTATTTGAAAGATGCTGATGCGGAAACATTAAGTAATAAAGACTCGAAAAAACTCACTTCACAAATTGCCGATCGTGGTTTGCGTTACGATCTTACGGTGCCACTAGCGCGTTATGTTGTGCAGCACCAAAACGACTTAGTATTTCCGTTCAAGCGTTATCATATTGCACCGGTTTGGCGTGCCGATCGTCCGCAGAAAGGACGTTACAGAGAGTTTTACCAATGTGATGCCGATATTATTGGAAGTAATTCGTTGTTGAATGAGGTGGAGTTGACGCAGATTTTCAGCAAAGTATTTACAGCATTAAAACTGAATACAGAAATCAGAATTAATAACCGCAAAATTTTGGAAGCAATTGCCGTATATGCCAGCTGTGAAGACAAACTAGAAACTATGACTGTTGCTATAGACAAGCTCGACAAAATAGGCATCGAAGGCATCAACAATGAACTTTTGAATAGAGGTTTTACAGAGGAACAAATCAATAAAGTAAAACAAGTGCTTGTTGTGAAAAACTTAGAGGAATTGACAGCCTTATTTGCTTCAATTCCTGTTGGACTTCAAGGAATAGAAGAGTTAGCTCATGTAATGAAATTAGCTTCATCCCCTTCAGTTGTATTCGATGTTACACTTGCTCGCGGATTAAATTATTACACCGGAGTGATTTGGGAAATCAAATCTTTAGATTCATCTATGGGTTCGATTGGTAGCGGTGGTCGTTACGCCAACCTCACAGAAATGTTTGGCGGTAGAGATATGAGCGGAGTGGGCATTTCCTTTGGCGTGGAGCGTATCTACGACATTATGGAGGAATTGAAATTGTTTCCGCAAGATGCATTGAAAACCACAGAAGTATTATTTGTTCATTTCAGTGAAGCGAACAGAGATTTTGCATTCCCGCTAGTTCAGCAACTACGCGATGCAAATGTGGCCACAGAGTTGTATCCCGATAAAGCAAAAATGGAAAAGCAAATGAAATACGCCAATGCCAAAGGGATTCCGTATGTAGTGGTGATTGGCGACAACGAAATGCAATCGGGTAAATTGGCAGTGAAAGATATGCGCAGTGGTACACAAGAGGAAAAAACATTTGCAGAGTTGTTGTCCTTTTTTACTGAAAAGAAATAGAACACGAAAATTGATTGAACTAGAAAAATAAAAGTTATGAAGTCTTGGTTAACGATTGCAGAGGATTCCGATTTTTCGATATACAATATTCCATTTGGAATTTTTAAGACTAAATCGTCAACACCAAGAGCAGCGAGCATTTTGGGCGACCAAGTGATTGATTTATATGCATTGGCAAAAGGAGGATATTTGAAAGATGTTCTTGCTGACGTAGAAGTATTGAATCAAAAAACACTGAATACTTTTATTGCTTTGGGCAAACCGGTAACGAATGCTGTTCGTCAGAAAATTCAAACTTTGTTTTCGGAAGAAAATGCAGCGCAAAAGGATTTGTTAAGTGTGTATTTAATTCCGGTGGCGGATGCTGAAATGCTTATGCCTGCTCACATTCCGAACTACACCGATTTTTACAGCAGCCGTGAACATGCTACCAACGTGGGCACTATGTTCCGCGATCCCAATAATGCATTGTTACCGAATTGGTTGCATTTGCCGGTGGGTTATCACGGACGTGCTTCCTCCATTGTGGTAAGTGGCACACCATTACACCGCCCAAAAGGACAAACAAAAGCCGATGACCAACCGGCACCAACGTTTGGACCTTCGCGCTTGCTTGATTTTGAATTGGAAGTAGGTTTTGTGGTTGGAAAAGAAACGCAATTAGGTGATAGCATTTCAACCGCGAATGCGGAAGAGTATATTTTCGGATTGCTTTTGTTCAACGATTGGAGTGCACGCGATGTGCAGAAATGGGAGTATGTTCCACTAGGACCTTTCTTGGCGAAGAATTTCGGATCGTCTGTTTCGCCTTGGATTGTTACGCTTGAAGCCTTGGAACCTTTCCGTGTGGCATCACCTAAACAGGACCCAACACCTTTGCCTTACTTGCAATTTGAAGGACAAAAAAATTACGACATTCAATTAGAAGTAGATATCACTGCTGAAAACGGTGCAACAAAAACGGTATCGAAAAGCAATTTTAAATACATGTATTGGAATATGTGTCAGCAATTGGCACACCACACCGTAAATGGCTGTAATATACAAGTGGGCGATCTTTATGCATCAGGTACTATCTCGGGACCTGAGAAAGATTCGTATGGTTCAATGCTTGAGATTTCGTGGGGCGGTAAAAATCCGGTATCGATGCCCGATGGTACTGAACGCAAATTTATTTTGGATAACGACACGGTTACCATCAAAGGCCATTGCGTGAAAGATAGTATCCGCGTAGGTTTCGGACAAGTGAGCAATAAAATTTTACCCGCAAAATTGTAAGGCATGAAAACATTTCTTCCGGGCGATACGCCACAACCAAAGTTCCACGAGTTGATGTTGAGTGCTGTTGCACCTCGTCCGATTGCTTTTGTTTCCACCGTAGATAAAGACGGGCAACCCAATCTTTCGCCATTTAGTTTTTTCAATGTGTTTGGCTCGAACCCACCTATTTGTGTGTTTTCTCCGGCTCGAAGCGGCAGAACAGGGCAAACAAAAAACACCTTCGACAATGTGATGGAGGTGAAAGAGTGCGTGGTGAATATTGTGAACGAAGATATGCTCCATCAAATGAATTTAGCCAGCGGAGAATATCCGAAAGGCGTGAACGAGTTTGTGAAAGCGGGTTTCACGATGTTGGCTTCTGATTTTGTGAGTCCACCGCGTGTTGCAGAATCATTCGCTCAATTGGAATGCAAAGTGCTGAATGTGATTGAAACCGGCACAGGTGGTGGTGCAGGAAATTTAATTATCTGCGAAATTTTGTGTTTGCATTTTAACGAAAAAGTGTTGGACGAGAACAACAGTGTTGATCCTGTGAAAATGAAATACATCGCCCGTATGGGAAAAGATTTTTATTGTAGAGCTGATGCTTCTAACATTTTCGAAGTGGCCAAACCTAAAGCCAATTCAAATTTAGGCATAGGCTTCGATGCACTTCCGAACTACATGCTTAACTCAACAATTCTCACCGGAAACGATTTAGCACAATTGGCTTCAGTGCATGAAATTCCGGTACTTTCAGCAGATGAAACCGTTTCATTTCAAAAAGAAAATGCACATCAAGCCGCACAACAATTGATTCAGCAAGGTAACTTGACGGATGCTTGGAAAATTCTTTTGGCTTCTCAATCTTAAACTATGGCAGCTTCAAACTTCGTTCAATTTCCACTTCCTCTTTTTTTAGTAAAGAAAGCGATTCGCTCTGTTCGCGATAAGGCGCAATGGCAGGATATTCAACGGTCTCGCAGAGGCTTTGAGTATATGGTGATGAAATACGATTACAAAAGCAAACGCTGCGATTATCAAACCGTTACCATCGATCATTGCAAAGCAGAATGGATAAATCCGCACAAAGCGCCTGCTGATAAGGTATTGCTGTATTTTCACGGTGGCGGTTATGCTACAGGAAGCGTGAATACGCACCGTGCTATGCTTACAAAATTAGCTTTAGCCGGGAATGTGCGTATTCTGAGTTTTGAATATCGCTTAGCGCCTGAGAATCCCTACCCTGCTGCATTAGAGGATGCAGTTTTGGCCTACGATTGGGTATTGAACAACGGATTCAGTCCAACGGGTGTTTCCTTTGGTGGCGATTCAGCCGGTGGCGGATTGGCATTAGCTACATTACTTTATTTGCGCGACCATCAAAAACCATTACCAAAATGTGCGATTTTACTTTCGCCATGGACAGATTTAACCTTGAGCGGACCATCATTCACCGGTTCGCATGTTGATGAACCGATGCTGGTAAAAGAGGCTTTTCATCTTTGGACAAAAAACTACTACACCAGTCACGACCCACAAACACCATACATTTCACCGGTATTTGCAGATTTCACAGGGCTACCAAAATTGTTCATTCAAGTGGGAACAGCAGAGGCTTTATTGGATGATTCGTTGCGGGTATATGATAAAGCAAAGGCACAAAACGTGGATGTAGAAATCGAAATCTATCAGGATTATTTCCACGTTTTTCAATCGTTTTGGCGACTGTTACCGGAAGCCAAACGAGCCATTAAAAAACTGGGAGGCTTTGTGGCAAAGGAGTTGGAGATTAAGTAAATTTTCTACTCCCCTCCTTTCCAAGGAGGGGTTGGGGTGATGAAACAATTTTTAATCCTTTCAATAACTTCCGATGTAAACTCAAACACCTCTTTATTCTCAAATCTTATCACTTGTATTCCTAAACTATTCAAAAATATAGTTCGCTCTTCATCATAAGCTATTCCAGCACTTGTATAATGATGTGCACCATCCAACTCAATCGCTAATTTTTCTGCCGGGCAATAAAAATCTAGAATATAATAACCAACACTATGTTGCCTCCTGAATTTACGGCCTTCGAGCTGTTTCCCTTTCAGGTATTTCCACAACACGGCTTCAGCAGGAGTTAAATTGTTTCTTAACTCCTTTCGAAAATCTTTTAAAACTTTGATATTATTTAGTTGAGTCATGATAACCACCCCTGCCCCTCCTTGGAAAGGAGGGGAGTTGATTTGTGTTAAAAACTAAGATTAGAGAACAATAGTATTTTCGTCTAAAAGTTGCTCGGTTTCCCCGCATAATTTCATCACAATTCTTGCAACTGTGATTACATCGCGCTGACAATAAGTAACAATACGCGGCAGTTCTTTTTCTTGCCAATATACTCGCGCTACATCTTTACCTTCGATATCATCTTTAGGAGAGGGAATATCGAGCGTAGCGGCAATTAACTTCAGTGACGTGTAATTCTTATAATCACCAAAACGCCATTGCTGTAAGGTGTCGAAGATATTCATTTCCCATGGCTTGCGACCCGACACATCGAGTATTTCAGGAAGTTCTAAGCCATTAGCCAACATTCTTCGACAGAGGTATGGAATGTCAAATTCACGCACATTATGTCCGGTGATTTGCCAGGTATCACTGTCGCGGAAATACTTTCGGAGCATGACCGCTAGCTCTTCTAGTAATGTTTTCTCATCGTCCCCGGAAAAGCTTTTCACGCGAAACATATCGATATCCAATGCTTTATCGCGATGAAAATAACCAACAGAAACACAAATTACTTTCCCGAATTCAGCATAAATACCGGCTCGTGAAGCGTAGCTCTCAGCTTCGGTTTCTTGTATATCGCGAAAGGTGTTGTGTTTCGCTTGCCAAAGGGTTTTCCAATTGTCGCTCAATTCAGCATAGGTTGCATGACGCGACACGGTCTCGATATCCAAAAAGAGCATGTTACGAAGCTGTGGGGATGTACATTTCATAGTTTTAGAATATTTCCCTGGCTTCGGCTTTGAGAAATTCTAAAGCTGTTTGCGAAGGTAGGGGTTGTTCGGAGTGAATAATCGCATTCAAAATCATAGTTGAAAATTCCTGTGCGGAAGTTTCGGCTGTTGTGGCATTGGCCAATATATTAACCATTTTAATGACCTCTGTTTTTGAGGCATTGATTAAATTCCAAGCATCAGAAGAAATATACAATTGCTGTGCATAGTTATGCTCGAATTCAGATTGAATAGTGGTCGTCATCGCAAACTGCAACCCTCTGGCATTCATACCCGGCTCAATCACGCGTTGAATAACAGAAGATGGGTGCATTCTTTCCAACAGTAAAATCATACGCTCATAGGCCTGTAAACGAATCATCGTTACATCCTTATTGGAATTCATTTTGGCTTCTAAGATGCGCATTTGCTGATCTTTATTGATGAACATACGAACGATATACACCACCGCAGCTGCTACAAGTAAAGCAGGAACGGTTAGTTTCATAGCTTCCAATAAATAATAACTCAGGTTGTTCATGTGCTCAAAAATTAAATTACGTGATAAATATAAGTAAATAGATAACGAAATATGAAACGACTTAGTGTATTCGTGGTATTCAATTAATAAACTGTCAAATTTGAAAACAACACGAATGAAATTATGTTTGTAGGAATAACATTAATTCGCACCGCATGAATATTACCATTGTTTCAGGAAGTTCTAGAAATCCAAATTTAAGTCACCGTGTGGCTTTGCACCTGCAGCAAAAGTTGACGGAATTGTATCCGGCTCACCATTATTGCATTCTAGACGTGCGTAACCACCGTTTAGATTTTGTGAATGATGTTTGGATGAAAAAAGAAGATTTACCAAAAGAGCATGAGGCTTTAGGCGAACTGGTATTTGATGCGGATGCTTTTATTTTGGTAACCCCGGAATATAATGGGAGTTATTCAGCAGTAATGAAAAACATGCTCGATCATTTTCCAAAGTATGCGAAACGTGTGTTTGGTATCGTTACCTATTCTACCGGAGCAATGGGTGGCATGCGTGCCGCACATCAGATGCAGCAAATGATTTGTGCATTTATGGGCGTTCCTTCGCCACAAATGTTATTGATTGGAGGAGTTGATAAACGCATCGATGAAACTGGCAACAGCGAAGATGCGGTGATGCACAGAATGTCGAATACATTCTTGAATGAATTTGTGTGGCTGGCTGAAGCAGTGTACGATAAACGAAATTGCGAATTATAATTTGAAGTGACGTAGTCTTCTCACTTCTTCTTCTTCCAAGAATCTCCATTTACCGCGTGGCAAATCCTTTTTCGTTAAACCACCAAAGAAAACGCGATCGAGTTTAATCACTTCATATCCTAACGACTCGAATATTCTACGAACGATACGATTTTTACCACTGTGAATTTCAACACCTACTTCATTTTTGTTTTTAGGATCGGTGTAGGCAACTTCATCTACTTCAGCAATTCCATCATCTAAAACAACACCATGCATGATTTTGGCGAAGTCTTCTGATGAAAGATTTTTATCGAGATGCACGTGGTAAATCTTTCTAATTTCGCGCGAAGGATGGGTAAGGTTTTGGGCCATTTCACCATCGTTTGTAATCAATAAAACGCCTGTAGTGCTTCTATCTAAACGACCCACCGGATATAAGCGCGGTTTGGTTACTGATTTTATTTTCGAATACGCACCTTCTATTAAATCGAGCACTGTCATTCTATCCTTTTCATCGCTGGTAGTGGTAATGCAATTTTTAGGCTTATTCAGCAGAATATATACTTTCTTCTCCGGGTTCAACACCTTATTATCGAACGTTACTTTATCTCCAGGATTAATTTTGTGCCCCATTTCCAATACCACTTCACCATTCACTTTCACTTTCCCTTGTCCGATTAACTCATCGGCCTTTCTGCGTGAAGCGATTCCGGCATGGGCTAAATATTTATTTAAGCGAACCGGTTCTGTAAACGGATCTACTTTCCCTTCATTAATTTTTGATGAGTGTTTGGCGTCAATATCCAAATTATTGATGTGCTTCTCAATTTTCTCATCGAGTGCTGTTCTTTTTCGAGGACGATCGGAAACCGACTTAGTCGTTTTCTTTACGGCAGGAGCAGGGGCAGAAGATTTCTCTTCTTTCAAGAATTTAGAAAAAGGATGTTTACCGGAATTAGACTGCTCTTTAGACACACAAAAAATTTACGGCACGAATTTAAAAAAATAAACCTTGCATACAATTTTATTCTAACTCAATCGAGATAATTTCCACTTTCCGTTCTACGGCTGCGGCAGGATTATACACTGAATTTCGAGTATCTTCACGTGAATCGCTCACTGTTTTTGCAGCTTTCTCTTCACCAATCGATTCGTTTTTCAAAACAAGAGAACCGTTGTCAATAAAGGGTTGGAAGACACCTGCACGATAATGGTAGAAATAATTTTTGAGAGAAGCTATTCGTCTGTACCCTAATTTAATATTGTACTCGTTGTAATTAAGCGGAGAACAATAGCCTTGAATAGTGACCGAAACTTTTTTGCCCATTTGCAGTGCATCTAGCAATTGTGCACTAAACTGAATCAAATCGTGATAGCCTTTCTCGACTTTATCGGTAAACAAATAAAATATTTCTTGTTCAGCAGCGGTTTTCTTTCCTTCTACTAAACCTCTTGCGAAATTTGATTTATAGTCGTTCAGCAAACGCCAATACGCCTCATATGTTGTTACATAATTCAATGGCGTGGAATCGCGCAAATTACAACATTCCGGCTCATCGTTATGAAAATAGAGGGTTACAGGCAACAGTCCTTTCAATTTCGCAGTAGTTGTTTTTGTTTTCGCTAGTTGCAAAATCGTTAAAGAAGAAGAATCAGACACATCAATTTTTTGTGTGATAACGGGTACAGTATCTTTGCTATTTGCTGTAGTCTTTCCTACAATAGTATCTAATTTTAAACTGTCTTTAACCGTTAATGCAACCGGTGGGGCGCTCAGTGTAAGTATTGAATCTATTGCCTTTACAAGCTTTTTCTCTCCGGTAGCATAACTCCAAATATCATAACAACAGGTTTCCGCTTTGATAAAAAATGAACCCTTACGATTCGTAGCGAAATAGGCTTTGCCTCTATCAGCCGACAATACAAAACCAAAGTCGTTTGCCGGAGAATTTATCTTATTGCCTGCATTTTGAGGTATTGTGGCATTCGGCTTCCATTTATAAATATCTAAGCCACCAAAGCCATTCCAGCCTTCTGAAGCAAAATACAATTGATTAGAATCGACATCAAAAAATGGGGTTAATTCGCTTTCTGTTGTATTCACAGTACTTAAAGGCGATGGTGTTAAATAATTGTTTTTCCCGGTTCGCTTTGCCGACCATATATCCGTTGCACCTTTGCCTCCGCTTCTATCGCTTACAAAGTATAATACTTGTTCTCCGGTACTTGTTGTAGCAAGAAAAGGATGGGTATTGGTATAATCATCAGCATTCTGAATCGCCACTTCTTCTATTTTCGACCAATCATCGGCTTTGGATGTAAAGTAAATTTTACATCCTCGTTTGGCATCATCATTACACACTGTAAAGAAAAACTCGCTTTCATTATCAGTGAAATGCCCGTTGGCTATGTGTTTCTGAGGTGCAGCGGTTGCATTTATTTTTTTTAAGAATACAGCCATCGAATCTTGTAATCCATAAAAACGTCCTAAAAATTTTTTATCTGTTTCTGTCTTCCTCAATGAAGAATAAAACAACTGACTTTGATTATCGGTAAACGGATTAAATTCCGAATAGGTCGTATTTACAGGAGCTTCGAGGTGGACTACTTTGATGGAAGATGTATCTTTAGCATGTTCAATAGCCCATTTACAAGCTGCTATTTGCTGTGTGAGTTTGTCTTTAATATCTTCTTTCCCTCGATAGGTATATTTTAATTTTTCGAATTGTTTCAATGCCATATCGTACTTTCCTTGATGGCGAAGCATCACAGCATACCAATAGGCCGCTAAAGGATATTTCTTCTGTGCATCATCCGTTACAACATCCCTGTAGCTTTTAGCTGCGCGATCGTAATCGTTATACTTTCTGAGCGACTCCGCTAAACCATA
>Ga0116191_1001605_pt1 | contig 18140 bp, 11 predicted proteins | sample AD_UKC111_MetaG_FD_89897 | JGI IMG/M metagenome (GOLD analysis project Ga0116191, IMG submission 89897) | Active sludge microbial communities of municipal wastewater-treating anaerobic digesters from Hong Kong - AD_UKC111_MetaG | ecosystem: Engineered > Bioreactor > Anaerobic > Digestate...
ATACCATGGATAACTACTATATGCATTGGCAGGCATTGCAAATATTGTCGATTTTGGTAGCCACACGTTTAAATATCGCATAGGGTTCCACCGATTCACATTTTTCATCATAAAGTCAGCATTGCCACCTGAATTTGCAGGAAATACAGACCAATAGGAAGTATCTCTTGTGATTCCATTCGTCGGATTTCCATAAGGATCGGTACTCGCTAAGCAAAATTGTATATTAACATTTACACCATTACTGTAATTATACGGTCCCGATTTACTAAATCTTTGATTTAATGCGTTTACAGAGTTTATTATAACACTATCAGGAATATTCTCGGGACCATTTTGATGTATAACATGAAACACCATTGGAACGGTTAATGTTACTGTTCTGTTTGCAATAGTAAATCCATTTGCTATTGCACTAGCCGCTTTATCGTTAAGCAACTTTTCAGCAACGTTAATTTCATTTGGGATGTTAATTTTTGTGCTTGATGAATAGGGAGAACAATTTCGATGCTGCGCAAAAACCGACACCGCCTGAAAGGTCAGACAGGCAATTAAAATATACTTTTTCATAGGTTGTGTTTTGGGTGTTTAACAAATGTAAGTAGGTGAAATAGATAAATTGATATGCCAATAAAAAAAAGAGGGGAGGCTATGTGTTTTTATCCTTTTCTTTCTTCTGAATTCATAGATTATCAGCAAAATACAACATTAGCATACTTTTTGCAGGATTTGACAAATGGTTCGTGTTTTAGTTTTTATAGATTTGAAAAATATTCAACTGTTATGCAAAAGCACATTCGATTATTTTTAGTTTTTCTTGTTTTATTAATGAACAGGAATTTATCCGCTCAGTCGAGCGGCTATCCCGTTTTAGATGCAATGCTTTCTACTACCTTAGATAGCATGCGCACCGTTTTAAATGCAAAATCTTTGAATGCTGCAATTCAGTTTCCCGATACTGCTGTATGGGCAGGAGCTTCAGGAATCTCTACAACGTCTCTAAATGTTACTACTAATGATGCATATCTTATCGGTAGTGTTACTAAAACAATTACATCGGCATGTATTCTTCAACTTGTTGATGAAGGCATTTTAACGCTCGATGATAGTATTCATCAATGGCTAGATACGATTCAGTATATTAATCCCGATATTACAATCCGCCAGTTGTTACGACACCAAAGCGGTTTATATGATGTATTAAATAATCCAAATTGTCAGCCTGCGTTAATGGCTAATCAATCTGCTGTTTGGTCTGCTTCCGATTTAATTAACTCTTTTATTTTGCCTCCTCCCGCTGCTCCAGGTGGAGCATGGAGCTATTGCAATACAAACTATTTTCTTTTGGGCATGATCATTGAATCAGCTACCGGAAATCCTTTTTGGGTGGAAATAAGAAATCGTTTTTATTCGAATTTTGGTTATTCTACTTTCGGAATTCCTGCATTTGAATCTTATTCTCAGCCGGTGGCGCATCTTTGGCTTGATTTAAATGGGGATGGAGTATTGGATGACGCACACAACTTCTACTACAATTATCTTGCGTTAAATTCAGCCGCAGGCGCAGCCGGAGGTTATTATGCTACTGCTTCTGATTTGTCGCGATGGATGAGAACATATATGCGTGGAGATGTGGTTTCTCAAGCTATGATGAACGAAGCAAAAACCGTTGTTAATGCCTCCGGTGCTCAAGGAGGAAAATATGGATTGGGACTTATGAGAAATATATTTCAAGGCTTAACAGCCTATGGGCATGGTGGTGATTTGGGTTATGCCGCAAGCTCTTGGTATTTTCCAGATAGAGATATTAGTATTTCAGTTTTGATGAACCATAACGGTTTTACTAGTTGGACTCTCTTGCCTGTAGTTTCTGCTTTGTTGAAAACATATAATAGTTGGTTAAGTACTACTTCAATTTATGAAGCTCAAAATTCTATTCAACATCTTAACGCATTTCCTAATCCTTTTAATGATCGAATTCATATTCGATTTAACTCTTCGTTGGATGCGAAGAATTTGCGAGCAGTACTTAGAAACACACTAGGACAGGAGGTCGCTTGCACTTCTAAGTTTGAATTAACCGATATTGGATATGATTGCTCATTCGACAATCTATCTCAATTGCAAAATGGATATTATATTATTCAACTTGAAAACAACGGACAAATTGTGGCGGTTTCTCAATTGATAAAATAAGTTTATAGTCCAAAATGACGGGTTCGTCGTTATAATTTTACGGTCGGTCGTTTTTACTATGAATCTATAATTAAAGGTTCTTATATTGGTATGACGTTAAAGTTGTCAGCGCATTCAACCAATGTATTCTGTATTTACTAATACCACCAAATCAGTAATTCAATTGCCTCCAAGGAGTAATTTGATAAATTATTCTTTATTGAGCGAGTATTATTGCAAAATACCATTTAGAAGTTTTTCTATAAAATATGTGAGTGGTGGATATGAGCGTTATACTATCAACTCAACAAAATTTAAAGTTGATTCAGGTGAGTATATACTTGCCAATAATTTTTCTAATGGTTCTGTAGAGATAGATAGTAGGGTTCCCGTAACTGGATTATGTATCGACTTGTCTCCCGATTTGCTTAATGATGTAATGTGTTCGATACTATATCCACAAACTGCAAATCCTGATCTTTCAGCAAAATCATTTTTTGATTCGGATGAGTTTTATGAAAATAAATTTAATTCGAGCAATACATATCTAGGTGGTATGTTGTCGAAGTTGGATCTCTTACTTTCTAAAAATCCTTATGAAAATCACCAATTCGATAGTTCTTTTTATTTCCATATTGCAGAGCAACTAGTGAAAGACTATACGCCAATTGTTAAACAGTTGAGAAGTATTCCTTCAGTAAAATCACAAACGAGAAAGGACCTTTATAGAAAATTGTTAGCCGGACACGATTTTCTAATTAGCAATTTTCTAAATGAAATTCATATTTCTCAAGTTGCTGCCAACTGCGGATTGTCTGAGTATTATTTCTATCGACTTTTTAAAACTGTTTATGGAGTAAGTCCAATGCAATTCGTTATTCAAAAGCGACTTTATTATTCAAAATTGTTGCTACTCAAAAACAAATGTTCCATTGCTGAAGTAGCACTATTAAGCGGTTTTTCAGATATTCATTCGTTCTCTAAAGCTTTCAAGAAAGAGTATTTAGTTGCACCTTCGACAATATTAAAATAATACCCACTATTAAGCTGTAGAGGATATTAAATTTTCTAGGCCAGCATTTTGTCTTTGAATAGCCCGTTTTCAATTAATTGTTAATATTTGCGTACATTAGCTTAAAATTAAACTGAAATGCTACGCATAATTGATACCTTATTAGCTTTGTTTTTAATTATCGGCACCGTTAATGCTCAGCATCCGTCTGCTCTTAAACTGCCTACCGAGCGTATCCGACAGAGTTTAAATTTGCTTAAAGATGCGCCGAATACATCTAATTCATTACTTGATGCAAAGAAGCCTGTATCTGCTCTTCCTGGTGCTCCTATGAGCGCGGTGAATAAATCAATTGTTAAACCTGATTTGAATAGAACTTTTAATCGAAGAGTGTCAGTTGTTAGTCCCGCTCAAATTGATACAGCCTTTGTGGGCGTGGTTCCTCATGATACTTTGGTAGTTACAGGCAATTGGACATGCAATGGTCCAATTTATGTTTTTAATGATGGTGTATTGATTTTTGATCACGCCACAGCAACAGTCTTGGGTGATATTTATGTTTGGGGACATGGTTCACTTATTGCTGATTCAACAGCTTTCCATATTCCTCAGGCTTGGTTTTATCAACGTTCTGTAATGGCTATTGATTCGTCAACTCTGACGATGAATAATTGCTCATTTGAATTTAGTGGGATGTCGCATAATTTTATATTTCAAGGCAATACTGTAGCAAACCTTAATCATATTTATCAAAATGATTGGACTACTGCTGGACTTTGGGGAACGCCAATCGTAAATATTAATGATTGCAATTTAATGGGTGAATATATTATTAGCGGCAATAGCCAATTTCATGTGAGTAATTCAGATACGCTTTTGCTTTGGCAGAATTATTCTGATTCTGCTGTAATCAATACTAGTTACCCTCCTGGCGCATTAGTGAATAGCTATACCGTGAATGAACAACAACCGGGAATTGATGGTGTAGGTTATAATGTACAACTCGATACGTGTACTAATTTATGGTGGGGATTAATGCCTGTAAATGGATCTGATGTGACCATTAATAATTCAATAATTAGAGCCATTGGATGTTGGTTTGTGAATGGAGATTCTGTAACTGCTTCCGGACTCGTAAATAATTCAGTTTATTCTAATTTCACTGCTCCACTACAAGATAGAAATTTGCATTTTAATAATTGTAACGTACAAACATGGAGTTTATATGTTTTTGATACTTCGTATTTACATATTACCGGTTGTATTTTAGGTGAAGTAGGTACACAATTCAAATCATTTTGCTTAGCAGAAAATTTTCTAATGGATGGCTCAGGTGGTTATTTTTGGTCGACTGATACCAGCTTTATCGTGAGCTCACTTAGTAGCGCTATGTCAATAGTACGAAGTGAGCGAAATGGAATATTTGTATTTGGTTATGGAACATGTAATAGTAATCCTCCAACAGCAATTGGTAGTAGCGTTATGATTGTTGTACAAAGTTCATTGCCGCAAGATCCGATTGCAGAAGAACATGCCGTTGCATGGTATGCTAATATAAATGGACCGGCTTCGTCTTACACAAATACGAATGTAGCCATCAATGGAACAGCATTTATTGATCAAGGTCCACTTGGTTCTTGGATGGATTTTTATGCTTACAGTTTATATTATCGTAAAGTTGGTGATGTAATTTGGAACCCAATTGTAATTGATAGTACAATCGAAATTCGGCATGCGGCTTTAGCTAATTGGAATACGATTGGATTAACGCAAGGTAATTACGAACTAAAATTGACGCTAATTAATAATTTGGGAGATAGTGTAGATGCCCAAAAGGGAATATTATTGCAACCTGGTATACTTGGTATTGATGCTCCAGTAAAGGATAATTCATTTGTGATTTACCCGAACCCGGCGAATAATTTAATAACAATCGATATTGGTGATGTAAGTGCTGGAATTTATAGTTACAGCATAACAGATCTTTCAGGAAGGACTTTAATCAGAGAAAGTAAATTGATTGATAGACAAACACAAATCGACATATCAAAACTGGAGATAGGATTTTATATCATCTCAATTACCGTTAATCAACAATTAATTACAAGAAACTTCCAAGTGAATAGATAGTATAGCATTTTAATTTTTATTTAACTAGTAACTATAGAAAGCAATATGAGGAGAAAGTATATTTTATTTTTTATTACTCAACTCTTCTTGTTTACTTGTAGAGCACAAATTGTTGCTCCAAATTCTTTGTCTTGTGATACAATTAATTATTTACAAGGATTCGGATATAGCTCTTCACAACTTCGAAATATTACCGGATTAGAAGTTACTCCATCGAATAAGTTATGGATAAGTTTTGCTCAAATCGGACTGGGATATTTTGACGGATCTTCTTGGAGCATTTTAAATTCGTCAAATACAAACAACCAATTGCCTAATGATTCCATCCATTGCATGTTTTATAATGCCAACAATGTTATGTGGGTGGCGAATAATTTGGGCGTTACACGTAAAGACCAAAATGGATTTAAGACATATTTATTTACTTCACCAATGAATGTTGTCACCAATCCTATTAAAGATATTTCTGGACTTGGATCGAGCATTTATTTGGCAACAAATTCAGGGGTATTAGTACTAGATACAATTTCATCAAATTGGCAATCATTCAATAGCACAAATTCAACACTGTTGAATGACACGGTGAATTCTTTCTTTTTAGAAAACAATGCCGAGATATGGGCTTCTAATAACGGAGGAGTAACAAAATTTAGCAATAACACCATCGATTTATCTATTCAGAATATTCCAGGAAATATTGTTAAGTATTTTGCCGTAACTCCTTTTGATACATTATTTGCAAGCGGCAATGGTGCTTTGTATAGGAAGTATAATTCTGATTATCTGAATTTAGATTCTATTTATTTCAACCAAAAAAATACGACATATTTGCAATGGTGCGATTCAACATCGCTTGGCGAAGTAATTCCAGATAACACGTATGATCCGCAACAATTTATTTCGAATTTTAAAGTGAATTCTGACAATGATATCTATTTAGTTCGAAAGGGAGAAAGATTTTCTTTTTTTAATATTACAAGTATTACTCATGATCATCGCTATCTCACTGCAGGCTGTTCTTATTTTTTGTACGGCAATTCTACAAGAGATTATTTAACGTTTTATGGCGATTCTATTTTAATAGCTTCTAAGTTCACTAATTCTACTGCGAATTACTTTTTACGAAAGTTTGAGACTCATTCCGAAGGAAATTATAGAGAGTATGATTTGTCTTCGATAACGTCGTCCGCAGGAGGCAGTAATTTTGATTTTTCTATCCCTAAGTCTTATGTGGGTTCAAATCAAAGTGATTTAAATGCGAATTTGATTAATGCAAGGATTTTAAATCGTGGTGATCTGCACTTCGATCCAATTTCTCAAGAACCATTTTACCAAGTACCAATTAATTCTGGCAAAGTTACTTCATATGCTTCGGCAATTTGGTTGGGTGGGTATGACTCATCTGGAAATTTATTTACAGCCGCACAAACGTATCGACATGCTAATTCGAGCGATTTTATTCCGGGGCCATTAAATGTTAATGGACAATCTGATTCATTAGCGAGTCAATATTTCGATCATATCTGGATGACAAGAAAGACAGATATCGATGAGTTTCGTTATCAATTTGCTTTAGGCAATGTTCAATCAGGATTGTATGTAGTGCCCTCATATATTCTTAAATGGCCAGCCTTCTATAATGATGTTAACTTTCAAAACAATTTAGCACCTTTTGTCGATTTTAACGGAGACCAATTGTATAACCCATATGATGGTGATTATCCCGATATAAAGGGTGATCAAATGGCATGGTTTATTTTTAACGACGATTGTCCCAAAACAGAAACAGGAAGTAATACAATGGGTTTAGAAATACATGGTACGGCATACGGATACTATTGCAATGACGGCCATGATGCAATAAGTAAATTGCTTTCATTGACTACTTTTTATCATTACGACGTTTATAACAGAAGCCCAATTGATTATGATTCTTGCCGTTTTGGTATGTGGTCTGATTTTGATTTAGGCAATGCTGCAGATGATTTTGTTGGATGTGATATAAGGGCGAATTCATTCTATTGTTATAATGGTGATTCTCTTGATGAAGGTTTTACCGGCTATGGTATTTGTTCTCCTATTCAGAACATTCAGTTTCTTAGTTGCCCCGAGGCTTCTTTAAATGATGGTGTAGATAATAATCACGATGGATTTATTGATGAAGCAAATGAACAATTAGGATTGACAAATTTTTTAAAGTATACCGGTAATAATTTGTTTACAGACGACCCTTCTAATAAATTTGATTTTTATAATTACTTATCTGGAAAATGGTTAGATGGTCAATCGGTAACTTTTGGCGGTGATGGAAGAGGAAGTGGAACAGGAGCAACATCTATTCCCTGTAATTATATGTTTCCAGATACAACCGATTCAAACTTTGGATCAAGTTGGACCATGTCTTCAGCAAATTTACTTCCAGATGATATGAAGGGTATCGGGTCCGTCGGACCTTTTAATTTACCCTCAGGAAGTAAACGAAGTTTTGATTTAGCCTTTATTTCCGGACCTCATGACTTACTTCAAAATAATTTGTTGGTTAAACAACTTGGCGAATTATTTCGTAGTGGACAAATTGAACAGTATAATTCAAATGTAATTGTCTCGGGAAATACCCAAATACATGATTTAGCTTCTAGCTATCAATATTCAATTCCTAATTTAGGTGCTGGAGCACAGGTGATTTGGAGTATCAATAATGGATTAATCTTAAGTGGACAAGGAACTAGTACTATTACGGTTTCATGGGGATTGAACGGAGTAGGAGAGCTCAAAGCAGAAATAATTGATTCTTTACTACCATGCAAAAAAATTGGTAAGCTTATTGTCGAAATTGGTATAACAAACATTGCTGAAAATAGTGTTAATCTAACAGTACGCATATACCCTAATCCGACACGAAGTATTATCCAAATAGAGTCTGAAAATAATCGTATTGCAATGATTAGAGTGTTAGACTTAAATGGAAGGGTGATTGATGTTAAGAAATACGATGGTACTTATGATTCATCGAACTTATGTCAAGGTATTTATGTTTTAGAACTTATAGGGGAGAATAGCCTTTCGTTAGTTCGCAAAATGTTTGTTAAACAGTGAGGTTCTAATTTTTGCTTTTTGATCAGCGTCATTTTTGTATAAAATGATTACTTTTATCATCTAGAAATTAGAATTATGAAAGTATCATTGTGGAATTTATTGTTACTTGTGCCATTTACAGTTACTCCGCTTTTTAATTTAGCAGAAAATAATCGACCACGTAGTAATTTTGAAAATGCCTTTACACTAGCAGAAATTTCTCCCGAAGATTCATTAGTTCATTCAATTAAGGATATTGAAGGAAATGAGTATAAAACTGTACGTATAGGAAAGCAAGTTTGGATGCAAGAGAATCTTAGGACTAAAACCTATAGAAACGGTAAGCCAATTGCGCATAAGCTTACAAATGCATTGTGGAAAGCTAATAAATCAGGTGCATGTGCTGTTTATAATAATGATTCAATTAAAGAACAGGCTTTGGGACAACTTTACAATTGGTATGCTGTAGCAAACCCTGCAGGATTGTGCCCCGCAGGCTGGCATGTAGCTAAAGATACCGATTGGAATCAACTAGTTTCTTATCTCGATTCGTATTCAGATACAACTGAATTGAAAAGAATTCAAAGTGAAGTGGCAGGCGGAACATTAAAAGAAATAGGAATAACGCATTGGGCTTCTCCAAATACCGGTGCTACGGGAACAGCGAATTTTTTGGGTTTCGCAGGCGGAAATAAAGGCCCCGATGGAAAATGTAATGACGTTGGAGCTTATGGTTATTGGTGGACATCCACTTCTTCTTCAACAAATGAAGCGTATGGTCGCTTATTAAGTTATTTCAATAGTAATATCGATCGATTTAAAGCGTCTAAGAATGTCGGGCTTTCAGTGAGGTGTGTGAAGAATAAGTAACATTCTTAAAATTTAATTGACCATTTTATTAAGGCTTAACGTTGATTTTAATTCTGAATGTTTTAAGCTAATTCTCTAAAATAATAATTTCAAGAATTTTAACTTTTTGCAGTAAAGCAAAAACAGCTCAATAAGTATTTTAATGCCCAATAAAAAATTAAGGCTTTTTCTCATTTCATTTTAAGTGAAGTTGTTTTAACTTAATAATTTTCGATTCAACTAAGGAAACGGCAATTCCATTAAACTTTCTCTCAACATTAATTTCAACGCCTTTCTTCCAGCCCATGTTTTTAAATACATTTCCCTTCTCATCGCATCAGCTTTGTTTGTATGAAATTCACAATAAATGCAAATAAATGGTCGCCTACAAGCAGTACTTTTTGATTGACCATTTTCATGTTCAATCATACGCCTATGGAAATTAGACGTATAACCAACATACCAATCTTGATCTTTCAAACTATAAAGGACATATACAGTAAATGGAGGTAGATTCATAAAATTGTTTTTTAGGTCCACTGAAAAATGAAAACCTGTTTCTATATAAAAAGAAAAGGCCGTCATACGACAGCCTTTTCTTTGATTTATATCCCGCCCTGCAGTAGAGAATCTCGCTTCGCTCGATTCACACTGCAGGGCGGTGCAGTGAGCCTTCGGCTCTACTGCACCGCTCCCTCTCCTGCCCCGATAGCCATCGGGGTCGAACCAGGGATTAATAGTAAAGTAGTTTTAACTTAGTAATTATTTCTGGAAAAGCTTTGAGGTTCTCAATATACTTCTTGGACTTCATTTTTTTAATATGCTTTTCTATTTGATACGCTTGATTGCTGGATAATTCATCGATGACTAAAAATAATAACCAAGGAGTGCCATTTTTGGTAAAGGCATCTTTGTGTTTTCCTGTATTATGTTCGACAATTCGCCTATCAGGATTATCTGTAGTACCAACATAAAAGCGATTAAGCTTTTCAGAAAATAAAATGTAAACAGCGTAATTCATTGCCAAAGAAATATTCATAAAATGCAAAAGGCTACCTTTATAAGGTAGCCTCTGCTTCACCGCTCCCTCTCCTGGGCTCGAACCAGGGACCCCATGATTAACAGTCATGTGCTCTAACCAGCTGAGCTAAGAAGGAATAATCTTCACGCTGCTTTACAGGGTGAAGACCATCTTTTTCGCTCATGCTATCATGACTTAAGCTTTGCTTAACGTCATGACTAAAACACGTGTCATAAGGTTTTTGACAAGGGAACTTTCCGTTGGGTTGATAAGAACGAGCATTTTTTCCTCAACGGGTTGCAAAAATAAGGCGACTTTTTAAAATTACAAAATGAAATCGATTTAATTACTGTGCTATAAATCAGTTGTTTGCAAATTATTCGCGTTTTTTTATGTTAATAACATCACTTATTCACTCGTTTTTGACCCTTTCATGCACTTTTCACTTTTTGGCCCCTAACACCCTTTTTTAAGCCCTACTGTATTAATCCTTATCTTTGCAGCCCGGATTTCGGTTCTTATTACCGTTCCCTTCTTATCTAAAATTCTATAGTTATGAGTCTTCTCGTTATTGGTACGGTTGCTTTCGATGCAATCGAAACTCCTTTCGGTAAAACCGATAAAATTATTGGCGGAGCAGCTACATACATCTCTGTATCAGCGTCTTACTTCCGTAAAAACATTAATCTCGTGTCGGTTGTTGGGGAGGATTTCCCAACTCAAACTATCGAGATGCTTCAAAGTAAAGGTATCAGCACCGAAGGACTTCAAATTAAACAGGGAGAGAAAACTTTCTTCTGGTCTGGTCGCTACCATGAGGATATGAATTCTCGCGATACGCTCGATACTCAATTGAACGTATTAGCCGATTTTAATCCGATTATCCCAGAAGCTTACCAAGATTGCGAATTCCTTATGCTTAGTAACTTAAGTCCAGCGGTTCAACAACAAGTAATCAAAGGACTTCGTAAACGCCCTAAGTTAATTGTAATGGATACAATGAACTTCTGGATGGATATCGCTTTACCTGAACTTACTGAAACGATCGGTATGGTTGATGTCCTTACTGTAAACGATGCAGAAGCTCGTCAGTTAACAGGTGAGTATTCTTTAATTAAAGCCGCTCGTAAAATATTAGCTATGGGACCTAAATATCTCATCATTAAAAAAGGTGAGCATGGTGCTTTATTATTCCATGGCGATAATGTATTCTACGCTCCTGCATTACCTCTCGAAGATGTTTTCGATCCTACAGGTGCAGGCGATACTTTCGCAGGCGGATTTATCGGTTACTTGAGTTCAACACGCGATATCTCTTTCGAAAGTATGAAACGTGCCGTTATCTATGGCTCTGCAATGGCTTCTTTCTGTGTTGAGAAATTCGGACTTGAGCGTATCCAAAATTTATCGCAAGGTGAATTGGAAGAACGCCTTCAACAGTTTGTTGATCTTGTTCAGTTTGAAATTACGTTGGTATAACCATCGTTTCTAAAAATAGAAAAGCCCCGTATTTCTGCGGGGCTTTTTATTTGTTCAATGTTTTTTATTTTGCTAATTTCAATTGAGCATTAACCGTATCCCAATTGATGGTATTAAACCATGCATCAATATAGTCTGCTCGCTTGTTTTGATATTTTAAATAATAAGCATGCTCCCAAACATCTAAACATAAAATAGGCGTTCCTTTTAATTCACTTACGTCCATCAAAGGATTTTCTTGATTAGCTGTCGACCCAATATTTAATTTCCCGTCATTCGCTACTAACCAAGCCCATCCCGAACCAAATCGTCCTTTCGCCGTCTCTATAAATTTTGTTTTGAATTGCTCAAAGGTTCCAAAATTTGCATTGATAGCATCGTTTGCAGCTCCTGTCGGTAAGCCACCACCGTTAGCTTTCATCATCTTCCAAAATAAAGTGTGATTGTAGTGCCCTCCCGCATTGTTTTTTACTCCTACAGAATAGCTTCCTACTTTCGATAAAATTACTTCTAACGACTTCTCTTGAATTCCTTCTTTCGCACAAAGCTTGTTTAAATTGTCAACATAGCCTTTGTGATGTCTATCATGGTGAATCTCCATCGTAAGCGCATCTATATGCGGCTCCAATGCTTTAAACTCATAAGGAAGTGCGTCTAATGTAAATAAGACTTCTCCATCTAAGCTGTTTGCAAATGCGCTAAAAGGCTTAATCTGACTTAAAGCAATAGTTCCTAATGTTGCCATACCCACCTGTTGGATGAATTTTCGGCGATTGGTTTTTTTGTTCATGATTATGCCATTTGAATTAATAATTCATTCTTCTCTACTGCTTGCCCTTTTTTCACAACTATCTTTTTTACTACAGCATCAGCCATAGCTTTTAAAGCGTTTTCCATTTTCATGGCTTCTAAAATTACAAGCGTATCTCCTTTTTTAACTTCTTGCCCTTCCGTAACAGGAATGTCAACCACTAATCCAGGCATCGGTGCTTTTAAATCGCCAATCTTTTGACCGGCAGCAGCATCAATTCCTAACTCTTTTAATAATTCGTCGAAACGGTCTTTTAATTCTACTTCAAGTATTTTTCCGTTGATTTTTAACGTATGTTTCTTTGTCTTAGTATCACTGATGATTACTTCTACATTATAACTTTTGTCGTTTAATATCAAATGATAAGTGCCTCCGTTGATGTGCTTGATGTCGGCAGGGAAAACTTTCCCGTTTATCGCTACTTGTCCACCCTGCTGTGTCTCTAACGTTAGGGTCGATTCTCCGTTAATGGTTGCTTTAATCATACAACAAAGGTAATTGTTACTTGCATTAGTCCGATAATGTCGGATAGAATTCATTTATGCCCACATTATCTCGTTGAAAACTATTGAGAATCAACAAAAATTCATTCACTGCTTACTCCTAATTTTAGCTCAATGAGTTTAAACAAGCGCTTGATTCGATATTTGCTGCTTTCTACAGCTTTGTTCGCCCTTGCTTTTTCACTAAAGCTGAGGGAAGATCGCCATGCTTTGAATTTTGTGCAGTTGGCTGAAAGAGCGCAATCTAACCTCATTCCTCAAATTGATCGACTCAAAGCTGTGGTCGATTCTGTACACCCTTTACTCGACGGAATCTGGCTCAATGATCGCGCAATTGCTGCTCGAATAAATGCTGAAAAGTTGGCTGAGGGGATCTCATTGTTCGTTTATGACCATAACCAAATCCGTTATTGGTCCGATAATAAGTCTTGGATCGATACTTCTTTGCTTAAAACTATTCGTCCTAATAAAATTAATTTTTTAGGTAACGGTTGGTATTATGTTGCTGAATCAGGATTGCAGTCGCGTAAAGTTATCGGCTTATTGCTGATTAAACATCAATATACTGTTCAGAATAAATATTTGGTAAACAGTTTTAATCCTGTTTTGGAACTGTCGGATGATGTGAGACTAATTACTTCCGATCGTGCCGGCACTAGCATCGTCAACGATAAAAATGGTGAGTTCCTTTTCTCACTTTATTTTTCTCCCGAAGATGCTGTTACTCCCGATAGCCCGCTTATTGCTATTCTTTATGGTGCTGCTTTTATTGTGGTCTTCGCCGGCGCTCTCGATTGGCTTATTCACTTAGGTAAAAGAAGAAGAAAATTCGGCGTGCTTTTGATTGCAGCGTTATGGTTATTGCGTTATTTAATGATCACTTTTAAATGGCCATCGTCATTGTATAGTACCGAGTTGTTTAGCCCGAAAATGTATGCCATTTCTTTCTTATTGAACTCTCCCGGCGACTTATTACTCACCATCGCTTCAGCTGTTCTAATGGTCATTTATGCATATATGTTTTTTACTTCATTAATGCGACGCGAAGAACGCCATGTAAATAAAATTACTTGGTCGATTTATATTTTGGGAATTTTATTGATCACGTTTTTAAGTTCAGTTATCATTAATTATTTGATGAGCGGATTAATTATCTACTCTCAAATTTCATTTAATATCGCGAATGTTTTTGAGCTTACCGGCTATAGTATGGTAGGTATGTTTGTAATTGGAATGATGCTCGTTGCTTTGTACTTAATTTGCGATGCAGGAGTGCAATTTATTAAACGATCTCAATTTAGTTTAGGACATATAATGATCCTCTTTCTGATTTCTCAAGGATTATTTCTCGTTGTTTTAACTTTCTTTCGATCGTCCGATTATTTCGTTAATTATAATGTAAGCGCTTTCTTGTTGGCAAACTCTCTAATAATTTTTATCGGCTATATCAGAGGAACAGAACAACAGTTATTTTCTTTTACGAGAAATGTATTGGTCATATTGGCTTTCTCATTGTATGCGGCGCAGATAATTTATGTTTTCAATCAGGAAAGAGAAAAAGCAAAGCGTATTCAATATGCTGGTAAACTAGAAATTGAACAAGATATTGTTGCGGAATACCTCTTTGATGATATTGAGGATAAACTAAAGTCTGATCCCGCATTAATTAGTTTTTTTGCACTTGCACAACAACAACTTTACGCGAAAACTGATTTTGAAGAATCGGTAAATCGCCGATTGGTCCGCCAATATTTTAATGGATATTTAGCTCGATATGAAGTAGGATTTAAATATTTTACTCCCGATGGAATTCCATTGAATAAAAAAGGTGATCCTACATATAGCCTCGAATACCTGAATAAAATAATTAATGAAAATTCTCGACCAACCGGTTCCGTTTCTTTTAATTGTTTGGCCGATCCATCCGGTAGAATTTCTTACATAGGAACAATTAATGTATTTAAAGATTCTGTGATGAAAGGAATTGTGGCGATCGAGTTAAATAGCCGCCGATTCCAAGAAGATAATGGTTTCCCTGATTTGTTACTCGGAAATAAATGGAATTTTGATCGCGATGTAAATCATTACTCCTATGCTCGTTATCGTCAAGGGAAGTTAATATCACAATCGGGCAGCTATAATTATTACCTTACCTCTGCTCCTTATGAAGAGTATTATAGCCGTGGGAATAGCGACTATTTTTCATTCGATAATTACACCCATTATTTTCTTCCGTACGATAAAGAAGGATTGATTATAGTAAGTTTGCCCGTACAAGGTATTTGGGTTTTTGTTACTTTGTTTAGTTATCTGTTTACAGTCTTCAGTGTCATTTTCTTAATCACTTTTCTGGTTTTTAAATTGATACGAAATGGATGGAAATTCGAGATAAATTTCAATAGCCGAATTCAAGTTACCATTGTTGCTATTGTTGTTTGTACATTGTTGCTTACCGGTCTATCAACTGTAATTTATATCTATAAAAATTACGAGCAAGCACAAAAAACAAAAACGCAAGAAAAGCTTAATAATATTTTAAGCCTCGTAGAAAATCAAATTGCAAATCGCGAGTTAGGAAGCGGAAATATTAGCGATGATTTAGAATTCTACTTTAATCAACTTTCTTCGGTACTTACAACCGATTTTAATGTGTATTCTTTAAGCGGATTGATGTTGTTTTCAACCCAACCAAAAATTTATGAGCAAGAGTTGGTTTCTCCACTCATGAATCGTTCGGCATATGTAAAGTTGACTGCGAATCAGAAAGCATTGTTTATGCAAATTGAGAAGGTAGGAAAGCTGAGTTATATCGGCGCTTATGAACCAATTCGTAATAGCGACAATAAAATAATCGGTTATTTGAACTTGCCTTATTTTGCTAAGGAAACAGAATTAAAAAGAGATATCAGTACGTTCTTAGTGGCGTTGATTAATATTTATGTGTTGCTATTTAGCTTGGCTATATTGATTGCGTTTTTAATTTCTAATCGTATTACCGAACCTTTACGAATAATTCAACAGTCATTAAAGCGAACAAAACTAGGAGCTATAAATCAACCCATCTTTTGGAGAAATCAAGATGAAATTGGTGCATTGATTAACGAGTATAATCGAATGCTCGAGGAGCTTCAGCGAAGTGCAGAATTGTTAGCTAAGTCTGAGCGTGAAAGTGCATGGCGAGAAATGGCGAAACAAGTAGCACATGAAATTAAAAATCCGTTAACTCCAATGAAATTGGGGGTTCAACACTTGCAACGCGCATGGAACGATAATCATCCGAATAAAGATGAAATGATTAAACGGATCAGTAATACTTTGATCGAACAGATTGAAACTTTATCAAATATTGCCACTGAATTCTCCAATTTTGCTAAACTGCCAAAGCCCGAATTCGATAAGGTAAATCTTAGTTCTGTTCTTCAAACTACTGTTGATTTATACAATCAATCTGAAAATGTAGATATCACTCTCAGCAAACCCGCCGATGAAGTGTTTATTACAGGCGATAAGGATCAATTGCTTCGTGTTTTTTCAAATTTGGTGAAGAATGCTGTTCAAGCGATCCCAGAGGAGCAACATGGGAAAATTCAAATTCAATTGTTGGAAGATGGTAGTTTCTACAAAGTAACTGTCGCCGACAATGGTACCGGAATCGCGGATGATCTTATCGATAAAATTTTCGTGCCTAACTTTACTACTAAAACTTCAGGTACAGGTCTTGGTCTCGCTATGGTTAAAAGCATGGTTGAAGGCATGCGCGGAAGTATTTACTTCGATACAAAAGTTGGCGAGGGTACCGTCTTTACGCTTCGATTCATGAAGTAAATGAAGAAAAAGCAGATGCAATTATTTGTATCTTGTTGAAAATCAACAAAAAAATGCTTTCTGCTTTTGCTTTTTGCATATTGTATAATCGGAAAGTTTTGGATATTTTTACTTTCCATTCAATTCTCAAAATCACTAAACCAAAAATCTTAATGAAAAAAATTTACGCCCTGCTTACAGCGGTTGTCCTTACTTTCGGCGCTGCTCAAGCACAGTATTACAGTGTTCCTTATATTGGTGCAAACACCAATCCCGGAGGACTTAACGCAGATCTAGAATATCCGGTTGCCGGAGGTCTTGATGCTTCTTGGGTTTCAATTCAAGCAGGAACTGCTGCTACACCGGCATGGTCTTCTACTGAAACGCTTCCGTTTTCATTCTTGTTTAACGGATCTGCTGTAACAGATTTCAAAGTTTCTACTAGCGGTATTCTAACGTTTACTACATCTGCTACAACTATTCCTGCTTATGGAGCTTTAACTTTACCAAATGCTAACGTTCCTGATAACTCAGTTTGTATTACAGGAATTCGTGGTACAGGTACTAACGATAATATCGTTATGAAAACCTTTGGTACATCTCCTAACCAACAGTTATGGATCATGTTCTCTTCTTATTCAACTGCAACAGCAAACGTTTATACGTACTGGTCAATTGTATTAGAAGAAGGATCAAACAATATCTACATTGTAGATCAACGCCACAATACAACTGTTACAGTTTCTGCCGGAGTTCAAATCAACGCAACAACTGCAACAAAAGCTACTGCCGCAAATACTATTACTTCTCAAGCAGCTGCAGATCCATCTTCTGCCGACAATACTTACTATCAATTCATCCAAGGAACTCAAGCTGCTAATGCTGCGAAATTAAAAGCCGTTGCTGCTGATCAATATATCGTTGTTCCTGGATCTTCTACTGTTACTGGTACAATCCAAAACGTAGGTGCTAGCGCAATCACAACAGCTGATATTAAATATGAAGTTGGTGGAAATACTTATTCTCAGACTTTATCAGGATTGAATGTTGCTTCAGGTGCTACTTACAATTTCACTCACAATACACCGATTAACGTTGCTAGTCCAATGATGTATCCTGTGAAAGTTTGGGTTGAACTTGCTAATGATGCAGACCATACTGATGATACATTATCAACTTTTGTATCGGGATTAACTTTCCTTCCTACAAAACGTGTTTTAGTTGAAGAAGCAACAGGAAAAGTTAGTCGCTTTCGCATAAATGATAAAGAAATTTATGCAC
>Ga0116191_1001610_pt1 | contig 18108 bp, 16 predicted proteins | sample AD_UKC111_MetaG_FD_89897 | JGI IMG/M metagenome (GOLD analysis project Ga0116191, IMG submission 89897) | Active sludge microbial communities of municipal wastewater-treating anaerobic digesters from Hong Kong - AD_UKC111_MetaG | ecosystem: Engineered > Bioreactor > Anaerobic > Digestate...
TATCGTATCATAAAATGCAAGGTTTATGAAGTAAAAATACTCAATTTCTTGCAGTTATGCAAATTTTTTACCAACTAATTTACTGATATACAACACAAATGCCAATTATTCAGCAAACCCTAATTAATATATTTCAAATGACGAAAGTTCTTTGATTCCAATTAAGCCTTTACTTTCCTTATATTCTAAATTAACAAAATAGACTCCAGACAACCAATAATTTAGCCTCGAAAGAATTTTAGGGTCAGTAACCTCTCCATTTAGACGAATATTGTAAGGAACGTGATTGAACTCCGTAATGTATTCTTTTACTTTACTTATTTGTACATTTATTAAATATTTTGACAAAATACTCTTTTTGAATACTGTATAAGAATATCTTTTGTCGTAACCATAATTCTCTTCAAACTCTTTGATGTCAGAAATAAATTCAGCCTTTTTGTTCTCTGCAATAACATTTATGTCATTAATTTCCCGAAATATTTGTTGTGCTTCAATTTTTCGATCTGACATAAATCCTGCATCTAAAATTTGAAGCATTTTATAAAAACTTTTCAGATAATTACTTTCATCGGGAAGTCCTGAAAAGAGTTTATCCACCAATTCATATTTATCTAATTCAGTTAACAAAATAGGTTTAGCATTAATGCGATCAAACAAAATTTCATGTTTCTTTCCATTATTCCATTTTTTCAGGTCTTCCTTTTCGATGGATATATTCTCTAAAAGTTTCAATGTTGTTTTTAAAAGTTCATTATCATAAACGTAGCCTTGACCAGATTCAAAAACATCCTTCCCTGTCGCATTCTTTCCCTTATAGATTAGAATAAAAACATTTTCTGGAATTTCTATTTGATTGTATCTTCTAGAAATTATTTTAGGTGCATTTGAACTTGTTGCTCTATACTCTCTGAACACACGACCCATACGCTGGATCAATGAATCCCATGGTGCAAGTTCTGTAAATAGATAATCGGCATCAAGATCAAGTGAAGCTTCAACAACTTGGGTGGCTACTAATATTTTAGGATGCCTGTCTCTTCTTGATATATCATTATTCCCAATAAAAGCTTCTAAGTCTTTTTCTTTTGTTTTTCTATGTGTGTATGTATAGCGTGAATGGAATAACCTAACATCTACGGTATCACCAGAATTCTTCCTCAAATCATCATATAACGCTTGGGCTTGTTTTACCGTATTCATTACAACCAATACACGACTACCTCCGTTGACTCTAGCCTTATCAACAATTTCTTGAATTAATGTTGAATCGTATGAAAGTTGATCTACTTTATAGTTCTCAATTTTCACTTGAATTTTATGTTTAGAAATCTGAGCAAGCTCTGAATCCTTTTCAAAAAGGTTCAGTATCTTGTAGTTCTTACTCACTCTATTTTCATCAAGAATTCTTTGATCAATCTCATCCTTAATAAATTTTGGCAATGTCGCAGTCATCAATAAAAATTTACCCCCCATTTGAACAATATGTTCAATGAACTTAACAACAATTGCAGCAGCTTTCGGATCATATGCTTGTATTTCATCAATTATTAAACGGGAATATGATAATTTTGCGAAAATCTTTTCATAGGATGGTGGTCGAAGAGCGTATGGAAAAAATTGATCTCCTGTAGATAATATTGCCGGTGAAGATAATTGACGGGCAAGTTCATATACTCTCATAGATTCTGATTCACCTCCTTCTCCCCAGATATATACATCCGCATCAGAATGAAGTATTCCTGTTTTTTCTTCTCCAAAAATCCTTGTGCTACGTTCGAATATTTGATTTACTGCAGTTCGTAATGGTAGTGTGTAAAAAAACTTAACGCCATTCGACCACAGGAATGAGAATTCGGTCTTACCCATTCCTGTTGGGGCTAAAAGAATCGTATTTTCATTTTTAAAATCCTCAACATACTGAAACTGCCATATTTTGTGGGGATTATATGAATCTCCAATTTTATCTTTAAGTTCTTCTTCAATTTGTGCTCTTATCTTATCGTAACCAATGCCTTGAATCTCTACATCAGCAGGTGAGACATTTTCTTCAGCGTCCCTTTCAATGTAGGAAGCAAAATGATCACAAATCATCGTAAAGCCACTGATTAAAATCCAATCTCTCAAAGAAGAATTCAGTTCAAATCGTTGAGGTATCCTGTATAATTGATATGGTGGCACGACATAATCTGCAAAACGTATACCATCATTTAATCCAGCAAGCCATCTATTATTAAGTAAAGGCTTTATCAATCCTTTTGATTTTACTTCTGAATAAACTTGTTTGAGATTTTCTTTTATCTGGCTCCATTTTTTATTATCAGCAACAAGCTTTGCAAGACGTTCAAACACATCAGTATTCCCTTCTATTATGTCATAAAAGGTTTCACGCCAGTGGTGGTATGCAATAGCGGATAAAATATATTTTGAATACGTTTCCGCTTTTTCTTTATCACCGTTAAATTTTTCCGTCAGACTTTCCTTTAAGTTTCTTTCATCTACCAATAAAGAGGAAAACAAGGAATGAGGAATATTACAGTAAACATCAAAAGGCTGATAACTATCATTCTTTATTGTTCTTCTTTGAAAATAGGGTATCACCTTTCCAGCATCATGATATTCGATTACAATATTAATAAGTTCCTCCAATTCCGGATTAATAACTTTTTCTCTCAAATATTGAAATACCTCAATAACATCATTTATATGTTGGGCAAGCGATATTTCTTTTTCATTGAATTTACTTTTACCCCATATTTTCATCTTCGTCATATTAATTATTTAAATTAAAATCAGCAAGGAATACAGGAATTTCCGACTGTTTATCATATAAATACTCTACTCCCGTAATAGCTCCATCATTAAGTTTTGAACGCATATAAGTAAATTCACGTTCCCCATGATGATTCAATGACTTGTCATAATCTTTGATAGTTGCAAAAACAGGTAGATTATAAAACAATCCATCAACTTTATTGAAATCAAAATCAAATGCATCTCCAACTTCAATTTGCTGCGGAATCCAAAAGAAATGATTGTAGTCTTTATCCCTATTGGATTTTTCTAGTTCAACTAATTGTACACATTCAAAAACCAACCAATCTTCGGCACGACCAAGATGAACCGTTTCTAGCCTGTTCACAGGGTTATGAAGACATTCCTCTAATTCAAGGAGAAAATCTTCACTGCCTGCCAGATGGATATTGAGATGAATATTTTCAAGTACATCAATCCGCATGGGGCTTTGCCCACCCATGTGATTGATTTCACCATTCTTTTCGCGAACTTCTATACTTCCAAAATACTTCTCGTGACTACTTTTACTTAAATTACGAAACCATATATATTCTGTTAGTTTTTGCTCAAATCTACCTGACACAGAAAGTTTACACTTCTTCAACTTACAATACCGTTCATTACCCTGATGGTCGATCCCTAACATATTACACAGAAACCCAATAACCGTTGAATAAGGTGGAATTGGGTAAGTGTGTCTTCGCTGGTAGGTAAATGGCATCCGGTAATGGGCAGAGGGTTGATATAACCTAATAACCAGAGCCTTCATTTGTTTCTGAATTTGATAAGTTTACTGCCGTTAGAAATGCATCCCAACTTTCATTTTTTGTTAGATTGTCAAATTCTTTGAGATTTTGCACTTGTAATCTTTCGCAACCTGCAAAAAATAGATTCCCTTTTAGCCAATCATTCTTTACAGCATCTTTGATTCCGATTACCTCAAATCTTCCATCTGCTGCTTTTTTCACGTCAATAAAAGGATGAAATACGGGCGAAGGAACTGTAACTTCACCAATAATTGTAAATAATGGGACAATAGTATTAGATTCGCTACTGGTATGAGCAATCAATCCACTATGAATTGTGGTTAAGATATCATGTATTCTTTTTTGTTTCACACTTGGAGATAGTTTGAATGTAACCCAATATTTTCCGTTTTCAAGTTGTCCAAATTCAATTATTCCGTTTTCGACTTCAAACCGATCTTTATCATCTTGCCTAGAAATGTAAGGTATTATTCTAACATTTTCCCCTTGTGGCTCATTTTTTATTAGAATACTTTGATTTTGTTCATCAACTTTTACGACTGGAACAATCCATTTGTCAAAACCAAATTTCTCAGAGTCAATAGTGAAAGTAATTTTATAAAAAGAGGTATGTTCTTCTTTATTAAACGGATTGGGGTTAGCAGAACTATCAAGACTACCTTGTTCTTTTGCTCTTCGTACCATGTCATGATTTGCATACATTCCCATATCTTGTTCATATGGAAAAATTGAAATCGCTTTTGTTATGTGAACTGGGGTTTTCCTTGTCTGTCCATAAGTTGTGTTCATGTAACCAAAAGCATCAAGTTCTTCGCAAGTTAATATATCATCAGCCTTTATATCAAATTGGAGAACTTGACCATCACGTAGAATTTTTGCTTCTTTCCATTTCTTTGCACGGACTAATGTATTGAATAGGTAATGACGGATTGCTCCTTTACTTAAATAGGTTTTTTCCTCACCATTAACATTCAGTTTTTTGACAGACAATATATTGCCACCAATTTTTTCATTTCTATTAAGAGCAGAACCTTCAAAAATCACTGTCATTGTGATATTGGGAAAAGAATTATTTGATGTCATTGTATTGATAATTTTAAATGGTTAATGATACTACTTGCTTTTTTATTCAATTATTCCACTTAAGAAAGAAAATATAAGAACCTTGAACATTTCATTATTAGGATGCTTAAAAGCCAGAAGAAGTTTCTTGTCGAATGAGATATTTTCACTCATATAAATCCTTAAAAAACTGTAGAAAACATCATCACGCTTACCAGCACGGGTTTGCTCCATGATACGATATCCCATTTTTCCAAATGCATCCTTGAGTTTTTCATTCTGTTTACGGTACCAATAACCTAAAGAATTTAAGTCATCAATTAAATCAGCATAATTATCATAAGAAAGCACATGATATAGATTCTTCATATCATCATTGCTATCTTGCAACAAATCCAATAATCCTTGAATTTTGAATTTTGCTTCTTTTAGCTGGTAAAGAGCTTCCTTAAAATCTTCAGGTTTGATGGTATTACTAGCTACTTTCTGTTCTAGATCTGTTACAAATTCATTTAACAGATCCTTTTGATTTACTTCAGCCATATTAATATGTTTTTAATTGTTCTTCAATTAGTGCATATAATTTTAGTATTTTATTAGCTACATGACGTTGGGCTGTTGATGAAAATCTATTTCGAGCAAGAAAAAGAGAATCGTTAATAAATTTTCTATCTCCCTCATTAGATTCATTCTTCATAGAAATTCGAAGAATCCTATAAGCTAACTCGACAAGTTCATTATACTTTTGGTCAATTACTAAATTGAGTATTTTAAATTCACCAATGTCACTTAGGAGTGAAGCTATCCGCTTATTGGAAATAAGTTTTGTAACATTTGATGGCAATGAATAGTATTCAATTGTATTATTAGTTATTGCAACTATTTCAATATTCATACCGGACCAAAGTCCTAAAGTGGCATTCGTCTTTGCACAATATTCTATTACGCTCATTGCCAACAACGACCTATTGTTATTGTCCCTGCTCCATTCAAAAGAGCTATTAATTAATTTATTCAGCTCGTACATAAGATTGAACGATGGAGCATTAATAAAAACCTTTGTCCTATCGCCTAATGAAGTAAAAGCAATGTGCTGATGAATAATCAGAAAAGCAAAAAGTTGACATATTTTATTTGATTGCTTATTATTCCAATATGCATTTGGGAACATTCCAAGTGATGGCCCTAAATCAGAATGGAAAATCATATTAAAATCAATAATTCTCTCAAGGAATTTCTCAAGCCCTTTTTCTTTTAATTGTTTATTAATCTCTTTGGGAAGATTATAAGATACAGTTGAAATATCACATCGCCCTATGTTTTCGACATTTACTAATGCCTTAACAAAAAACACAAATGATTTTTTTTCACTTGCTTGCAGATAATTTCTATAAATGTTTGCTTTAGCCACAATTGATGATATTTTAGTATCTTCAAAATATCTTTTATCAACATCCAATTCGTTAAAAATACTTTTGGGAAATATAACTCTCCCATCTTTCAATAAATAATCGTAAATGTTTTTCCCTTCTATGGTTTTCAAAGAAGTTAAGAATCCAATGATTGATGCATTATACAACCAATGCCCTGGATACAATTCTATTCGTTTTTCATTGTTCTCCATATCAGTATGTTTTTACAATTTCTAACATTCCAAAACCTTGCGAACGTCTAACACCAATACCAGTATCATATACCAATTGTAATACATTAGCTGGAGCTTCTAAAACAAATTCACCTAGCCATGAAGTCATCGTTTGATTGTAATGTGATAACGGTAATCTCTTCATTGAATTAATCTCAAACTCGATCATTTCGTCTGTACAAGGCATTTGAAAATTATTGGCTTGTATTGCAATAATCTTTTTAAAAGCTTTTGAAAATTCTGATCTTGTTGGAGAAAGATAATCTAAATTATGACCTTTTTCATTTACCAAAATGGGACTTATTGTCCGAAACAATACTTTATTGGTTTGTATCTTCTTTAGCGGTAAAAGTAGGATGTGTTCAAGCTCAAATACTATTGGATAATTATTACCAATTTCAATAATATGGTTTGATTTTAGACCATTATAAAAGGCTGTAACCAATATCTTGTCATTGGAACTAAAGAGAAAAGAAACTTTATTTCCACATAGTATTTTATTCCCTTCTATCCCTTTGTATTGAGGAAACCTAACTGAAAAAGTAAATGGTTTATTTACTTTTCTTTTTTGATTTTCAGTTCCGTACAATTTGACATATAACATAGGATCGTACTTCTTAAAGGTACTTTTTATTAGTGCCATAAAAATGCTACGGTAATCTTTTACCAGCCAATCAGTACTCATTTTAAAGTCGGCTTTCAATCTCATAGTATGGATTATTTTAAACAGTATGATCAATAAAAACAAAAATTATGTATCCTTATTTCCTGAAATGTATAAATGGAAAAAATAGCGTCGCTATACTACACTTGTTATAAATCCAGGCACTGATGTAGTATTGGTAGTCCATGGGCAACATACGTTGCCGGGTGGCACGATGTAACGTAAGTCGGAATCTCATGATAACAAGCAACTGAATAAAGACAAAGAAAAAAATCTTTTACCTAAATCTTTATGCAATCCTAAAGAAAAAGGATTTGTAGTTCACCTTTTCCTTAGTATTATTCAATGGTTTTAAGGAACAATTCTATTTACAGTTAATAGGGCAAATCCAACTTTTGCTTCAAAATTACAAAATTTAACTATAATAAACAAGAAAAGAAACGAAAAAAATGATCAATTTTTTAATGAGAAAGCCATATCCATTCACCAGCTGCAACTTACTGCTTAACACCTTCACCTCTATAGGGGAAGTGGACTTTTTGTTTCATCTTCAGGAGAAACCGGCGAAGCCAGACTACGATCCAGGCGACCAGCAGCCGAACACCGAGAATCCACCATATCGATACGCCCAGGGCGACAAAGAGCAGGTTATCCTCGATTACGGAGTGCGAGACGGCCAGGTGGTAGTTCAACAGTTCGGCATCCTTCCGGCTTACCTTTCCCTCACTCATCTGGTCAATCATCAATGCTCCTCCATATGCCAGGCCGACAATATAACCGATAAGCCAGAGAAATCCAGTGCTTGCAGGCAATCCGAAGAACCGCAACAGCGGCTCGATGGTCTTGGAGAGTTTTGTAGTCAGGTTGTGTTGCTCCAGAAGCTTGTAGAGAACATTCAAGGAGGTGATGATTGTAAAGATCAACAACGACATCTGGAAAGATCCCTTCAACCAGAGGAGCAGTACGTCGGCGATAGAGGTCATTGCCTCGGCATCTATCTTGACGAAAAGAGGCATCCCCATGTCGGCGGGAAGAATATGGTTAAGTGAAATGCCAACAAGAATGCTGACAACAACCCGCAACGAGAACATAGACCAGAAGGAGGTTCCCGTCTTTGCCTGAATGGCGCTTTCAACCGGCAGGCTGTGGGCGATCTGGCACATCAGCGCCAAAATGGTCAGTTCACGCAGGGTCACCGTCATCGACATGATGATCGCCAGCGGAGCATAAAGGGGAAGAAAGATACTGGTGATGAATATAATTGCAGTGCTCCCCGGCAGGCCGAGATGGAGGAAAACGGGATCGAGAAATTGTGCAACGAATGCCAATATCCCAAAATAATCGAGAAACCTGACCAATAAGGAGATGGGCAAGATGATCTTGAGCAACCAGAGTGTTGTGTTTCCCGATTTCTTTATGGAGGGGAGAACTATATCCTTGAAAAAGCTCATTTCTTAAACATCCTGTCCATTGATCGCTTATCCTCTTTTTCCTTCAGCGATTGCCGCTTATCGTACTGTTTTTTACCTTTGGCAACGGCAATGACCAGTTTTGCCAGTCCCTTCTCGTTGATGAACAGACGTACCGGGACGATGGTAAATCCGGTCTCCTTGGTGGCACGGAGAAGCTTCCTCAACTCGCTCTTGTTCAATAACAGTTTCCGGTCTCGCCGTGCCGCGTGATTGTTGTAGGTTCCGTAGAAGTATTCGGCGATATGCATGTTCCTTACCCAGAGTTCGCCTCTTTCAAAGAGGCAATAGGTATCCACCAGGCTGACCTTGCCCAGGCGGATCGATTTTATTTCGGTCCCGGTAAGTACAATACCTGCGGTATAGGTATCCAGCAGTTCGTAATCGAACGTGGCTCGCTTATTCTTTATATTTATGGGTGTTTGTTTCATTTTCATTCAAACTTTCCAACGGCATACATCAACCGGGAAGTATGGTCATCAACGATTTCAACAGGAGCGACAAACCAACTGGGACAACAACAATCAACAGTGACGCAATAACAGTGACACTCAGTTTTTTGTTCGCAGTTACACATAAAAACACTTCAGCACCCGCATAGACTACATAGAGCGTATAGATTGCGGCGAACCACAGATAGCCGGCCCCGTGGAGCAGCGGCATCAGGAAGAACAACAAGTATACCACCACCGACGAATAACCAACAAAGAGTTGTGCCACATGCAACTGCTTGACCAACCCGAATCTCGGAAAGAGCTCATTCAGCAGATACGACACAAGGTAAAATCCGCCGAAGAGGGCAGACACCAGAATAATTACCTGCTTTAATCCCCAGTGGATGCCTCCGTTATCGGTCAGCCACATTCCGCCGACAAATGCAGGAATGGCAATGAATCCAAATACCGGAAAGAGGAAATTACTGATAAAATCCTGTTGCTCAACATCCCTATCTGCAACCCTCCTCCATCCTCTGTGAGGAGCGGCGATAAGAAAGAAAATCGCTTGAATGATGTTTTTAACCATTCCCCTTTGATTTTGAAGTGCAAAGGTAATGAATTATTGTATTATCTTTGAAAAAAACCGCCGGACGATGTAAGGTTTTTCCCGGTCAGTCGTCTATAGAATTGTATGAACGCTCAGCAATTTCAACATCAGATCCTGTGCTATTCCGATAAACTGTACCGGATGGCACGCTCGGTACTAAAGGACGAAAGCCTCTCGAAGGATGCCTACCAGGAGTTGATGGTACGGTTATGGGAAAAACGGATAGATCTGGAGGCAGTGAAAAACCGGCAGGCCTTTCTGCTCACATCGATGCGAAACCTCTGTATCGATCTGCTGCGAAAGCAACAACCTAACGGGGAGATCCCCAAAAACATGCCATATTCCGAACCCTGCCCCCATCAACTTGCGGAAGAGGCCGACATGGTGAATATGATCAGTAGAATGATTGACATGTTACCCGAGATGCAACGAACCATAATCAGGATGAAGGATGTTGAAGAGATGGAGACTGCAGAAATTGCAGAGATTTTGTCATTGACAGAGAACGCGGTTACCGTAAACTTGTCGCGAGCCCGAAAAAAGCTTCGCGAGATGATTCTAACCCACCAAAAACAGGAGAGAGTGCTATATGAACAACAATATCGATAACATATTGAACAGCTATTTTGAGGGCTCGGCCTTGCCTGAAGAGGAGAGACAGCTGAAAGAGTATTTCAGGAGCAACGCTGTTCTTCCGGAGCATGAGGTTTACAAGCCACTTTTTGCAGCTTTCGACAGGGAGAGGCAGATTGCTGCCCCCCAGTTTGAAGTTCCGGCCAGTAAAAAGAGCAAACCCAGGCTATCCAAAGTCTTATGGAGCGCCGTAGCAGGTGCAGCCGCAATTATTTCCCTAGTAATCATTCTCTTTCCAATAAAAGAGGAAAACGGAGTATCGCCCGATGACTATACGGTCTTCATCAACGGAAGAGCAGTTACCAACCCCAGGAAAGCGCAGCAATATGCCGACAAGATGTTTATGCAAGCATATGAAATCATACGTACCAGCTACCAGCCCGTAGTAGAGGTAAACGCGATACAAAACGAGATGGATGCCGACAAGATCTTCTGGAACCTGTCTCAAAAGATCAATTATATCGAAACTGGAAATCAACAATAACAAATAAAAAAAGTAACAATGAAGAAGATTCTATCAATTACACTGATGATGCTTGCCTTTGCCGCCGGCACATCGGCTCAACAACTCGAAAAGTTGTTCGAGAAGTACATGGAAGATGAACGGTTCAATTATGTCTATCAAAAAAAGCCGGGTATGGTAGAGAGACTGAACGATGCCGGAAGCCCCGATCTCTGGGTCTTCGAGAAATCGAACGCAAGCCTGGGACGCCGGATGCTCACACTAAATGGGGGGGAGAAGTCACTCGAGGAAAGCTTTACCCGGGAGGTGGAAACAGCTCTCAAAGCTGACAAGTACGAACAGGTTTCAATCGTGCGAAACGGGAAAAACCGGGTAGAGACATATGAGAAGATTACCGATCAGGGAATAGCCAAGGTGAACTTTATAAAAAATCCAGGCAACATCATGGTGACGTTAAATCTCTATGCCCAAAAAAAATAACTACTACTCTTAAATTATCATACTGTTACGGGAACTGGATGCAATATCCGGTTTCCGTTTTTCTATTTTTGATTATCTTTGTCCATCAAACGAGCAAAGAAAAACAGATGCAGCCAGCCAAACCCTACCGCGATTTTGCAGAATTCCTCTCACAGAAATTTGCCTTTAAGGTGCAGAAAATTTCCATCAATGCCGGCTTTACTTGTCCGAACAGGGATGGGAGCAAGGGTCGCGGCGGATGCACCTATTGCAACAACCAAAGTTTCAGCCCGGGGTATGGAAAGCCCACCAAAAACGTTTCGGAGCAGCTGCGCGACGGGATCGGTTTCTTCTCGCACAAGTACCCGGAGATGAAATATCTGGCCTATTTTCAATCGTATACCAATACATACGACACGATTGAGAAGCTTACAGCCCTATACGAGGAGGCACTCGCGTACCCCGACGTAGTGGGATTGATCGTCGGCACACGCCCCGATTGCATGCCCGGGGAGCTGCTCGACTATTTTGAGGAACTCGGCAGGGAGAGATTTCTCCTGATTGAGTATGGCGTGGAAAGCACTCTCAACAAAACACTGGAAAGGATCAACAGGCAACACAGCTGGGAAGAATCGGCAGAGGCGATCATCAAAACGGCCGAACGGGGTATCCCGGTGGGTGCGCACCTCATTCTTGGGTTGCCGGGGGAGACGTATGACGATATCTTGCGACATGCCGATGAAATCTCCAGATTGCCACTGACAACCGTCAAGCTTCATCAACTGCAGATTATCAGAGGAACGGCAATGGCAAAGGAGTACCGGTTGCTCCCCGAGTCATTCCACCTGTTCGAGCTCGACGAGTATGTGGATCTCTGCGTAGATTTCTCCGAACGGCTCAATCCCTCGTTCTACATTGAACGGTTTGCCTCGCAATCTCCCCCGTCACTGCTGATTGCACCCGATTGGGGAGTAAAGAATTATGAACTGACCGACAAGGTGATGAAGCGGTTCCTGAAAAGGGAGACCTGGCAGGGACGGAAGTTCAGTGTAAAGGATTCATAATATCTAATTACTAATAAAAACAATGTTACGACAACGATTTACATTATTGATGATCTGCATGCTTGTTGCCTGCTGCAAGGTGGCCGCGCAAGAAGTACTTTCACCACATGGCTTAACGGTGAATATGCTACAGAACACAGACCAGGCTTTCCTGAATGGATATCTGGCAGATACTCCACTGGAGAAGGCAATGCTCTATCGGGAAAACTGGCAGTTTGCCGAGATATCTACCAAGCGACCGGTCTTCGGATGGAGGTTCGGTTCAGATCAGGAGAACAGCTATCAGACGGCCTACCGCATACTGGTAGCTTCTACCCTGGAGTTGTTGGAGAGTGAGAAGGGCGACATGTGGGACACCGGCAAGATTGAGAGCGACCACTCTCTCCACATCTTGTACGAGGGAAAAGAGCTCACGCCCGGAGCGGTCTACTTCTGGAAAGTTAAGACCTGGGACAACCACGGTAGGGAGTCGGATTTCTCAAAAACGGCACGGTTCAAGATGGCCGACAAGCTGGTCAACTACGCAACTGACAGGTATCCTATCCAGAGAGAGGACAACTATCCGGTTCGTTTTGAAAAGTTGAATGGAAACAGCTATTTTGCAGATTTCGGAAAGGACGCCTTTGGAAGGCTGCGAATCAACCTCTACTCCGACAATGATGCCGACAGCGTGATTATCCATTTGGGTGAAGCGGTGAAAGAGGGTCGGATCGACCGGTCGCCAGGTGGCACAATCCGTTACTCACGCTATACGGTCAAACCCCGGAAAGGGTGGAACACCTATCTGATCGTGATTCGTCCCGACAAGCGGAATACCGGTCCCCAGGCCGTCCTGATGCCCGAGTATATCGGCGAGGTTACCCCGTTCCGATACTGTGAAATTGAGAACTACTCCCATCCCCTGCAAGAGAAGGACGTGGTGCGGGAGAGCGCCTCTTATCCCTTCAATGAGCACGACTCCCACTTCCATAGTTCCGATACGGTACTGAACCAGGTGTGGGAGATCTGCAAATACTCCATTAAGGCGACCTCATTCCTGGGGGTTTACATCGATGGCGACAGGGAGAGGATCTCTTACGAGGGTGATGCGGTAATCAATCAGCTGTCTCACTATAGCGTGGCTCGAGAGTATAACATGGCCCGATACTCCCACGAGTATCTGATCCACCACCCCACCTGGCCCACCGAATGGATCCTGCAATCGGTACTGATGGCGTGGGAAGACTACATGTATACCGGGAACAGGCAATCGATGGAGCACCATTATGCCGATCTCAAGGCCAAGACATTGACGACACTTGCGGACAAGAACGGATTTATCAGTACAACCACCGGAAAGGTTACCCCCGAAGTTCTGGAATCGATCCATTTCAAGGGACAGCTGCGGGATATTGTCGACTGGCCACATACCGGCATCCTGGGACTAGAAAAGGAGGAAGGGGGTGAAACCGACGGTTTTGTCTTTACAGATGTGAATACCGTGGTCAATGCCTTCCACTACCGGGCATTAACACTGATGGCGCAGATTGCGGAAGCCCTGGGCAAAGGCAACGACCAGAAATTCTATCAAGAACGGGCCGACCTGCTCAAACGCTCTTTCAACACCTATCTTTTTGACAGGAAGAGAGGGGTCTATGTAGACGGTATCGGCACCAACCATGCTTCGCTCCATGCAAACATGTTTCCGCTCGCATTCGGACTCGTTCCTGAAAAGCATCGCCAGAGCGTGGTCGATTTTATCCGTTCGCGCGGGATGGCATGCAGTGTATACGGATCGCAGTTCCTGCTCGACGGCATTTATGATGCCCACGATGCGGAGTATGGACTGAAACTGCTCACCTCGACAGCCGAGAGAAGCTGGTACAACATGATCCGTGTGGGCTCAACCATCACATTGGAGGCATGGGACAACAAATATAAGCCCAACCAGGACTGGAACCACGCATGGGGAGCCGCGCCTGCCAACCTGATTCCCCGCAAACTGATGGGGATAGAACCGATGGAGCCCGGATTCAGGAAAATCAGGATCAAGCCCCAACCCGGCGAACTCGGTCACGCCGAGATAAAACATCCCACCATCAGGGGTGATGTTACGGTAGGGTTCGTCAACCAGCCCAACCGGTCGTTTCAGCTCGAGGTGGAGCTCCCGGCCAATACCACGGCCAACATCTACTTGCCTTTCTATTCGGGAAAACAGACAGTGCGCATGGATGGCAAAACCGTAACATACAAAAGGGAAGGAAACTTCTCGGTCATTGAAAATGTAGGTTCTGGGAAGCACCGTTTCTCGGTTGAGAGATAAGAGAGGTGACCTCAACCGGGGAGGGAGATCGGCCGGAAGGCCGACCATACGATTGAAACAAGAGTAAACTATTAAATATCATGAGAATAACAAGAAGAGAGTTTATCGCCCGCTCCTCGATGGGATCGTTGGCTATTCCGCTGGTAAAGGCGGATATGAATGGAGGAGACCGGAACAGTGCCCCCCGGGAAACTTTCTCCATACTCTGTTTGGGCTCCGGAGCTGCCGATTGGGATGTAAAAGAGTATCCCCAAAAGAGGGATCTCTTGTTATCCGGTACCTATCGAGGGCAATCCTCCATTCTGATCAACGGCTCCATTCTGGTGGATTGTGGTGAAACCGTACCGTTAGCATTGGATATCTTTGAGATCGATCCCGGTGCGATCACCGATATTGTGATCACGCACACCCACGGTGACCACTTCAATATCGATTCGATCAGAAAAATCGCAACCAAGGGCAACCGGCAGCATAAACCGAACCTCTGGGTAGAGCATCATGCCGCAAGCTACTTCACAACGCTCAAAAAGGAGAGCGGCTGCACGGTCAGACCGGTAAACTGTTTCGAGCCCTTCTCAATCGATGGAATCGAGATCACGCCTGTAGAGGCCAACCATTTTCGCGCAGATACCGGTGAACAGTGTCTGCACTATATCTTCTCCTCGGCGGGGAAGTCACTCTTCTATGCCCTGGATGGAGGATGGCTGACGATAAAAACCTGGAATCTGTTGAAGAAGATGAGGCTCGATGCCATTATCTGGGATGCAACCTGGGGGTCTGATGTCTACTATTGCATCTTCAGCCACAACGGCATCCCCTCCATCAGGATGATGAAAAGACAGCTGTTCAAGGATAAGGTGTTAACCCCGGAGAGCCAGATTATCCTGACACACCTCTCACGCAACTGCCACCCCTCTCACCGGAATGTGGAGATCAACATGCAGACAGAGCAGATCATCACCGCTTTTGATGGAGCCAGATTTTCAGTATGAGAGAATAAGAGAAGATCCTGAAGGCAATCTAAAGAGTAGCGGACGAAAGGTCGAGACAAAACAAATCACTAACTGCTAAATACAACAGAGATGAAAACTTTGAGTAAAACTTCAGGGAGCAGGCTTTTCTGCTTGTGGGGGGTGTTGATGTTGAGCATTGGGGCTGTTTTTGCCCAGAAATTCACCATCCCGGTAATCCCCGATACCCAGGAGAGCGTAACCAGAAAACGGGGAATCTTTTTTTCCCAGATCGAGTGGATTGCCGCCAAGGCCGATTCGCTGAAAGCACCGATAGTACTGCATGTTGGTGATCTGGTAAATTTCAACAACTTCGATCAGTGGGAGTTGGCCTCGGTAGGCATGCGGATATTAGACAGGGCAGATATCCCTTATGCCATCGCATTAGGAAACCACGATACAGGAGCCGTGGGAGAGTTCAGTGGAAGTGCGGCCCCGGGTAATGTAAATGCGAACCTGCGCAACACCCATAAGTTCAACTACTTTTTCCCGGTCAACCGGTTCCCGTTGCAAAAAGGGAGGTTTGAAAAGAACAAGAGCGACAACGCCTACTACACGTTCCGTGCAGGCAATGTAAACTGGATTGTCGTGACCCTGGAGTTCTGCGCCCGTGAAGCAGCGGCCCAATGGATGGACAGGGTGTTGAAGGAGCATCCCGATCACAATGCAATTATCCTTACACACTACCACCTTACCGGAAGGGGTGAGATTGCCACCAACAATGCCGGTTATGGCGACATGAACGTAGTCGATATCTTCGAGAAATATATCAGACCCAACAAAAATGTGCTGATGGTGCTCAGCGGGCATACCGTCTGGAGCTCCTGGAGGGTGGACCAGGGGACGGAGGGAAACAATATCTATCAGATCCTTCAGGATTATCAACGTAAAGATGAGGGGTATATCCGGCTACTCGATATCGACACCGAAAAGGGCACCATATCGGCCAAAATGTACAGCCCGTACCTGGACAATACGCTGGAAGACAACTCCTCCTTCTCATTCACCGATGTAAAGTTCATCAAATAAAACAGTCAACATTATGAGGCATTCTCTTCTTATTCTATTATTGCTGAGCAGCACGATACTTTCGGCTCAGGTAAAACCGGTAGTGAAAGATAGCTACTCGCCGGCCACTTCGGCAATCATCCGCGAAAAGGTGGGAGAAAAACTTCAGGCGTCCTACAACAACAGGATACTCGCACAGGATATCGATAAGCTGATCGATCCTTTCACCCGTCACGACGAACACAGTTGCTGGCAGGGCGAGTTCTGGGGCAAATGGTTTACCTCGGCAGTACTGGCATACCGGTATCATCCGACACCCGAATTGAAACAGAAGCTGGACAATGCCGTAAAGGGGCTGATCGCCACCCAGACCAAAGAGGGATATATCGGTAACTATGCCCCTGAAAGCCGGCTGATGGCATGGGACATCTGGGGCAGGAAATATGTGATGCTGGGGCTGATTGCCTACTACGACATCACGAGTGAGAAGGCATCGTTGAATGCTGCCGTAAAGGAGGCCGACTTCCTGATCAGGGAGTTGAACGAGAAGCAGACCCCAATCGTGAAATTGGGAAACCATCGCGGGATGGCAGCCTCGTCGGTGCTGGAACCGATCACGCAGCTGTACGTGCGCACCGGCAACAAGAAGTATCTCGATTTTGCCGAGGAGATTGTCCGCCAGTGGGAAGATAAAAGCATCGACGGACCACAGCTCATCTCAAAATCGGATCTTCCGGTAGGAGAACGCTTCCCTAAGCCTGAAAAGAGCTGGTACGGATGGGAGCAGGGACAAAAAGCGTACGAGATGATGTCGTGCTACGAGGGATTGACCGAGTTGCACCGGCTGACGGGTAAACCGCTATACCGGGAGGCTGCGGAGAAAACGTGGCAAAGCATTCTCGATACGGAGATCAACATTGCAGGATCGGGTGCCGCCATGGAAGCCTGGTTTGGAGGCAAGGCACTGCAGGCGATTCCTATCAATCACTTCCAGGAGACCTGCGTGACCGCCACATGGATCAAGTTCAGCCAGCAATTGTTGCGTCTCACCGGAGAGGCGAAGTATGCCGATGCCATCGAGATTGCATTTTACAATGCACTGTTGGGGGCGATGCGTCCCGACGGCTCCGATTGGGCCAAGTATACACCCCTGTCGGGACAACGTCTCGAAGGGTCGGAACAGTGTGGCATGGGGCTCAACTGCTGCAATGCGAGTGGGCCACGCGGACTCTTTACCATCCCTCACACCGCAGTGATGGCATCTGAAAAGGGTGCAGCGGTCAATTTCTATATCGATGGAGTGTATGAACTGAAAACACCCGGTGGCAATGCGGTGGTTATCGAGCAGCAGACCGACTATCCCCTATCGGGAGAGATCGCGATCAGCGTGAAGCTGAAAAAGCCGGAACAGTTCTCACTGGCTATCCGCATTCCGGGATGGAGCGAGAAAAGCACCGTGCGGGTCAACGGCGAACCGGTTGAAGGTGGAGTGCCCGGAAAATATCTGACCATTTCAAGAACCTGGAAAGAGAACGACAAGATCTCGATCTCTTTGGACATGCGTGCCAAGGTGCATTCAACCGGCGAGAAACCGGTCTACAAGGCCATCACGCGGGGTCCGGTTGTACTGACCCGCGACGAGAGACTCAACGGTCCGGGACTTGAAGCGATCCTTGCACCAATTAGCGATAAGGAGGGATATATAGAGGTAACGCCCAAAAA
>Ga0116191_1001614_pt1 | contig 18097 bp, 12 predicted proteins | sample AD_UKC111_MetaG_FD_89897 | JGI IMG/M metagenome (GOLD analysis project Ga0116191, IMG submission 89897) | Active sludge microbial communities of municipal wastewater-treating anaerobic digesters from Hong Kong - AD_UKC111_MetaG | ecosystem: Engineered > Bioreactor > Anaerobic > Digestate...
CAATCGCTTTTTCTGTAGCCATCGTAATTTTTTTGGTATTTGGCAAGGCATAGGGAGCCGCCTTAATCACTTTACCGCCCAGTATTTGCTGATGTTCCGGCAGAAGCACCTCTACATCCATTTGCGCAGCAGCAACAATCGAAGCATTCATCTGGTGCGTATGAATTACAGCCTGAATATGCGACCGGGTTTTATACACATGGCAGTGCAACTTCAATTCTGAAGAGGGTTTAATTTTTCCTTCGAATTTCAGCGTGTAAATATCAACTAACACCATGTCTTCCGGATTCAACTCATCGTATTTTCGTCCGCTGGGTGTAATCACCATTTGATGGTCGTTTACCCGCATACTCACATTGCCCCAGGTACGCGCCACCAAACCCTCTTGCAGTAACTGTTTTCCGGCTGCGCAAACTTTTTGTTTTATTTCTTCGATGCTTATCGACATATTATTAATTGCGCTTTTCTACATTTTTAAACACACGTTCAAAGCGATTCAACGCTTCATCTACCACTTCATCAGTATCGGCCATGCTACAATACAAACGGCTACCCGCAAGGGTTACAATGCCTTCTGCCATATAAGCTGCACCGTATTCTTCCATTAATTTTTTACGTTCATTGATTTCCGCCAACACCGATTTAATTTTCAGCAATTTAATTTTCACAAACAAAGTGCCGGCTGCTTCTAAATGACAAATAGAGCCTTGATTGTAGGCCACAAAAGGCAGTCCGTATTTGTCGATTAATCCGTTCAACCCCTTGGTAATCCTATCGCCTGCCTTGCCTGCTTTTTCGCAAGCATTTGTTTTTTCGATTTCGAGCAAGGTGTAATAACCCGCGCAACAACTGAGTGGATTCGCGGCCATTGTTCCGCCCACTTTCACTTTCTTACCGCCTTGCAAGCCTGCCGCTAAACCGTCCATTAGATCTGCTCTTCCCCCAATACCACCTGCTGACGGATAGCCTCCTGCCACTACTTTTCCGAAGATGGTTAAATCCGGTTTCACCCCAAAATAACCTTGTGCGCCACTCATGCCTACACGGAAAGCCGTCACCACTTCATCAAAAATAAGTAGCGCTCCATACTTATCACAAAGTGCTCGTGCTTGTTGTGCAAATTCTTTATACACCGGATACGTTCCGCTCTCCGGACCAAGCGGTTCAAGGATTACAGCCGCTGTGCCACCGCGCAGTTGATTCCATTTCAGCGTACTTTCTAATCCTTCAAGATCGTTAGGTGGAACAGCTTGCGTGTGCCAGTGCATCATAAACGGAATCCCTTTCGCATCGAAAAAACGTGTACCCGGAATCCGTAAATCATACACCATTTGATCGCTCCAACCATGATAGGCTCCACCAATTTTGATAATTTTTTTCTTGCCGGTTTTTATACGCGCTAAGCGCAAAGCCCCCATCACCGCTTCGGTTCCGCTACCCAACATTCTGAATTTTTCAACCGATGGAATATGCTTACAAATTAATTCTGCCAGCTTGTATTCATACTCATGCAACAAACCTGTTGATGGTCCGCATTCATTGATTAAGGCAATTGCTTTTTCGCGCACCGAGGTATAGTTGCTTCCTAAAACGGTTGGTCCACCTGCTTGTAAAAAATCGATATAGCTGTTGCCATCAATATCATATAAATAAGCGCCATCTGCTTTGTTGAAGGCCAATGGAAACGGATGATTGAAGGCTAAATTATGTTGTACTCCACCCGGAATATATTGTTGCGCTTTTTCATAGACTGCTTTTGATTTCGGACATTTTTGATTGTAAAAGTCCATGTACTCTTGCATTTTCTGCGGAGCAATATGTTGCAGAGGCAACGAAACCAGCTTTTCCAGTTTCTGGTAAATGGGTTTAATGTCGTGATATTCACTGATAGCAAATCCGGGAGCACTCATGGTATTCAATCTTTCCAACAAAATAATAAAAAAAGACTGACGAAAAATCATCAACCTTTTTTTGTTTGAAATTTGTTTCGCTTTTATCTAGCAATGACCACGCGTTTCTTGATTTCTTGTCCGTTGGCGAAATGTGCAACAATGCAATAGATACCGGTTGAGAGATTAGAAACATTCGTGTTCAAGCTTCTTACATTATTCCACTCCTGAATGATTTCTCCCAATGCATTGATGAGTTTGAAATCGCCAGTCTTATTGTTTTTAAAGGTTGCAAATAAAGTTTGACTGGCGGGATTAGGGTAGACAGAAAAGTCTAAGCTTTCTTCTATTTCATTTATTGCATTCGGTACGTAGTTGATTTCAGAAGTGTCTGCACCTTCGTTTAAGTCAATGGGTGTGCCATTCGCATCGGTTGCAACAAGCGAAGTAATGTAGGCTTCAAACGGATACGTTGCATACATTTTACCATCAATGTTATCGGTGTTGATGACCAATTTAACTTTGCCAATTTCGCCAAAACCACTGCGGTTGGTGTGGTCGATGCGGGTGATAGCAGCCTTGATTTCTCCTTGTAGCGGAAAGTCTTTTGCAATGCTGATTTTATCAACTGCAGTACCTAACCACGATGGACCAAATTCAATACTGGTTTTTGTAGAATCGACAACAATATTCGTGTAATTGAAGGTGAATGCAATACCATATACATTGCTGGCGCTAATATTAATATCGCCCAATTGTAGACTGGCTTCCACTGTATCGCCATTCAAGGCTTGGTTAGGGGAAAGCACTACTTGTAATGCCGGAATGAAGGCACGATAAGCCTTTCGTTCATTTGTTTTGCTGTGGGAGGAACCCCAATTCTGCATAATGGCCACAGTATCATTGGCATTCACTACACCATTACCGTTACAATCGGCATGCTTGCGATTGATGTTCCAAGTGGTGGTATCGCTCCAATCATCGGCATAGCTTGGAGCCCATACTAAGCTTTGATTTGCGCGAACCGGACCTATACTATCATACGCCAAACCAATAGCCAATAAATCGTTGTTGTCTACTAAGCCATCGTAGTTTGCATCGCCCGGAAACACACAGTCTTGGCCAAAAGAAACGGCACGGTATGATGTATCGCTACAACCAATGTTGTTGATAGAAATAAGCCTAACATCGTAAATGCCAAGAGCCGTAAACGTGTGTTGTGGTGAAGGGTTAGGGCTTTGTCCGCCATCCGCAAAATCCCAATTGGTTACAACTGCAGATGCATTTGCTTGTTGAAATTGCAGCAGCGATTGTGTTCCACAAGTAAGTGTATCGCTGAAAGGCGAAACAATACTATCCTGAAAATCTACAACCGTAATACCAACAGAATCTAAAGCTACACAACCATTCATATCTGTTACCGTTATGATGTACAAGCCTTCGTTCTGCTCAGGAATATAAGGCCCAAGCCCGGTATTCGACCACGTGTAATTATATACCGGTGTTCCGCCCGATGCGCCAAGATTATTGCCTATCATGGTACTTGTTCCTTTGCAAATCGTTTGATCAGCACCTGCGTTGAAAACAAGCAATGGAGGTTGGTTGATAGTTCCTGTAGCGGTAACTGTACAGTTGTTAGCATCTGTTACTGTTACAGTATAGTTGCCGGCACTTAGATTGGAGGCGGTATCGTTAAATTGTGTAGGGCTACTCTGCCATTGATACGTGTATGCCGTAATACCTCCTTGCGCCTGTACAACAGCCATTCCATCGTTACCCCCAAAACAGGAAACATCTTTTTTATAACTGATGGATGCTATGAGTTTTGCAGGTTCAGTAATGTCAAACGTATCGATACTATTTGTACAATAGGCGTCAGTAACAGTGAGAATATAGGTGCCCGGACTTAGATTAAAAATGGAATCGTTTACCGCTCCGTTCGACCATAATAATTGATAGGGTGCAATGCCACCCCCAACATTAACTTTTATATTTCCATCGTTATTACCATGGCAAGAAACGTTGTGGACATTAGCTTGTAGCGAAATGGGCTTCGATACTAAAACATATACCCTTGCTGTATCGCACTGCACTTGTGGCGTAACAAATGCACTATTGAAGTCGCAAGTGGAATAGTCGAACGAGTCGATACCTACATATGTGATGTTTGGTGTATAATCAAAACTGTTATCGATGTTCTGCGAGATTGTGCCGTTGGTTGGGTTTTGTGTTATACTTATTACCAGTAAGGAGTCTCCATTTTGGTCAAAATCGTTTTGTAATACAGTAATTGTTTTTGTTTGGTTAATGTTGGTTGCAATAAAATCATCGGCCAAGGAAGGGGCTATGTTATTTGATTTTTCGCGTATGTAAAATACTGCTATTGCTGTATCGCAAAGTGCATGAGGAAGTGTGTCACATACAATATAAACCAATGTGTCTGGACCTTTTGCAAAATTTGTTGTTGTAAAAACCCAAGCCTGATTTATTGCTGATACTGTTCCTGAATTCGGGAAAACAATAATTTGTGGAATTGAAAATTTATCTCCGTTGGGATCATAATCATTAGCCAATAAATTAATGGTGGATGGCCAAGCAGAATCCACTAAAAAGTAATCATCATTGGCAATAGGTGCTAAATTGGTTTGCTGATGATTTGAGTCGATAATAGTGCACCAAATTGTTCCCCCTGCAGAGGCGATTGCAGGAAGTAAACTGCTCGTATCAAATACCGAAAAGGGGATATAAACATCAAACCCCGGGGTTCCGGATATACATCTTGCAGTAATATCAAAAGTGAGTTGCCCTCTTTTTACTGTGCTCAATGCGAAAGGATCGGTAGGTATGCCTAACTGAAAAGTTAATGCTCCTCCATCAGGATCAATGCTCGATGGCGATAAGTTTACAGCAGTTGAATGCCCGGAAAAGCAAATCACATGAATGGTGTCGTCAGCAATTGGATTGATATTTAACTGTGCAAACGTATTGAATCCGGCTGCAACCATAAAACTGAGCAGTAAGTATCGAAGCGCAAGGCGTGTAACTGTTTTCATAACATAGTGTTTAATTGAGCCATTTATTTACGCAACGAAAATCAGAATATAGTTTGGCTTAATGAAGTACATTATTTTGATATTGTACGATAAAAAGAGTCAAATAGTTGTCGTATATTCAATATTTATGTTGGTTTTTTTATATTTAGTTGTACGAAAAATAAATTATGCTGTTTTCGGAAACCAAATTGCACGATTATCTGTCGAAATTGAATGTTTACGAATGGAATCAGTTCCTAAAGTATTTGGCTTCTCCGCTCCACAATAAAAATAACGAAATACTCGACTTTTGTCAATGGCTCTCGGGTTTCTATAAAAACGAAAAGGCGTATAAACTCACTAAAGCAGAGGTTTGGAAAGCACTTTACAAATCCAAAGCCTACAACGATCTGCGTTTCCGAAGAGTATGTTCCGATACTTTAGCCTTGGTGGAAGATTTTTTCGCTTATCTCCAATACCGAAAAGATCCCAATCAGAAATGGGCATTCGTGTTAGCAGCCATGAACGAACGAGAACTCGGAAAATACTTTCCGGCTAACTACGCTTATATTGAACGCATTCAAGAAAAAGAAAAGCCCATCGATAGCTACGATTATTGGCTCTCGTATTTCACGGCATTACAGAAAGCCAGTTATTTGGAGAAAGAGAGTAGTCGTTTATCCGACAAAAATATTCGCGAAACTGTGAGCAAGCTCGATGATTATTATCTCATCATGAAATTGCGTTTCTATGCGGCACAGTTGCATTATCAGCAAATTTCGGTAGTGCGTGAAGATGATGTGTTGATGCAGGATATTCTCAATTATCTCCAAAATAATTCCATAGTGCATAATCCTATTGCCAATATCTATTATCATATTATTGGCACCTTTGAACATAAAACAGTGCCTGCGTATTACAATAAGCTGAAAGCCTTACTACTGAAGCATTCTTCTGGTATCGCACACGAAGTGTCGCGCGATATGTATGCCTTTGCACTCAACTATTGTATCCGACAAATCAATACCGGTAATATCGATTATCAGCAAGAAATATTCGAGCTTTACGAGAAGATGCTCGATGAACGTTTGCTGTTTGATAAGGATGAATTATCGCCTTTCGATTTTAAAAACATCATCACCATTGCCTTGCGGATTAAGCAATTCAAATGGACGGAAAAGTTCATTGCAACATATCACTCCACATTGCCCAAGGAACATCAAGCCAATGCCTTGTCGTTTAATACAGCCCGCTTGCATTTCGCCAAACAGGAATACCAGAAAGTATTGCCGTTGCTACAAGATGTGGAGTATAGCGATGTGTTTTATATGCTCGATTCGAAGACCACTTTATTCAAAACCTATTTCGAATTGAATGAATACGATGCCCTGCTTTCACTCGCTGAAAGTTTTCGAATTTTACTGAGTCGGAAGAAAATTATTTCCGAACAACATCGAAACAACTACACGAACTTTATTCGCATCGCCCTCAAGATTTTCCGCGCAGAACGCAAAAACAAAAAGCAGTTAGCGCAGATTGAAATGCTGTTCAACGAAGCCAAAGGAATAGCCGACAAAGGTTGGCTGCTCGAAAAATACAAAGCGATTGGCGGTGTAATGCAGTAATACTTAATGCATTACTTGCACTCGTCCGATGGTTTTCTTTGCATTTGTTTGTCCTGAAACACAGACTGTGTATATGCCTGAAGGCAATCCGGCAATATCTGTATTCATTATCGGCTGTTGCTGATAAGATAGCGATTGTACTTTTTGTCCTAAGGCATCATACAAAACAATAGCAGTAATGTCTGTACGATCTTCCGAATTTAAAGCCGATAAATCGATGTTCAATTTATCCGAAGCCGGATTTGGATATAGCTTCACGGCATTTGGATTGATTTCGTTGATACCTTCAATTACAATTTTAATGGTGTCGCAAAGTGTGCGAATGCCACATGCAGAGTAGAAAGAACAACAAACTTGAACTTGGTAACTTGACGTAGACAAATAATTTGGAAACCCACCCGATAATTTGTTCTTAATGCCCACAGAATCTCTATTTGCGAGAATGGTATCTAACGGATTTGGAGTACCAAGTTCCTTTACATGCCATTTCAGAGAGTCAACAGTGGAATGCGTTGCTATAAAATTGGATGCCCACCAACAGGTGTTAGCATTAAGTGTAGAAACAGGACAAACATGCGAAAGGCTCGCACTCGGCCAAGCACAAGCTGCTACATTCACAACCACCATTCCGGTATCGCAAAGTTGTGGCGATTTGTTATCACACACTTTGTAGTAGAACGTGTCTAAGCCTGAAAACACGCTATCGGTTGGGTTGTAGACTACCGAATTACAACCGGCAATGGTTAACCACGAAGCCGGACTGCCCCAAACGGCAGTTACACAAAGCGGATCGTTATCCGGGTCGGTGTCGTTGCTAGTTGGGCTAATCGTTACTTGTCCGGGCTGCGTCATAGATGCATTGTCGTTCGTAGCAATTGGTGCTAAGTTGGAAATGTGTACCGAATCGCAGAACATATTTGAGCCACTTGGGTTCGTTACCGTTAAGCAAACATAATAGGCTCCGCTTGCACTATACGTGTGTGTTGGGTTTTGAGCGGAAGACGTAGCGGATCCATCGCCAAAATTCCAACTGTAGGTATCCGGATAGCCATCGGTACTATCGTGGAAACTTACTGTACCACCATTCACTGTTGCTCCAAAATCGGCAATACATAAGGCAGGTGGAATAGTAGACCATGTGGCTTTTATAGGTTGATCAATCGAATCAAAATCAAAAGTGATTACACTTCCTTTGGCTTCTTTAGTTAAGTAGTAATAGCGAACATTCGTATCGCGAACAGTCGATAATACCGACCATGGAGAAAACGAAAGCAAACGAAATTCAATCAACGTTGTGCTATAGTCGATGCGTTTTTGGCGAAGGCATTTGTAACTTCCAACTGGTGTTGTCACCTTTCCCCAACCATCAATGGTATCCTTTGTAGTAACTGTGTTGGTCGCACGAATTGCATCTACAGCTTGGCCAATGCATGAACCTGCAATTTGCTGTTGAAAGCCGGAATTATTGGAGAAATTGCCGCCAAACTGTGTAGGGAATTGATAAAACACAGGTTGTTGACTATACACAGCGTTCACATTACAACTGCCTAATATACCTTGTATACCAATCCAGTTATAGTTAGTAGCAAAAGTTTTCGTGAAAATAAAATTCAAATCGTCTGTAGTAGCCGCTACATCAGCACCGGGGAATGTAGTTTGTTGACCCGTTGTTAGCGCTTTGTACATAATGGTATCGTACAACATCGTTTGAAAATTTGTAAAGGTGTAGGTTTGATTGGCACCACTATTTCCCCAGTTCTGTGCACTTATAATGGTGTCTTTTCCCACCTTATGATTCCAACCTATTGTAGGCATATCGGCTGCATCTAGGGTTATTTGTGCATTCGTAAAAACAATATTGGCAATACATGCAAGGAGTAAAAGCTTTTTCATTCGGAGTAGTTTTCCCGAAATTAAGAAAGAAAATAGGGAGAGCGTAATTTATTTTTGTTTCGAAGGCAACACTAACCAAATTAAACCACCAATTAGGAGCAATGCTTCAACAAATACCAATATCCATTTTAAGGAAGAAAAGGCAGAAGTAACTTCGATACGAATGTCAGATACAGAAGGGAATGTATAAAGTAACGATGCAATGTTTATGTTTTCGGCATAATCCATAACAATGATGAGCAATGGTAGTAGTGGAAGATAGAACAACCAAGGGAACTGTTCTTTTCTTTTTCGAAAAACCAGGCAACCTGTTACAATAAAAAGAAAGCCATACACCAACGGATAAATGGTGTCAAACACTAGCCCGAAAATCATTCCGAATTGTTTGGCTTCAGCAGTATAGCTGCTCAGAATTGCTCTCGTATTTTCAGGAGAGGAATGAAATTGTAAGTCCAAAATTTCAACCTTTTGTCCGCACAAATCCTGGATATGATGCATACCTTTTGTCATCACCAAACCTCCCCATAAAGCATATGCAAACAATGCAAATACAAGTACCTTCCATGTTGAAATTCGCCAAAAGAAGGCTGATATAGTTTGTAGCATAGTTATACTTTAATTCCTTTTTTTGTCATGCCTATAATAGCACCGTCTTTCATTTCAATCACACGGTCACTATTCTGCGCAAACTCCTCATCGTGCGTAACGGCTATAATGGTTTGGTTTTGCACCGAAGTTAACTCGCGAAAAATTTCAAACACATTTTTGGTGTTGTTCGAATCGAGGTTACCCGTAGGTTCATCACCCATAATAATATCAGGATCATTAATCAATGCTCTTGCAATTGCTACACGCTGTTGTTGTCCGCCCGAAAGTTTTGAAGTGAGTTTGGTGGCGTATTCGTGCATATCCAACTGTTTGAGCTTAGCATAAGCACGATCTTCAATTTCACTCATCGAATATTTGCCCAACTTCTGTGCCGGAATCATCACATTTTTTAATGCTGTAAACTCAGGCAACAAAAAGTGAAACTGAAACACAAAGCCAATGTGCGCATTTCTAAATCGGGCTAATTCATTTTGCGATAAGCCGGTTACGCGTTGTCCGCTAATGTCTATCTCGCCCTCATAGTCAGTATCTAAGGTGGAAAGTAAATACAGTAATGTTGATTTACCACAACCCGATTTTCCTACAATGGATAAGAATTCTCCACGTTTCACTTCCAAATCAATTTGCTTAAGCACTTGAAATTTTTCAGGCTCATAGAAATATTTGGTGAGTTGCTTTGCGTTTAAAACGATGTCTTCCATATTATCCTCTTAAAATTACAACAGGGTCTACTTTACTGGCATTCATCGAAGGAATCAAACCGGCAATGAAAGTAGTGACCATACCGAACACCACACCAAACACATAGTGATACCAGTGAAAGGTAACCGGATAGTGAGTGATTGCCATGAAATCGGTTTTTGGGAAAGGCAGATTAAAGACAATAGTAGAGAGGATATACCCCAATAATAGTCCTAACATCGCTCCAAAAAATCCGATAATAATGGATTCCGTTAAAAATATTTGTCGGATGTCTTTTCCCGCAAAGCCTTGTGCTTTCAATATGGCGATGTCTTTCAATTTATTTTGAATGGTCATGCTCATAATATTGTAGATGCCAAAGCCGGCAACAATCAATAGGGTTAGGCTCACAACAATGGTCATTACATTTCGAATTAAAATAGACGCCATGGCCGATGAATTGGACGTTTCCCAGTTGTCGCTTTTATAACCATACTTAGTGCCGAACTCTTTGGCTACCATTTCGGATTGCGTGTAGTCTTTTAATTTTAGATTAATTTCAGTGATGTATTGATTGTCTTTTCCCAACAGTTGCTGTACTTTACTTAAGCTCACATAGCCTCTCACTTTATCGATAGCGCCTAAGCCAAATTGGAATGTGCCCACCACACGGAAGCGCATGGTTGTTCCTTTTGGTGATGAAAGCGTTACTAAATCACCAATCGAAACATTGAGAATATTCGCTAAACTTTGACCCAGCATAATGCCATTATCTTGGGTCAATAGGTTTTCAATTTTACCGGTTTTCATTTTTTCGGATAGCCCTGCTAATTTTGCTTCTTCCAAAATATTTACCCCGCTTAATGTACCGTTGATTTGCACCGGACCATTATTAAAAAACACTTGCGTAGATAATTGCGGTGCAATAGAAGCCACGCGGGCATCGCGTTTTAGGTCGTCTAAAATCTGATTGGCGTTTTTGATGTTGGGGTTAATGTCTTTCGGACGAGGATGATGCACCACAGCAATAGATTTCGTGCTGTCAATTACTTCATTAATCACCATGTGCGAATAATCGGTTTTGATATCGTTGTAAATACGCACATCGGGTGTAGAAGAAAGTAATGTATCTTGTAAAAATTCATTGAAACCCGTCATGAAACCAATCATCAAAATATACATGCCGATACCAAAGGTTACCCCAAGCATGGCCACAAAAGTTTGTCGCTTTTTGGCTAACAAGTGCGTTTTAGCAATTTCGATATTTACACCTACTGCCATTATTTAATTTTTGGATACTCGAGCTCATCTGATTCCTTAATGCCCTCTAGTACTTCTACGTATTCAAGATTTTGTAACCCTTTCTTAATGGTTGCTTTAGTGCCTCCACTCACTTGTACTTGGTTGTTATCTTGTATAATATCAACCGGAATCAGCAAAGCGTTTTCTTTTTTATTGATGATAATGTTTGCTTCCACTGAAGAGTGTGAAAACTGGAATTGATAAGTACTGTCGAATTCAGCTTCCACTTTAAACGATTGATCGTTTTGATTCATCAACGGATAAATCTTCGACACTTTTGCCTTATAAATGTTGTTGGCAGTAGCATCAATTTTCACTACTATTTCTTGTCCGATTTTTATCTTTTCAATGTCTTGCTGGTCTACATTGAGTTGCAAAATCTTATGATCACCATTGCCAATCATGGCCAACAAATCGTTCTTGCGAACGGCTTCTCCAATTTCTTTATACACATCATACACCAAACCTTTCATTCGGCTTTTCACCGTAAAATAGCCTAAGTCTGAGCCCGATGACGTTAACTGACTTTGTGCATTTTTAGCATCCACACGCAATTGATCGCGGGTACGTTTGTAGTTTTCTTTAGCCGAAAGCAATTCGTTTTGCGAGGTTTGATAGGTGAGGGCAATGCGATCGTAATCTACCCGTGCAATGGCATTGTTTTCTAATAAATTTTTGTACCGCACAAAATTCATTGAATCGTTGGTACATTTGGCCTGTGCGGTGTTTACACGAACTAGCAAATCGCGGAGGATAGGAGAGTTGTCGCCTAAGTTTTGCGAGGCAAAGTCAAATGCCGTTTGCGAAGCGGCATAGCGTGCCGAAGATACATCGCTCTGTATTTTGAATAAAGGTTGATCGAGTACAACAGCATTTCCGGCATCTACATTGCGTTCTGTAATGTAACCATCAGCTAGAGCATACACTTTGTATTCGTCTTTAGGCACTATATATCCGGAAGCGTAAACGGCTTCTGTAATTGATTTTCGAACCGGTTTGATTTTTTTTGTTTTGTTGCAACCTGCAAGAACGAGTAGCATTAAGGCAGGTGCAATAAGCATCCATTTTTTCATATCCATTATTGATTTACGATGGCTTGAATTTTATTTTTTACAGCATAATAGCCCGAGATTTTTTCGAGATATTGTTGTTGAGCATTAAGTAATTCAGTATACACATTCAATAGTTGATCGAACGGCAAAATTTGATTGCTGTATTTGTAGTTTGCTAAAGTATAGTTGCGTTCTGAAAGCTGCAACAATTCAGCTACCATGCTGATATCAGCCACCGATTTTTGGTAATCCAAGCGAAGCGATTCATTATCTTTTGAAATATTGTGTAACGTGTTATCTAAATCGATTTTAGCCGATTGGTAATTCAAGTCGGCCCGTTTTACGGCAAAGGCTTTTTGTCCGCCACCAAAAATCACTGTTTCAATTTTTAATCCAATAGCACTTGCTTTGAACCATTTTTGATCAGAGAACTTATCGCTCTGCGACTGCCAGTTATAATTGCCGAAAAGATTCACATCCGGCAAGTATTTCAAGCCTTCTTTAGTACGATTCATCTTTGCTACTTCAACACGCATTGCAGCCACTTTAGCCTGGGTGCGTTTCGATTGGTCGTTCAACACGGCCAAGTCGGCTTCCAATGTTTGCGGTACGGCAATAGTTTCTGTGATTACTAGTTTTTCAGATGTAGGAAGATTTACTAATACTTTCAATTCGTTCAATGCTTTATCGGCCAATGTTTGACTTTGCGATAAGTTCAAAGCATTACGGAGGTGCTGTGTTTTTGTGCGGTTGACTTCCAACTCATCTACTAGTCCGTTGCGGAACCGTGTAGCCGCAATCTTTTTCAAGGAATCGCTTACGCTCAAGTTCTTTTCTACAAACAATAAATTTGCTTTTGTGAGTAGATAATTATAGTATGAAGAAGCTAATATTGTTCGCAATTGTTCCTCATTCAATGAAGCACTCAGCTTTGCGATTTCAACGTTCTTTTTGGCAATAAGCACTTGCTCCACACCGGCCGCATTCATTACATTCCAAGAAGCATCAAACCCGGGTTGCATTAAATATTTTCTGCCGAATTGAAAAGCTAAAGAAGTGTCGGGTCGACCAATAAAGGTTCCGGGAACAATCGTTGTAGGGCGAATTAGGTTATCGGTAAGGTTAAACGATGCACGTACCACCGGTAAAACGGCTCCTATGCTGCTGTAGTAATTTTGGCGTTCGATGAGTTCATTTATAGCTGAACGTTTGATGTCGGGATTGTTTTTAATTGCATAATCGGCATATGCTTGAAAGTTGTTGAAGGTTAACTGGGCATGCATTGTATGCGAAAGGAACAACGATAGCAAAAGAAGAAAGTAACGAGTCATAATAAACCGCTTTTAATCGGGGGCGAATTTAGATAAAGAAAAGACGTGTAACTAATAATGCGATTGATAAATTAGACAAACTGATTTTTGTCACATAATTAGCTAAAATTCAATGGATTTATGTTGCTTTTTTTGTCTCGCGATGCTTTTGGCAAGGATTTTGGTAGTTTTGCATGAACAAAAAAAGAAACAATGAAAAAAGTAATATTTACCCTCGGCACATTAGCCATCTCTGTTGGGCTATTTGCACAGATTGCCCCCATTTCAGACGTAAAGAAGACTATGAGCAAGGGAGAAAATCCTGGCTTAGAAGTATTGATTAACAAAACTACATCTGGTGATGTTGCAAAAGTTTTCGAAGCGAAAACCAAAGACTTTAAAGGAAAATTCATTAAACCCGAAAAAGGAAACGTAGAGTATTTTATTGACGATGCGAAAATCGCGTCTATCAGCGATCAGCCGGTAGATATTTATGCTTATTTTTTACAAGAAGGTGAAAATGTGCGCTTTACAAGTTTTTACAGTGTAGGTGGCTTGTATTTTAGTCCTGCCAATGCACCGCAATACGCGAGCGCAAAAGGCATTGTAGAAAGTGTCTACAAGCAAGTGTTGTTCGATCAGTTCGATGCTAAAATCAAAGAAGAAGCTAAGAAACAAAGTAATATCGAAGGTGATTTGAAAGGCTTGGAAAAAGACAAAGAGGGCTTGCAAAAAGATATCAAAAAGTCGAACGATGTAATCGGCAAAAGCGAAGGTGAAATTGCACAAGGCGAGAAAGACAAAGCAAACAATGCTACAACAGTAGAAACACAAAAAGCGGCTGTTGCGAAACAAAAGGAGGAGTTAGCAAAATTCGATAGAAAAGCGTTGGAAACAGAAATTAAAGCGTTGGAAAACGACAAAAAGGGAGTTGAAAAAGACATGGAAAAGGCTTCAAAAGAAATCGGTGCAAAAACAGCCGAAATCGAGAAGTTGAAAAATGAGATTTCTACGTTGAATACTCAGGTTGAAAGCAATAAAAAAGCTATTGACGAGAAAACTAAATTGATTGCCGAGAAACAAGGAACAATCAACAACAACAACTTAGAAGAGAAAGAAAAAGCGTTGAAAGAAGCCCAAAAACAACAAGAAAAGTTGGAAAAAGACGGTGAGAAAATTGTGAAAGAAATAGAGAAAAACAAAAGCACAATTGCCGATAACAAATCGAAAATCACTACTGCTGAAGCGGGTATTAAAGACAACGATACTAAGCAAGCGGCTAAGAAAGCTGAGTTAGATGCGCAAAAAGAAGTAGTCAATAAACTTAAAGAAGAGCAAGCGAAATATAAATAAGCTTGTGTCGTACGGAATACAAAAGGTCGAGGCTTAGCTTCGGCCTTTTTGTATTTTTAAACCATTCTACGAAGTTTTCATAAGCCAATGCATTAAACTTATTTACGCTAAGATGGTCGAATAAAAAAGCAGTAAAAACAGAGGAATGAAAAAATACATTTACACAATATTATTGAGTTGCTTTTTTGGGCGGATGCAAGCTCAAACCTATACCTTAACAGTGAACAATGGATATGGCAGTGGCACCTACACTGCTGGCGATACGGTAAACATTTGGGCCAAAGAGTTTCCAACCAATACAGTTTACGATAAGTGGACGGGTGATGTTACTCCTCTTGAAATGCCATCAGAATGGCATACAACTTTGGTTATGCCCGCTTCAAATGTAAACGTAACAGCCAATTTTAAAGCATTTACCCCTTTTGCCATTGCCTTCGACAGTATTCAGGGACAAGTGATTAAGAAGCCTGTGTATTACTATTTTCCTGCAAATTATTATGGCGTGATTTATTTTTTTCATGGCACAGGCGGACATGCATCTAACTGGATTAATTCATTGGAATATAGGCAAATGATAAATCAAGCAGTAGCCGATAGTTTTGCTTTTATTGTTACTGAAGCCGATGAGGCAACAACAGGTATTGATGCCAATGGCGATGGAAAACTTCGTTGGAGTACTTATCCGATCGATAGTGTAACGAATGTGGATATGGCCAACATCAAAATTATTACGGATAGCTTTATCAATAGAGGGTATATGAATAGAAACACCAAACGATTTTCAATTGGGATGAGTAATGGTGGTGCATATTCTGCCAGTTGCTCTTATTTGTTTGGTTTTAATGCGGGCATAAGCTATTGTGCACAAGGTTTGGTTCCGGTATTTGCAGCGTCAACAGTGCCATTTCAATTCTGCATGGCAAAGTATGATGCGAATGAGAATGTAGGTCCGGTAGGTAATGCAAATGCTTTGTCGAACGCCAATCAATTAAAGAGCCGAGGTATTTGTTCTCGCTATTATTTACACGATAGAAGTCCCGTATATCCGGAACGTTTTATGCGTATTTCAGGTGTAACATTGGCAAAATCACAAGGTGTTTTGAACGATTTGGTGAGCAATGGAATGGTAGACGCCAATCATTATTTAACGCTACTTCCCGATACTATTGTCAGTCGATACTTAGCTGCACCTTCGCTGTTTCCGGGATTTAATGCCCTAACCCCCTTACAACGTAGCGAAATTCCAAGTCAAATAAAAGCAGCTTATGCCGATCATCAGTTTTATAGCGATTACAATGCGCTGTCGTTACAATTTCTGAAACACCCTTGTGATAGCATAGTCACTGTGCCCAACACCATCGAAAAGGTTCAGCCGCAGTTTAATTTTAGTTTTTACCCGAATCCGGTAAAAGAGGAACTAGCGTTGACAGTTTCTGCCTCTGATTTTTCTATAGAAATTATTAATGCTCTAGGGAAAGTCTGCTTAGCGAGTGAAAATCAAAAGCACATTGATGTTTTGAATTTGCCGAGTGGGTTTTATTTGTTGAAATATAAAGCGGATAAGCAAGTGATTTTGAGGCGGTTTGTTAAGGAGTAATTATTTATTCATGCTTTGTTCCCAATTCCAAGCCGTTCGCATCATATCGTCAATATTATATCGAATTTTCCAATCTAATTCACGAACAGCCTTATCGTTGTTTGCATAGATAGCAACTACATCGCCCTCACGTCTTCCTACTAATTCATAATTCAACTTCATGCCCGAAACTCGTTCAAACGATTGAATGGCTTCTAAAACAGTAACCCCGTTTCCTGTGCCTAAATTGAAAATTTCAATTTGTTGTTTGTTTCGTTTTTCTTGTAAAAATTGAATAGCCTTCGTGTGCGCATTAGCGATGTCCATCACATGGATATAGTCGCGAATGCATGTGCCGTCTCGTGTAGGGTAATCGTGTCCAAACACCATCAGTTTTTCAAACTTACCAATTGCTGTGCCTGTGATTCTCGGCACAACGTTATAGACTATACCGAGTGGGTTTTCTCCAATGAAGTTAGAGGTATGAGCACCTACGGGATTAAAATATCGGAGTAAAACAAATTGAGTAGTACATGTCTTAGCAAAGTCAGTAATAATAGCTTCGCCAATTTGTTTGGTATGTGCATAAGGGCTTTCAGCCTTTTGCATTGGGGCATCTTCTGTAACAGGTAATTGGTCTACATTTCCGTACACTGAACACGAAGAAGAAAATACGAAGTAAGGAATTGAAAATTGCTTACAAGCCTCTAATAAATTCATCAGCGACTCTAGGTTGTTTCTGTAGTAAAGCAATGGATTTTCCACAGATTCCGGCACCGATTTATATGCAGCAAAATGAATAATTCCCTTAATGTCTTTTTGTTGTTCAAAAAACGAAAAAAGGGAAGCCTTATCACATAAATCAAAAACCGTGTTTTCAATTTTGTGTGCAGTGATTTTGTTTATCGCATCAATGGTAGCTACTCTAGATCTGGAACCGTTATCAATAGAAATGGTTTCAAATCCATTTTCATCCAAGTCAACAATAGTGTGCGACCCGATGTATCCGGTCCCACCGGTAACAAGTACTTTCATTAATAGTGATATTGATTCGATTCAATGGTTTTTCTTATTCCATCCGGAATAGTAGTTAACTCTCGACCCAACAAATCGCGCATTTTGCCAATATCCGGTTTTCGTCTAGTCATATCACCCTCTTTCAGTGGTGGTAAGTAAACAATCTTTGATTTCGAGTTTGTGATTTCAACAATCATTTGGGCCAACTCCAATACGGAAACTTCAAAGTCGCTTCCGATGTTAACAGTATCGTTCACATGTAAATTATTGTAAAATGCATTTGCACAGGCATCAACATTATCAAGGCGATAACAGAATGTTCGTGTTTGAGAACCATCTCCATAAATGGTAATATCTTTGCCATTTACAGCCGCATTAATAAACTTAGACATCACAAAATCTTGGCTCTGCTTTGGTCCGTATGTATTGAAAAAACGGAAGATAGTATAGTCCAGATCGAATTCTTGTTTATAAGAACGCAAGAATGATTCACCCACGTTCTTTACAACCGCATACGGTAAGCGAGAGTTAAGCGGTGTGGTTTGTTCGTTTTGCGGATGCTCGAAAGGTTCACCGTAAACTTCAGATGACGAAGAGAAAAACACACGTTGAACACCTGTGTTTTTGCATAAATCAAGTAAGTAACGGAATCCATTGATATCATTTAGAACAGATACCGGATTTTCAATTGTTCGTTTTACGCCAACTACCGCTGCATAATGAAACACATAGTCGAATTGATACGACATCATTACTGC
>Ga0116191_1001618_pt1 | contig 18050 bp, 15 predicted proteins | sample AD_UKC111_MetaG_FD_89897 | JGI IMG/M metagenome (GOLD analysis project Ga0116191, IMG submission 89897) | Active sludge microbial communities of municipal wastewater-treating anaerobic digesters from Hong Kong - AD_UKC111_MetaG | ecosystem: Engineered > Bioreactor > Anaerobic > Digestate...
CTCGTGTTCGGGTGCGTCGGACGTTGGCGAGATCGCGGATCGAGCGGCTCGCATGCTGCGCAACGATGGCGTCGGAAAGATGTCATGTCTCATTGGCGTCGCTGCGGGTGTGGAAGAAATCACCGAGAAGGTTAGAGCCTCAAACAAGATCCTGGTGATCGACGGCTGTCCCACGGAGTGCGGCAAGCAAGCCATACAGCAGGCAGCCATCGAACAATATCTCCACCTGCGCCTCGCCGAGCTTGGCATGGAAAAGGGCAAGACTCCACCGACCCAGGGGCGGGTTGAAGAAGCGGTCATCAGGGCCTCGCAAATGCTGGCTAGTGGTGGACTATGAAGACCGAACGAGCACTGACGGGGGTGTTACTCCTATTCGTGGCGGCGAGTCTTGCGTTCTTGTTGTTCAAACCGGGACGCAGGGCCGAAACACCGGTGCAGGCGGCCGAACCGGGCACATCGCCGCCCGGAGGCAGGCGGGTTGTGGCTTACTATTTCCACGCCACGCAGCGCTGTACTACCTGCCGCACGATAGAATCCCATTCGGCCGAAGCCATCACCACGACGTTCGCCCCGGAGTTGGCGCGGGGGACTCTTGAATGGCGGCCGGTGAATGTCCAATTGCCCCAGAACCGCCACTTCATCCAGGACTATCAGCTCTTCACCCGGTCCCTTGTGCTGGTCGAGTTCAAGGACGGCCGCCAGGTCCGCTATAAGGTCTTGGAAAAGACTTGGGAGTTGGTAGGCAACAAAACCGCTCTTCAAGGTTATGTGGTGGGCGAAGTGCGTGCCATGCTCAGGGGGAGCTGATGGGTGCCATCGTGTTGGCTGCCGGCTCGGCCGCCTGGTTAGGAGTGCTCACATCCATAAGTCCTTGCCCGCTGGCAACGAACGTTGCAGCGATCTCATACATCAGCCAGCGGATGGCGCGTCCGGGCTTCGTTGTGTTGGCGGGATTCTTATACGCACTGGGACGAATGATCGCTTACACCGCACTAGCCTGTTTGCTGGCAGCAAGCCTGCTTACTATTCCGCAAATCTCCAACACGCTAGAGACGTACATGAATAAGTTACTGGGGCCGCTGTTGATCCTTACGGGCATGGTTCTGCTGAACCTGTTGAGCCTCCCGGTTACCGGATCGCGGCTAAGTGAGCGCCTGAGTCACCGGATGGCGGCCTGGGGAACCTGGGGCGCGGGTGCGCTAGGCCTTCTGTTTGCTTTAAGCTTCTGTCCGGTGTCGGCAGCTCTGTTCTTCGGCAGCCTGCTTCCGCTGGCCGTCAAAGCGGATTCGCAACTATTGATTCCAGCGGTGTACGGCGCCGGTACGGCCGCACCCGTAGTGGCCGTGGCGTTGCTGATGAGCTGGAGTGCGCAATCTCTTGGAAAAGCGCTGAATCGCCTGGGAAGAATTGAAAAGGTTGCTCGTGCAGCAACCGGTATCGTCTTCGTCGCGGTTGGCGTCTATTATTCGCTGGCCTACATTTTTGAGGTCTCACTTTATTAAATGTTCAGTCCATTTGCATTATTCGATTGGCTCGCCCGCCGGATCGTCGAGGGCCTGTTCGGCATCTCCGTTCAGACGCATCTCGGCGCGAGCCTGCATTTTTTCTTCTACGACGTGCCCAAAGTGTTGACGCTGGTCCTGGCGGTCAGCTTCGCGGTCGGCTTCGTACAGACCTGGCTTGAACCGGAGAGTGTGCGGCGATGGCTGGGCGGCAAGCGCAGCATCATCGGAAATGTGCTCGCGGCCTCGGTCGGTATCGTGACGCCTTTTTGTTCCTGCTCGGCGGTACCTCTGTTTATAGGGTTCCTGGAAGGCGGTGTACCACTGGGCGTTACCTTTTCGTATTTGGTGGCGGCGCCCATGGTAAACGAAGTCGCCATGGCATTGTTGTGGGGATTGTTCGGTGTCAAAGTGACTGCGGTCTATATCGGTTTCGGCGTCACGCTGGCACTCGTCACCGGATACGCCGTGGGCTTGATGAAGCTCGAGAAATGGGTGGAGCCGTTCGTCTGGGAAGTGCGCGGATTTGGCAGCGCCGCGCAGCTAGACGACCCGCGCGTTACCATGCGTGGCCGTCTGGTCGAGGGATGGCGTTCTTCACGCTCCATCTTCCTGAAGGTGTGGCCCTATATCGTAGGCGGTATCGGAGCCGGCGCCCTGATTCACGGTTATGTGCCCGAGCAGTTGATCATCCGCTGGGCCGGGCCGGAGAAATGGTTTGCGGTGCCGCTGGCGGTCGCCATCGGCGTGCCGCTCTATGCCAACATTGCCGGGGTGCTGCCCATCACTGAAGCGCTGGTCAACAAGGGGTTGCCTTTGGGAACGGTGCTCGCTTTCACGATGGCGGTCACCGCCCTGTCGCTGCCAGAAATGATCATCCTGCGCAAGGTCCTGCGTCCGCCCCTGCTTGCTGTGTTCGTCGCTCTGCTCACCGCCGGAATCATCGGGGTCGGCTACCTGTTCAATGCACTGCTTCGTTAGTCCAAGAGACCCTCGCGACTCGCTATAATCTGATTTGACCGTGAAAACCTATCCGAAGTCTGCAATCATTTTTGAGAAGAATAGAAAGTACATTACAGGAGGCGTCGTGTCGGTCAATCGCGCGACGCAACCCGAGATCGCATTCGTGCGCGCGCAGGGCGCTTACCTGTACGACGCCGATGGCGACCGGTTCATCGACTACCATGCCGGTTTCGCGCCGCACTTTCTGGGGCACAACGATCCCTATGTGAACGAGGCCGTCTCCAAGGCGCTCGCCGAGGGCTGGAGCCTGTACGGTACGGGCACCACCGGGCCCGAGGGTCGCCTGGCGGAGCTGGTGTGCACGAGCATCCCGTGGATCGAGGCCGTGCAGTTCTTGAACAGCGGCAGTGAAGCCACCTCGCAGGCGATCCGCCTGGCGCGCGGCGCCACCGGACGCGACCACATCATCGTGATGCAGGGCGGCTACAACGGCTGGCACAACGACGTGGCGTGCAATCTGATGACGCCGCTCGAAGCGCTAGGCCCGCGTGTTTCGCCCGGCGAGTACCCGTTTCTTCCCATCAGCGCCGGCATCCCGGACGCGCACAAGCCGCTGGTGCACCCGATCAACTTTAACGACCTGGATTCGGTGCGCTGGGTCTGCGAACGCTACCCGATCGCCTGCCTTATCACCGAGCCGATCCTGCAGAACATCGGCTTGGTGCATCCGAAGCCGGGCTACCTCGCCGGACTACGCAAGCTCGCTGACGAGTTCGGGTTCGTGCTCATCTTCGACGAAGTGAAGACCGGCTTCCGCCACGCGCTCGGCGGATATGCGCAGGTCTCGGGCGTTCGTCCGGACTTGGCCGTTTACGGCAAGGCCATCGCAAACGGGTATCCCATCGCGGCGCTCGGCGGTAAGAAGGCTCTGATGGATTATTTCGTCCATCCGGATCCAGCCAAGCGCGTGCTTCTGGCGGGGACTTACAACGCGCACCCGGTGCCGACCGCGGCCTCCATCGCCACGATCGAGCGGCTGCTCGAAGATGGCGGCGCGGTTTATCGCCATGTCGAGAATCTCGGCGCGCGCATGGAAGCGGGGATCAACGCCATCACGCGGGAGATGGGCCTCACGACAAAGCTGGTGCGGCAGGGTTCCGCGTACTGCCTGTATTTTATGGACCACGCTCCGGTGGATTGGCACGATCTCGCGTCGCACCACGACTTCGCGCTCGACACCCGCTTGCGGCAGGAAATGATCGAGCGCGGCGTGTACTACTTCCCGACGCCAACGAAACAATGCTCGATCTCGGATGCTCACACTGAAGCCGACATCGACCAGACGCTGGAGGCCCTCCGCGGGGCGCTGAAGGCGGCCGCTTGCGCGTCTTAGAACGCGGCGTCCTGAATGCCTCCGGGCCCGGTACGGCGCGGGCCGTGTGCACCTTTCCCGCTTTGGCGGTTGTTTCAAGCGGGGAACTGCTGGCGACGTACCGTACCGGCTCGGACAAAGACTGCGCCGGCGAGACCGTCGAACTTCGGCGCTCTTTCGATGGTGGCCGGACATGGTCCGCGCCCAACCGTCCTTTTTCGCGCATCGTCGAAGACCGGGAGGGTTCGCTGCGCGTCGTCTACCTGACGCCCCTGGGAGCGAGACACGTCCTCGCCTGCGGGCTATGGATCGACCGCCAGGCGTTTCCCGGTATGCCGCTGTTCAACCCGGAGACCGAGGGCTGCCTGCCCATGAAGATCGTGGTGGCGGATTCGTTCGATGACGGCGCGACGTGGTCCGATTGGCGCACCGTCCCCGTGACGGCTGATGTAGGGCCGCCCAGCCTCACTAGTCCCGTGCTGCGTTTTGTGAGCGGGCGCCTAGCCATCAGCATTGAAAGCAACAAGCCCTACCTCGACCGCTCCACATGGCGGCAGAAAGTGGTGTACGTGTTTTCAGACGATGGTGGGGCAACTTGGTCGGAGCCGCGCCTGGTCTGCCGCGACCCGTCGGCGCGGATCTTCAATTGGGATCAGCGCGCCGCAGTGGCGCTGGACGGGCGCCTCGTGAGCTTCAGCTGGACCTACGATCGCGAAACGCAGTCCTACCGCAACATCCACCGCCGCATCAGCGCTGACGAAGGCGCCAGTTGGAGCGATCCCGAAGACCTCGGTTTTGCCGACCAGCCGTCGCACCCCGCCATCCTGCCCGACGGACGTGTGGTGCTCGCCTGGGTGGATCGCTTTGGCTCGCGCTCCATCCGCGCGAGATTGGCCAAATCAATCGACGGCGCATTCGAAGCGGGGTCTGAAGTGGTTATCCACGAGGTCCCCATGGCGCCGGCGGTGGTAGGCTCGACGGCCGAAGCGCTCGCCGATATGCAGACGTGGAGTTATGGCCTGCCGTTCGCCGAGACGCTTCCCGACGGGGATGTGATGGTGGTGTATTACGCCGGCGCGCCGGACGCGATGGATGTTTGGTGGGTGCGCCTGCGACTCTGAGGGCCCCTTCTTATCGTTTCCGCACGAAGGCCGCCGCAGCGAGCGCCGTGGCCAAGCCGAAGGCGAAACTGGCGGCGAAGCCAAAGTGGTCTGTCAGCCAACCGTGCATTACGGGCGCGAATCCCGAGACGGGAGTGGCGAGCATCAGCGCGGCCAGTACACGCGGGCCGGCGGCCAGCGACGTGAGGGCCAGAGCGTAATTCGGAAAGTACACGCCTCCGAGTTCGCCGCCACCCAGCCATCCGAACGCCCCCAGGTAGGCTGCGCCCGGTACGAGCCAGGCCCACAGCATCCCCGCGGCAAACAGGCCTGACGTCGCCTGCGATGCCGTGCGTAGCCCGTAGCGCAGGGCCAGCCACCCCAGCCCGTACCCTGCCAGGGCCTTGGCGCTGAAGCGAATCGCCATGACGAGCCCGGAGAAATCCTTGGGGTCGCGTCCCATAGCTTCCCGCGTGTAAAGCGAGACGTTGGCCACCGATCCCAGCGTGCAACTCCACAGTAGGAACGCTAGCCACAGCATCCACAGCGTGCGGTTTGACATGTATTCGGCGAATAGTCCGGAGAGAAACCGTCGGAGCGGCGGGCGCGGCTCGTCGGCCACGGGCAGCAGGTTGTACCGCGTACTGAGCACGGCGACGCCTACCGTCGCCAGAAAGCCGAATGCGTAAATGCACGCGAAGTCGTAAGGGAAGAGCAGCCAGCGGAAGCCGGGATTCAGGATATATTGCGCGGCGAGAGAGCCTGCCACCGCCGCCAGCGGTCCCATCGAGTAGGTGAGCTTCAATGCGCGCGCCCGGCCCTCCAAGCTGGTGCCGCGGTTCAGGCATTGATAAAGATACAGCATGCCGACGCTCCACACCAGGCCGAGTAGCAAGCCCTGCGCGGTGACGACGCCGATTCGGACGCTGGATGGGAAGGGAATCAGCAATACGGCCACCACCATCCCCTGGAGAAGCGCCGCCACGCTCGCCGTCCACACCAGGATGGTCCGCTCCAGGCGATGCGGTATGAGCCAGGTAGCGAACAGTGGTGAAATCTGCCCCAGTTGATACGCGGCGAGCGGCATGTTCGCCACTGTGGCGCTGGCGCCGAGTTTGTCGCACAAGGCCGCCTGCACCACGCCCACGTATACGACGGGCGCGGCCAGATAAAGCATCATGTAGGTAAACAGAAACACCCGGCCGTTCAGACGGTCCATGGTGGGAGTGGCCGCGGCATTCATAGTCTGGTTAATCCGCCCAGCCGGGGTGCGCGTCGAGGATCCGGCGGCATTCCTCGTAGACTTCCTCTGGGAAACAGTCGTAGGGCGACAACAGCCTGAGCGGCATGGGGACGCCGCCCAAGCGCTTCAGGACCTTGTCGTAGGCGCCGTCCATCATGGGGCGGCGGCGCATGGGCGCCAGGACCGCTTCGGCCACGCGGACGTATTCGGCGTGCAGGCGGAAGAGTTTCTCCACTTGTCCGGTGCGCCCGTATTCGTACAACTCCTTCGTCCGCGCCGGCATCATGGGGCCGAGAGAACTCAACATCGAACACTCGCCCTGCATGCAGCCGACCGGATACATGTACTCGCTCAGGAAATGCTGCATCTCCGGCGCCAGTCTAAGCAGTTCGCAGGTTTCGCGGATGGTGAGGCCGGTGTTCTTGGTGGCAGCGAGATTCGGCACTTCGCCGGCGATGCGGCGGTAATCGGCCGGAGCCAGCACGCGTTTCGTGCGGCCCAGGTTGTAATGGAGAAAGCGCGCATCCGGGAATGCGCCGCAGACGTCGCGGAAGAAACGCAGCACCTCGTCGTCATTCAACGCGCCCCACGAGGGCAGGGAAATCTGAAAGACGCGGAAGCCGGCGTTATAAGCCAGCGTGAGTCTTTCGATGATGGCCGCCGTCGAAAGGCCGATGGCGCCCACTTGCGGAAATACGTCTTCGCCGCGCGTCTCCTCGCGGAACAGCGCGAGGACGTCGCGGTATCGCGCCGTGTCTACCGCGTAACCCTCGCCGGCGGTCCCGAACACATAGAGATCGCGGAAGCCCTGCGCCAGCACGTGGCGCACCTCGGCGCGGAAGACATCTTCGAGCAACCGTTCCTTCTCGTCCCAAGGGACTTCGCAACTGACGAGGATGGCCTGGTGATAGCGCAAGGCAGTCTCCTATATCGGCCAGTTGCCAGGATTCAACCAGCGCTCCTCTTCCACTCGTACGGAGCGAATACGACCGGTCAGATCGCCGCTCAGCGCCCCCCGGGAAGCGTACACGATGGCGGCTTCCATCTCCTCCACGCGCGCGGTTCCCACCAGCGCTGTGTGCACGGCCGGATGGGCCAGCACGTAACGGTATGCGAGTTCGGGCAGGCCCGCCACTTCGTTCGAAGATATGCCGTTCATCCGCTCCACCGCATGCTTGAGCGAGGCCATGGAGTCCGGCAGATCGCGGTAGCGGTGCGTAAGCGCACCCTTGAGCAACACGGAACGCACCACGATGCCCACGTCCCGCGCGGCGGCTTCTTTCAAGACGCGGTCTTCGGGCCGCCGGTCGAGAACGCTGTATGCAATCTGTAGGCAATCGTAACCGGTAGCGATGGCCTCCAGTGCTCCCCGCTCGCCGTACACGCTCGCGCCGGCGAAGCGGATATGGCCTCGCTCGCGCTCGTTTTGTAACGCTTCCCAAACGGGGCCGGCGTCCAGGGGGTCTGTAGGGCCCGCATGCACCAGCATGACCTCGATCATGTCCGTCCTCAGCGCACGGAGGCTCTCCTCCACCGAATTCGCCACGCGCTCGCGCAACGCATCGGGCGCAAGGTTTTCCTTTGAAAACAAAGATACCTTCGAGGCCAGCACATACTCGGCGCGGCGGCCGCCGATGGCGCGGCCGATAACGTCCTCGCTGGTCCCGTAAGCGCGGGCCGTATCGATGAAGTTGATGCCTTTGTCCAGGGCCTGGTTGAGCAACGTGGTGGCGGCCGAGTCGTCCGGACGAGCGTCGTCGCCCACTGGCCGTATGCCGTAATCCAAACCCAATTCCACCGTACCGAGCGAGATTTCGGAAACCATCAATCCAGTGCGGCCGAGCCGTCGTTTCTTCATCTGTGATTTTCCTTTGCGCCGCTCAGTAGCGGCCGAATTCTTCCACCAGTTCGCGCATCATGCGAATACGGTGTTCGGGCGCCCCGGGAGGCACCTGGTCCCCGGCAGCGGCGATCAGCCGCGCACTGCGCCTGCGAAGTTCTAACCATGCAAGCACCGCGCGGCGGAAATCGCCGTCGGACGCCGGCTCGACCCACAGCGGGGGCGGAACGCCGCCCGACAGGATCAGGGCGGGTCCCGCCTCGTCGCGGCACTGCTGGGCCGTGAGATCGCCCATGGGTGCTGGCGTGACGGCGTCGATGCAATCCGCTCCGAGAGAGGCGAAAACCCGCAGCAGGCCGCTCAAGCGTCCGTCCACATGCACGGCGGCGAACTTGCCTGCTCGGTGCAGTCTGCCGAAGGCCTCCCGGTAGAAGTCGGCCGACCACTTTTCCACGAAGCGCGGCGACTGGATATCGCTCGAAAAGTTATCCCCCATCAGAATGACTTCCGCCGGGCCCTGGCAAACCAGATCGATCAGGTTGAGCAGGTTCGTGTTGATCGCATCGATCACCTCGGCCAGTACGGCGGGCATGTCGGCCGCGGCGAACATGGTCTGCTCGACACCCATCCAATAGTTCAGCAACTGCCCGGCGGCGCTGTAGCCAACTGAAAGGTACGGCACGCCGATTCCGCCCACGGCCTCTCGCCAGCAGGTATAGCGCTCCCAGGCCGGATGGTACTGCGCGCGGCTCAGCGCGTAACTCAGTACTCGCAAACCGCGCTCGTCCTGTACACCCCACTCGGAGATGCCCCATGAATAGCTGCTTTCGTTCCACAACCTCTTGCGGCAGATCGAGCCGAGCGGCGTTTCTATGGTCCAGGTCAACTCTGGTCCGCGTCCGGTCTCATGGCGGGAAACGCTCGACCGCACCTCCGGCGGATAAGAGACGTCGAAATACGAAATCCGGTTGGGGATGGCGAATCCCGCGCCGAACTCGCGATGGCAGGCGAGAAGATCGTCCTCTACGCCATGCACGGCGACCGACAGGTCGAAGGGGACCTTGTGTCTCTGGTAGAACCAGTGCGACAGGTCCAGGTAGAAGGGCACATGGTCGGGCGTCCCGCCCCGGTACACTGTGAGCAACCTGTCTCGTTCCGTCATGCGTTCGTCCCCTATTTCACCATAAGCGCCCACTGTTCATGAGAGAATACGATCAGGAAGACTTTCGTGCGCGTACGTGCTAAGGTTTCTGAGAAGACTTTCCTCGTCCGGCTGTTGTGGAATCCTGTCGGTAAGTTCCTCCTGGTCTTTGGGGTGTGCGCGGTCAGCCTGTCGGCGCTGACGGCCGTGTGGCTGTATATGAAGTACGCGCGGTTGATCGACGAGAAACTACGCGGAGGGCCGTTCACATCTACCTCGATGATCTTCGCGGCGCCCCGCGTAGTCACGGTGGGCGACGAGACCTCTCCCGAGGAGATCGCGGCGCAGCTCCGGTCGAGTGGCTACACCCAAGCGCGGGACAACCGCCTCGGCTGGTACCACATGCGTCCCGATGGCGTCGAAGTGTTTCCGGGCCCGGATTCCTACTTCGAACAGGAAGCCGGCGTCATCAAGTTCAACGGTCCGCGCGTGGCGCAAATCGTCTCCCTGCGGGACAACACCGAGCGCACACAGTACCTGCTCGAGCCCGAACTGATTACGAACCTGTTCGACCGCAATCGCGAAAAACGGCGCTTGGTGCGTTATGAAGATGTCCCCAAGGTGTTGGTGAATGCCATCATCTCCGCCGAGGACAAGCGCTTCTTCATCCACTCCGGTTTCGATCCCATCCGCATCATAAAGACGGTCTACACGGACATTGAACGCGGGCGCCGGTACGGCGCTTCGACTCTCAGCATGCAGTTGGCGCGAGGCCTGGTGCTTTCCCAGGAGAAGACCTGGAAGAGAAAGGCCGCCGAGGCGCTGGTCACCATGCATCTCGAAGCAAGACTCACCAAGGAAGAGATCTTCGGATACTACGTCAACCAGGTGAACCTCGGCCGGCGCGGAAGTTTCGACATTTGCGGCTTCGGACAGGCTGCTCGCGCCTACTTCGGCAAGGACCTCAAGGACCTTAGCCTGCCTGAGGCGGCAACGCTGGCCGGCTTGATCCAACGGCCCAGCTATACGAATCCCATCCGCTGGCCGGAGCGGGCGCGCGCCCGCCGTAACGTAGTGCTGGGCCTGATGCGCGAAAATGGCTACATCACGGACCAGGAGTATGAAGAGGCGGTGCAATCGCCTCTGCAGTTGGCTCCAGGCGGCATCGAATCCACGGACGCCCCTTATTTCGTGGATCTCGTCAATGACAATCTTCAGGAACAGTTCCAGGACCTCGATTTTCAAACGCACTCTTTTCGCGTCTACACGACGCTCGACATGAACCTGCAGCGCGAGGCCGCCGTCGCCGTGCAAGTCGGTCTCAAAGAGGTGGATGAGGCCATCAACCGCCGGCGTAAGCGTACCAGGCAAATGATCCCGGATCCGCAGGTTGCCCTCGTCGCCCTGGATGCGGAAACCGGGGAGGTCAAGGCGCTCGTGGGTGGGCGTAATTATGGCATGAGCCAGTTGAACCGGGTACTGGCCAAGCGGCAGCCGGGCAGCTCGTTCAAGCCTTTCGTTTACGCGGCCGCGCTGGATACGGCCCTCGAAGTCGGCCCGAAGGTGTTCACCCCGCTTACTCTTGTGTCCGACGAACCTACCACGTTCTGGTTCGACGGCAAGCCCTACGAACCATCGAATTTCGGAGATGAATATAGCGGAACCATCACGTTACGGCAGGCCATCGCCAAGTCCAAGAACGTTCCCACGGTGAAGATCGCCGAGGAAGTGGGTTACGACAACGTGGTCGCTCTCGCTCGCAAAGCCGGAATGAACCTGAATATCCGGCCGACACCCGCCGTGGCGCTGGGCGCCTACGAGGTGACGCCGGTCGAAATCGCCGGCGCCTACACGATTTTCCCGAATCGCGGGGTTTACCATAAGCCGACCTGGATAAAGATCATCCGTGACGAAGCGGGGAAGACCATCTTTACGTCGAAGCCCGAGAGCCGTGCCGTACTCGATCCGCGGGTGGCTTACATGATGGTCAGCCTGATGGAGGAGGTTCTGCGCAGCGGGACTGGCGCGGGTGTCCGCTCGCGCGGTTTCACCTTGCCGGCTGCGGGAAAGACGGGCACCAGCCACGACGGGTGGTTCGCCGGCTTCACGTCGAAGCTGATCTGTGTTGTGTGGGTGGGCTTCGACGACAACCGGGAACTGAACCTCGAAGGCGCTCATTCAGCCCTGCCGATCTGGACCGAGTTCATGAAGCGTGCGCACCAGTACCGCGAATACCGCGGTGTGCGGGCCTTTTCGGCGCCGGATGGAGTGGTCAGCGTCGAGGTGGATCCCGCCACGGGCGAACTGGCTTCACCCGCTTGCCCCGGCGCGCGGACAGAGGTGTTCATCGCCGGTACGCAACCGGTGGCGGTATGCCATCTGCACGGCGCGGGACGCGCCGGTTCGACGTTAGTGGCCGGTTGGGATGCCAGCGCGGCCGTTCCGGCGGCCGATGCTGGCGCCACGCCCGGCACTGCAACCTCCACCGACGCCAAGCTGTCTTCGCGTCCCCGCCGGGTAGTGAAGCAGCCGCCGGCGGTTCCCGCACAAGTTCAGGCCCAGGCGCCTCCTCCGCCCGCGAAGAAGGGTATCTTCCGAAGGTTGTTGGATGTGTTTAAATGAGACTGGTCTTCCAGGAGGGCAACCATGCTCACGGCCGGCCTGCTGCTTGCTCACGCAATGCTCGCACAGCCCGCTCCGGCTCCGCCGGTTCGTGCCGTCGGACCTGAAGTGCGCGGCGACATAATGATGGCGCACAAGAAATACCGGGAAGCTATCGAAGCCTATCGCGATGCGCCGCAGGATTCCGCCGTCGTCGCCAACAAGATCGGCATCGCTTACCACCAGTTGACCGACCTCGGCAGTTCCAAGCGCTATTACGAGCGTGCCATCAAGCTCAATCCCAAGTACGCCGAAGCCATCAACAACCTGGGTACGGTGTACTACGCCCGGCGCAGTTACCGTAAGGCCATCGGTCATTACAAAAAGGCGCTTGAGTTTTCGCCGAATTCCGCATCGATTTACAGCAACCTCGGTACCGCCTACTTCGCCCGGCGCAAGTACGAGGACGCCGCCGCAGCCTGGACCAAGGCGCTCTCGCTCGACGCCGAAGTGTTCGAGCACCGCAGTTCGCAGGGCGTTCTGCTGCAGGAGCGTACGGTCGGCGAACGAGCCAAATTCCACTACCACATCGCCAAGCTCTATGCCAAAGCCGGTCTCAATGAACGGGCGCTGCTCTACATGCGCAAGTCCATCGAAGAGGGTTTCAAAGAAAAGAAGAAGTTTCTCGAAGACGAAGAGTTCGCCGCTTTGCGGGAGTTACCCGAGTTCAAGCAGATCCTGGCTATGGAGCCTCATGTCCAGTAGGCTCGCCCAGGCGGCGATCCTGCTTTGCGCCCTGGCGGGCTGTTCGCGGTCCAGCCGCCACCCCGAAAGAATGGCGGTATTCCCGCTCGAAAACCTGAGCGGCGATGCCTCGCTCGATTGGGCATCCCGCGCCTCGGCCGAGTATCTTGTGGAGTCGCTGGCCGGCTCGAAGACCATCTACCCGGTCTTGGTGACTTCGAACGACGAATTATGGAGTACACGCGCCACGCGGACTCTACGAGGCTATTTCTCGGTGGTGAACGGGCGCCTTACTCTGAAGGCCCAATTGGAGGACGCGGCTCGTTCGCGGAAGGTCAGTAGCTACGAGGCGAGCGGACCGGCGCCGGCAGGGGTGCTGCCGCTTGCCGGAGAGTTGGTCCGGCGGATTGACGCGGGCGTCACGCCTTCGCGAATGAATAATCCGGAAGCCTGGAAGGCTTACGTGTCGGCTCTGGCGCAAAGGCCCGAAGAAGCGGCTTCGTCGCTGGGGAAGACGCTCGAGATAGATCCGGATTTTACGCCGGCGACCCTGTTGTTAGCCCGGCTTCGGGCCGCCGCGGGTGATCGTGGTGCGGCTGGCCGTATTCTAGATCATGCGCTGTCGCGCCGAGCTCAGTTAAATGAGGTCCAGGCGGCCAAGCTCGACTTGGCCGCCTCCTCGCTTCGCGGCGATCCGCTTACCCGTTTCCGTGCCGTTTCGCGGCTCGCGATGCTGATTCCGGCGGATTCAGACCTGACGCGGGAAGCGGCCGAGGCCGCCACCGCCGCGCACGATCTCCGCGCTGCGGTCAGCTGGTACGAACGCGGCACGCAACTGGAACCATCCAATGGGATTCTCTGGAATCAACTGGGCTATGCACGGGCGTATCTGAAGGACTTGGACGGCGCCGTGGAAGCGATCAGGCATTATCAGCGGTTGGCGCCCGCCAGCGCGAATCCGGACGATTCGCTCGGCGACGTCCATTTCTACCTGGGCCGTTTCTCCAGTGCCGAGCGGCACTACCTCGCCGCCTACGGCAAGGACCCCAAGTTTCTCGCAGGCGGAACGCTCTTCAAAGCGGCCCAGGCCCGGCTCATGTTACGGGACACTGCCGCCGCCAACGCGCTCTTCGAGCGATACTCCGCCGCGCGGCGCGAAGCCCATGATCCGGCCATTGAGTTCACGCGCGCGCAATGGGAATACCTGATCGGGAACCGGCAGCAGGCGCTCGCACGGGTGAAGCAGTTCGCGGCGTCTTGGCCCCGCGCCGTCCTGCAGTTGGTGGTTTGGTATCTCGATGTCGGACAGCGGGAAACGGCTCGGGCCCTGGTCCAGACGGCGCGCCCCTCCGCCTCCCCGCAGGATGCGGAGATGCTCGCCATGGCGCGGTTCCTGTCGGAGCCTCCGGCATCATCGAGTGAGTGGGCGCTGCGTGCTGAGCAGGCATTCCCATCGGCCGGCGAAACCGCGATGAAGAAATACGCCCTCGCTTACACCCTGTTGTTCTCCAAGGAGTACGACGCAGCCGCGCTGGTCCTGAAACAAATCGTGGAGCGGACCGGCCCCGGATCCAGCGACAACGCTCCGGTGTTGTATGGATGGGCGCTCGCCGAAACCGGACATGCCCGTGAGGCACGGGCATTCCTCGATGTTTTCCCGCTGCCGATGCCGAACGGATTGTCGCCGTTCGCCTGCCTGAGCTTCCCCCGCCAGTTGGACTTGCGCGGCCGCCCCTGACTGGGCGCTACTTCTGCAAACCGTCGTAAGAATGGCGATCGAATGTAGTGCCTAAGGCGGTGTTGTATAGACTCGCCAGTCCCATGCCTGCGCGCAGGTCTTCCTCGAAATCGTGCAATTCTTTCAGTTGCGCGGCCAGCGCCGGTTGGCGCGAGCCTCCTGGGAGTTCCAGGAACTTTTGGTATCCTCCGTCCACCAATGCGGCAATCTGGCCTTGCGTTTCGATGCCGGCGCGCAGGATCGCGTCTTCAACCGCTATCGCTGTGCAGCGTCCCCGCCTGAGACGGGTGCGGCCGCCTTCCAGCCGCTCAACCGTGAAGCCCATGCTCTTGAGCACATCCAGGCGTTCGTCAAATGTCGGTTTCGATGGCCGCTTTCTGCGGAAGAACATGCTTCTACTATAATGCCAGAGTGCTTTATCTACTTTCGCTTGATGAAGGTACGACCACCGCGCGCGCCGCGCTCTATGACGGCGAGGGCCGGCGCCTGGCCATGGAAACGTCGCCGATTCAGTGCTTCTATCCGCACGACGGTTGGGTGGAACAGGACGCCGGGGGCATTTGGCACGCGCAACTGGACGCCGCCCTGCGAGTGCTGGCGGCCTCCGGTGTTAACGCCGCCGAGGTGTCGGCTATCGGCATCACCAACCAGCGGGAAACGACCATCGTGTGGGATCGCTCGACCGGCAGGCCCATAGCTCCGGCTATCGTCTGGCAGTGCCGCCGCACGTCTGAGGACTGCCGGCGCATCGCCGGCTCCCCCGCGGCTGAGCGCATCACGGCGCTCACCGGACTGGTGGTGGACGCATACTTTTCGGCGAGCAAGATCCGCTGGATTCTCGATCACACGCCCGGGGCTCGCGAGCGTGCCCGCGCGGGCGATTTGCTGTTCGGCAACGTGGACACTTGGCTGATCTGGAACCTTACCGGCGGTCGCGTCCATGCGACCGATCCCACTAATGCTTCCCGCACCATGCTGATGAACTTGGAGAGCGGGGATTGGGATTCCGAGCTGCTGGAGTTGTTCGATGTGCCGCGCGCCATGCTGCCCGTCATCGTGCCGTCCTGCGGCGTCCTGGGAGAATGTGAGCCTTCCTTGTTCGGGGCGCCGGTCGCCATCGCGGGCGTGGCGGGCGATCAACAGGCCGCCTTGGTGGGGCAGGCGGCGTTCCGGCCGGGCCTGTCGAAGAACACTTACGGTACCGGGTGTTTCGCTCTGATGCACACCGGTAGCCGGGCCCCCAGGTCTCGCAGCCGTCTGCTGGGCACCCGGGCGGCGTCCCCGGGCGGGGCCTCGCAATTCGCCATCGAAGGCAGCATCTTCGTCGGCGGCGCCGCGGTGCAATGGCTGCGCGACCAGCTCGGACTGGTGGTTACGGCCGCGGAAACCGAAGCGGTGGCTGGTACCGTCCCCGACACGGGAGGCGTCTACCTGGTGCCCGCTTTCGTCGGCCTGGGCGCTCCGCACTGGAATCCCGACGCCCGTGGCCTGCTTTGCGGGATGACCCGTTCCACTTCCCGCGCCCATTTGGTGCGCGCCGCACTGGAGAGCATCGCCTATCAGACCGTAGACCTGGCGCGAGCCATGGAAGCCGACACCGGCGAGCGATTGCGCGAACTTCGGGTGGACGGCGGTGCGGCGGACAACGATTTCCTCATGCAGTTCCAGGCCGACGTCCTGGACTGTCCCATTGTGCGGCCGGCCGACGCCGAAACCACCGCCCTGGGCGCCGCCTACTTGGCGGGCCTGGCCACCGGCGTGTGGAAATCCGCTTCTGATCTGGAGTCGTTCTGGCAGGTCGAGCGCGTTTTCGAACCTCGGATGCCGGCTTCGCGCCGTGAGGCTCTGTTGGACGGTTGGCGTAGTGCGCTTCGGCGGGCCCTATATCCCGCCTAAGGAATTTCGCCGGCTGCTCATAAAGCGAAACGGCTGAAAAGCCGATATGGAACGAGAGAGGAATGAGGCGGACGCGTGCCCTCTCTGAACAGCTCCGCGTAGCATCGATGGCGTTCAACGTAAATTCACGTTTGTGGACCTGGCTAACAGTCCCTCCGGCGCTAATCGCCGCTGTGCTGGCAGTATCCCTACTCGGCACCGACCAGCGCCAATCTATGCTGGTGGTCTGTTCGTGCATGCTGGGCCTGTCTCCGGTGCTCCTGTTCCATGCCTACCGTCGTGACGTGCGCGAGCGGCAGGAGACGGAAGCGGCCTTGCGAGAAAGCGAAGAACGGTACCGTCGCCTCGTGGACCTGAATCCCAACGCCATCGCTGTGGAAGCCGAGGGGAAGATCCGGTACATCAATTGCGCCGGGCTGAAGCTCTTGGGCGCCGAATCCCCGGAGGAGGTTCTGGGCAAGCCCCTCGATGCGTTTGTGCATAGTGAAACTCGGGAAGCGTTGCGGGGCCTGATCGAGCGCAGCCGCACTGTAAGCGTACAGGCGCCGCTGGCGGATAGCAAGTTCCTGCGGTTGGACGGGAGCCCGGTGGACGTGGAAGTCTCCACGATTCCCTTTGCCATAGACGGCAAGCTGGCGGTACAGGTGATCCTCCACGACCTGAGCGACCGGAAGCAGACGGCCGCCCGCCTGCGCAATTCGGAGCTTCGCTACAAGCGGTTATTCGACAACGTGCTGGAAGGCGTTTACCAAAGTACGGCGGATGGGAGGATTATCTCGGCCAACAAGGCTTTGGCTGACATCCTGGGTTTCGCTTCAGAGGAGGAGCTGGCTACGGTGGACGTGGGCCGTATGCTTTACGCGGATCCTCTCGAGCGCAAGGTCAATCTGGAGCGTCTGGAACGTGAGGGAATACTGCGCAATGCGGAACTGACGCTGCGGCGCAAAGACGGCGAACTCATCACGGTTCTGGACAACTGCCGCGTGGTGCGGGATGAGCACGGGCGCGTCCTGCACTATGAAGGCACGCTGACCGACATCACGGACCGCAAGAACGCCGAGCAGCAGTTGATGCGTCGCGCGCAGGAATTGGAGGAGGCCCGCCGCCAGCTCATCGCGCAGTCAAAGGAACTGATCCGGGCCCGCGACGAAGCGCTGCAAGCCGCCCGCTCGAAGTCGGAGTTTCTGGGCAATATCAGCCACGAGGTTCGTACGCCCATGAATGCGATCGTCGGCATGACCCGTCTGCTACTGGATACCCCGCTCGACGACCGGCAGCGCGACTGTGCCCAGTGCATTCTGAAAGCGGCTGACTACCTGCTCGAGGTGCTCGACGACATTTTGGATCTGTCTTACCTGGAGTCGGGCAGGGAGACGCTGGCCGAACAGAGCTTTCGCTTGCGCGACACGGTACAGGATGTGATGCGTTCGCTCGCCAAGGAGGCCGAGATTAAGGGACTGGATCTGGCCTGCCTGGTTCAGAACTCGGTTCCAGACGCATTCTATGGCGATCCGGCGCGATTGCGGCGGGTGTTGCTGCACGTCGTCCGCAACGCCATCAAGTTCACCGATCACGGGCAGGTGCTGGTGCAGGCCGCCCAGATGGAAGCCGGCCGGGACGAAGTCACCGTGCGCTTCGAGGTGAGGGACAGCGGGATCGGAATTCCGGCTGAAGCCCTCGGCCGGATTTTCGAGCCATTCTCCCAGGTGGACGCATCGGCCTCCCGCCGTTACGGCGGCACAGGCCTGGGTCTGGCTCTTTCCAAGAAGTTGGTCGAGCGGATGGGCGGTGTCATCGGTGTCAGTAGCCGGGAGGGCGAGGGCTCCGTGTTCTGGTTCACGCTGCGGCTGCGGACCGCGCCTCAAGCAGCCAGACCGCCTCAGGGCGTCCACCCGGCGGCGGGGACGGCA
>Ga0116191_1001624_pt1 | contig 18002 bp, 15 predicted proteins | sample AD_UKC111_MetaG_FD_89897 | JGI IMG/M metagenome (GOLD analysis project Ga0116191, IMG submission 89897) | Active sludge microbial communities of municipal wastewater-treating anaerobic digesters from Hong Kong - AD_UKC111_MetaG | ecosystem: Engineered > Bioreactor > Anaerobic > Digestate...
CAGTAAATGAGATTTTTTTACTATTTTTGTCTTGCATGTGTCGGGTGAATGTTTGTTTTTGTATAACACTTTAAAGATAAATACTTTACCTGACATATGCAACTTTTATTTGAGACTTTTAGGATCAAATTTATTCAAGAGGTTTTGCCCCAGGCTTACGAAGAAGCGTTGAAGGAAGTCTCTGCCCGAAAAGGTGTTTCTTTCGACGAGCTCAGGGAGAGCAAACCGTTGTTGCTTTTTTATGCCGTACCGCGGGTTTTTGCTGCCCCGGCAAAAGTCGGAAACGACCGGGTAAGCGAAAAAGGGGCCAGGTTTCAGGTGCGTACCGCAACGAGGAAGCACGATACGGAAGAGATGACGCTCCTTTCAGGTGTTCGTATAAGGGAGGGGAACGGCATTGAAACCGTGTCTTTGAAATGGGAGGCTGTCGACGAATACAGCGATGATGTTCTTAAGGAACAAAAGATTAATTTAAGACGTTCGGCACCCCTCGGCCCTGTAGATAATGCCTTGATCGTTGTTGATGAAAAAATGGACCAATCGGATGTGACCGGTATTCAAAAGATGTTGAGCAAAGAGGGTAAGCTGGCCGCTAAAAAAACCTACTTTGTCCTTGGAACGGGATTTTGAAGATCCTGTGGAAGCCAGTCCAGGCTGTTTATCAACGGATGGTTCTTCCTACACTGTTCAAGTTCTTCATAACTGCTTACATCTCCTTCAAAAACAGCGTGATAAATTTCTATTCCGGGAATGGTGATGCTGTTCGGAATCTCCTGTTTCAGTTGAAGGATTTTCTTGCGAATTTCTGGTGTCAGGCGTTCGGTGATGGCATCTGTAACTCTCTCTACCGTACCGTCATATCTTGATCCCTTTCGGATATGAATCATGTCAAATTTCCAGGTGTCCCGGTTGTTGTGTTCATATAAAATGTGCCATTCGATACATTCCTCTTCGGTGTCAATCAGGTTTTTATAATGAATTTCCTTCAAAGATAACCTTTCTGCCAATTCCTGGATAACGGAGAAACTTTCGGCTACACTGAGTTTGTCCGTGTAGATGTGCATATCAATATCCCTGTTTTTCATCAGCAGGCCCGACTTGAGTGAGCCTACCAGGTTCACGGTCGCTCCTGCCTTTTCCCAGGTTTGAACAATCCCTGTCTCTTTCAGTATTTGCCAGGCCGTTTGTTGATTCTCTGCGGCAAGTGTAAGTATATCCATACAGCTGATTTTATCGGGACAAAGATACGCATATGCCTTTTGTCAACCGGGTTTGTTGAAAAAAAATTGGTCATTTGATTTTTTAAACTGAAAACGTATGATACCTTCCGAACTGCTCCATATCCGCCTTTACAACCAGTTGCTCGCTATGCATGCTCTGACGGAGCCCCGGGAGGTGGTAGCCTGGATGGGTGCGATTTGAAGGCTTTTCTTGAAACCGACAACGGTAAACAGGTCGGCAAGTTGCTCCTTGCAGCTGATATCAACTGTCAGGGGGAATAACTTCCCTATCGGTTTCGCTGTGGCAAACTCCTCTTTTTTTGTTTTTGAGATATCCAGTTCGGCAAAGGATTTTAGATGCTTTTCGGTGAAATAGAAACTCGTCTTGAAGAATCCTTCCCAGATGGAAAGCCAGAGAATGGTTTTTTTCTTTTGTGTTATTTTTCCGAGCCATGCTTTCCCGTCGTTGTAATACCTCCACTCGATGTTCAGCCCATACTCCGGGCTTGTAATCCTTCCGAGGAACGATGCCAGGACGCTGTAGACTGAATTGCCCAATACGTCATTCAGTACCCTTTCTGTGGGAATTATTTCCGGGTCTCTCAGTTGCATTTTTGGTTCCATAGCCAAAGTCCATAAGCCGTTGCCGGTTAAAATTTGCTCTTAAATGAGTTGCATGAAAAAAGAGGGTAACCCTTGATAGGGTTTACCCTCCGTCAAATGATCTCAGATCTTCTTCCCGATATAGAAGACATATCCGTAGTACTCCTTGTATTTGTCATACAGCAATTTCTCGCGACGTTGCTCCCGGACGAGCATTTCGGCCGTGGGGTCGCCCGCATGCTGCTGCAGGAACATCTCCTGTACGGCAACCTGCGGAGCATAGAAATGGTCGGTCCAGCAGTTTTCCGGCAGGATAAAGGTAGCTACGGGAACATAGCCTGCTTTCTCCATCTGTGCCACCTTGTGAGAGACGGTGTCGATCTCCGGATAGGCATCCATCCAGAAATCGTGGATCTCGGCAGGGCGTTCCACAGTGAACCAGGAGGCTTCCGATATGGCAATATATCCGCCTCTCTTCAGCAGTTTCCGCCATTCGTTCAATCCTTTTTCAAAACCGATGTTGTAAATCGACCCTTCCGACCAGATCAAATCGAGCTCCTCCTCCTTGAATGGAAGTGAAGCCATATCTCCAGTAATCCCTTTCACTCGCTCCTGCAGGTTGTGTTTGGTCGCGTTCCGGTTAAAGAGATCGATAAAGAGGGGGAAGAGGTCGATGCCGGTGATCTGCCCCGGGCAGTGTTGTGCCAGCGTCATGGTCTGTCCCCCGGTGCCGCAGCCGATATCGGCGATACGGGCAGTGTCGGTGAGGGGTTCGATGAAGCTGAATGCTTTCAGCGTTACTTCGGGACTTCCCGGTCCCTGTCGTTCAAGGTTGGTGAAATATTCACAGATCAGGTTGAAGTCGAAGTCGTGTATGGAAATGTTTTCGTTGCTCATGATGTTTTTGAATAATATGGTGATATAACAAATACTACTCCGGCAGGAATCTGCCTGAGGAAAAACTGATGGATAACCTTTGGCTGCTTGCGCAAAGGTTATTTACTTCACCCGATCCGTACTGTTCTTAAACATCCAAACTTGTTAGCAGTGACAAAGATAACAGGTTTTTTATCGAAAATAATCAGGTGACTCGTTTTTTTGTGTAGGACGCAATACCTAAAATGCACGCTTGGTGTTCAGAAAATGGGAACAACTTCTGTTTTAAAGCCAGCACGGTAAGTTTTCCTTTTAACGATACTTGTTGTCTAAGATTCAGGGGTAATTATACTTGCGAAAGTTGAATACCTTGATTAATAGTAAATGTAACTTTTTGCATAGAAAATCGAGAAAAAGTCGATTAACTATGCAGATAATAGCTATATTTGCGAAGTAAAATATAATTACTCTATGAATTCGCTACTCGATTTTGGTATTATTCCGATAGATTACACCTCATTGCGAAGTATTTATCCTGCTCATAAATCATTAAACGATAAAATTTCCGATTTAGAAAAACAGGGTACTATTATTCGACTTAAGAGAGGAATGTATGTTGTTTCTCCTCAAGTTTCAAAAAAACACATATCTACAGAGTTGATTGCCAACCATCTCTATGGACCTTCGTACGTATCTATGGAAAGTGCGTTACGGTTTTATGGATTAATACCCGAAAGAGTATTTAATACGGTCTCAATGACCTTAAAGAGAAGTCGGAGTTTTAAGAACCAGTTCGGTCTGTTTAGTTACATATCATGTCCTGCGAATTATTACTCTATTGGAGTTTCGCCAGTCGTTCAAGAGGATTACGCTTTTCTGATTGCCACGCCCGAAAAGGCGTTATGCGACCAAATTGTTTATACCCCAAAACTGCAACTTCGTTCCATAAAATTGCTTCAAACTTATTTAGAAGAGGATATCCGGTTTGATATGGATGCATTTTTTAAAATGGACATATCTGTATTTGAAAAGTGTGCAAAAGTGAGCAAGAAAAAAACGGAGATTACTAATATCATAAAGTTATTGAGAAAATGAGTCTATTTGATCAAATGTTAGCACGTTATAGTGAAGAGGATGGAAATAAAAATGCAACCTATGAAGTGATGCAGGAAATTATTCTTGCAGGGCTTTATCGGGGTGGATTTTTCAATAAAGCAGCATTTTACGGTGGTACTTGTTTACGTATTTTTCACGGGATGAAACGTTTTTCGGAAGATATGGATTTTTCGCTTGTTGCTTCCGATGCTGATTTTCAGCTTGAGGAATATTTCCCATCAATAATCAATGAATTTAATGCCGTGGGAAAGGAGGTTGTTATTTCAAAGAAAGAAAAAAGCACATTCGGACGGGTTGAATCCGCTTTTTTAAAAGACAATACAGCGGTTTACGATTTAAAATTTCAAACCGTAAAATCCATCAAAATCAAAATAGAAGTGGATATTGATCCTCCGATGAAATTTGACACAGAACAAAAACTATTGTTGCTCCCTTACTCATTTATGACGCGTTGTTTTGTTTTATCGGATTTGTATGCCGGAAAAATGCACGCTGTGGTGTTCCGAAAATGGAAACAGCGAGTAAAAGGGCGTGATTGGTACGATTTTGAATGGTTCGTTAGAAATGGAGTGAGACTAAACTTCAATCATTTACAAGAGCGAATTAAACAGTTTGATGGCGTTGAAATGAGCAAAGAAAAATTCATAAACGAATTGAAAGAGAGACTTGCAAATACCGATATTGAAATGGTCAAGCGTGACGTATTGCCATTTATTAAAAATCCGGACGAATTGGAAATCTGGTCAAATGACTACTTTTTGCAGTTAGCAGATATGGTGAAATTTGAGTGAAACGTATTTATTTTTAGCCAAGGGCAGCTTTCTTTTTTAAACAATGGGGTATATGAGGAAAAGAGGCAAGCATATAAATAGAAAGATGCATAATGGAAATTCCGTTATTAAAAATGGGCTGTCTCAAAATGCAGTGACCCCAAAAAGTTTTTTGTCTACTTTTTAGGGTCCGTTCATTTGTCGCATTCTGGGCTGGAGGTTCAGATCGCCTCCAGCCTCCTGACAAACTGGGCAATGGCCATCGCCGCCTCCGCCACCCGTTCACAGTTGACCACCTCCAGGTTGTCCTTGGGGGTGTGGGTGATCTCCTGCGTCTCCATATGTTCGATAAACCAGTGCGAGCTGACCGCGATGGCGGGGCAGCCCTGCTGGAGGAACATGCTGTGGTCGCCCTGATACCAGGGAAGTCCCTCCACGATCTCCGGCTCCTTATCGATGATCTCCTGCAGCACCTTTTGCATTTTTTCCGGTAATCCAAACGGGGAGAAGCAGGTCGGACCCTCCTTGTATCCCGCCCCATCGATGTTGATATTGAGCAGGATGTCGCCAAACTCTCCGGCATGCTGCTCCATGTACTTGACCTGTCCCGGTGCTCCATAATAATCCTCGCCGTTCAGAAAGAGCAGTTCGACGGGCTGTTTGCCGCTATCCTCCTTCAGCAGCTCGGCAAGCAGCAGCAGTACGGTGACGCCCGTCCCGTTGTCGATCGCACCCGGCGTCCCGATCTTGGTGTCGACGTGTGCCGAGATGACGATCCTCCCCTGAGACTGGTCGCTATTCCTCCCGGTCACATTGTAGGCGGTTTCGGGAATGCGCCTTGCCCGGGAGATCAATTCGACAGTCTCGCCGACGTGAACCAGCAGCTTCTCCCCTTCGATATCCTTCATGTAGACGGAGGGAATGTCGAAGTCGCCATCCTCGAACAGCGGGAAGGGGTATACTCCACCGGCGAGGGCGGCATTGTGGGAGGTGGCACAGAGCAGGGCCAGGGGTTTGCCCTGCTCAAGCATGGCGATCAGCTGCCGATGCTTCTCCGGGTTCCAGAAGGGGAACTTCTTCGGTGCGATCTGTTGAGCCGCAATCTCGCCATGCAGCAGCACTATCTTGTCGCTGATATCGGTAGCCGACAGCTGTTCCATGCTGCTGACTGCTGTCAGCTCACCGGTAACCGAGCATCCCAGAGAGTATGGGGAGGGGAAAACCGCGAACTTGCGACCTTGGCAGGCAACTGTTGCCCCCTCCTCCTGCCAGTCGATCACCTCCAGCAGCGTGGTTCGGGTCTGCCAGCCCTGTCCGGTCAATACCTTCTCGGCGTATCGCGAGGCCACCCGGTTGGCTTCACTGCCTACGCGCCGTTCTCCAATCACAGTGCACAACTGCTGCAGGTGCGCTGTTGCCTTTTCAATGATCTCTTCTCTCTTCATGTCTGCTTTTTTTTCGCAAAGATAGTCGGTTTAAAAGATCTGGTATTGTATAAACGCGACAAAGGTTCAGGCTAAGTAGTCGGAGTGGGGTGCACAGATGGAGAGGTATTCTACATCGTTGTCATTTTTGTGGTCGTGTTCCAGTTGCGGATGCTGATCCACTGGTAGATAGGTTGTCCCACAATCCGGGAGAGACGGCTCTGAGTGGCCCGGCTAGTCAGTACCGAGAAGTAGAGCACCTCTTCACCCGCCCATACCCGGTCGACCCCCTCACGGATGGTGATCGATTGCATCGCCTCCTCTGCGGTTAGCGGCTCCTTGAGGAAGAGTACGTTGTAGCGGTACTCGCCTGGCTCTTCTCCAAATCCTTGCGGCGCCGATTCTACGATCTGCCGGAGCTGGTCCTGTGTGACAAGGACGATTTTCGACTGGTAGGCAAACCGCTCCGAGAGGTGCGCCTCGATCTTTCCGGTGAGCAGCTGTTTGTCGCCTTCGCTACTGTTGAACAGCACATTTCCGCTCTGGATATAGGTGGTAACCTCGCTGAATCCGAGCTCCTCGAACGATTGTTTCAGGTCGGCCATCCGGATGATGTTGTTGCCGCCCACGTTGATCCCCCTCAGCAGGGCGATGTATCTTCTGCTAGCTTTTTCAACCATTTTAATCTCTTTTTTAATCTACCATAGTCAATAGCCCCTTTGACCGCTTCACCCTCTCTTTTCAGGACAAAGGTGTTAATGGTGACAAAGATAACGGTTTTCTGGAGTTGTAACTCCTACGCCGATAGACTGAATATAAATTTTGAGCCTCTACCGGGAGCTGATTCGGCCCATATCTTTCCTTTATGTTTTTCAACAAGTTCCTTGCAAAGTTTTAAACCAAATCCCGTACCGAGTTCGCCATTCGTTCCTGTTGAGCTAAAATAGCTGTTTATATCCCAAATTTTAGCCAAAACTTTTTCGTCCATACCGATTCCATTGTCAGAAACGGTTATCAATACAGTTTGATCCTGTTTTTCCGCACTGATGACAATATGTCCGTTCTGGTTGGTGAACTTTATGGCATTTGAGACAAGATTCCGCAACACTGTTTTGAATATGTTCAGATCGGCCGACAAGCAAATTTTTTCGGTTTCGACTATATCTATCTTTATCCCTTTTTTTACCGCCAAGTTCTCAACGGTCCGGATTACATGGGTGCTCTCCTGCCGAAAATCCAACTGCACAATATCGAGTTCCAGCTTCCCCGATTGCGATTTGACCCAAAGCAGGATCTGCTCTAACAATTCGAATGTCGAAAGTGATGTTTGATTGATGATCCTCACCTGTTCTTCAATCTGTTTCAAATCGTATTCGTGCAGGTTTTCGAGTAGTAGAGTTGAAAAACCGATGAGTGAGCTGAATGGTGATCGTAAGTCGTGCCCTAGAATCCGAATAAACTGGTCCTTGTCGGCATTCAGTCTTCTGAGTTCATTCTCCAGTTCAACCTGCTTGGTGATGTTGCGGGCTTGTACAATGCGGCGTAACACCTTCCCGTTATCATCATAGGTGGCGGTTGTATTGTTTTTAAGCCATTCATACTTGCCTTCCGGGTTGAGCATCCTGAATACGATGGTATACTGGGTTTTCTGTTGAGCTAAAGCTGCCTGCATTTCTCGACTATAAAGATCCCTGTCGTCGGGATGAATATGCGATATAACGTCGAAGGCGGTAAGCTTGTCAATGTTTTCCGGTTCAATGTCAACGTATTCATAAAAACGGCGTGAGGCAAATACCACTCTTTCTCCTTCGAACAGGATGATGCTGTCGGCGGCGATTTCGGCCAATGTTAAAAATTTTTCTTCGCTTTCGGTTAATCTCCTGTCTTGAATCAACAGCTCGTCAATTAACTCGTTTTTCGAGATATTATGTTTGATTCTCAGTGACTTGATGATGGCGAGGTCTAGCTCGACAACTCTTCTGAATTGGTCCAACAACTGTTCGTATTCTTCGGAATAGTTGTTCTCGTTCCGGTCCAGAACGCAAATGGTACCAAACGGCTCTCCATCTGGAAAATTTATTGGAAAACCCAAATAGGAAACCATGCCCAGTTTCAAGTCGGGGTTTTTGTCCCACTTCTCATCTTTTAATGCATTGATCACTTTTAACCTGTTCTGCGATTTTATGACTGTTTCGCAATAGAGGCCATTCAAATGCTCTTTATGTCCAACATGGTAAGGATTATTTTCCGATTTACTTGAGATGAATACCTCCATATAATCGTTTTCCACTTTCATAATCAAAGCGGCTGGTATTCCAATTATCTTGGCAAGCAGATCGACAATATTTTGCCATTTGCTAATGAAACTCTGCGGTATTTCGTCAAGTGAATTCTTCATCTCTTTTGATTATAAGGACTTAAAGCCATTTCCTGGAGATGTCATGCTGATCATATCTCATTTTCAAGATTCACAATAAAATTTTTCTAATGATTGACATTGATTTTTTTCGCGAAAATGAATCGACGAATTTACTAAAACATTTGATAGGTCCAAAACAATAAGAGATTCAAGTTCAAGAACTAATGACAGTTTGAAAATGTTTCAGTATCTGTAATAGAAAAGAAAAATCCCCCATAACTAGCTTCATTGTAGACTGTTATGGAGGATATCCAGTACCCAGAGCCGGGATCGAACCGGCATGGAAGTGAATCCACTGGTGTTTGAGACCAGCGCGTCTACCAATTCCGCCATCTGGGCATATTGTGGAAAACGCGAATGCAAAAGTACATAAAAAAATCAGAAATCAAAACGGTTTGTTCCATTAATTTTTTAAATATTGACAAGTTTCAGGCTGTTGAAATTTATTGTGTAATTGTTAAAACAATCAGCCATTGGAAAGCGTTATACGGATTGAACAAATATTACCCTAAAGAGGAATATCATTTTATACGCTAAGATTTTGTTATGAAGAACAACAACTACTGTGTTATCATGGGAGGCGGGATCGGCAGCCGGTTCTGGCCTTTTAGCAAGGAAGACAGGCCCAAGCAGTTTCTCGACTTTTTTGGTACAGGGCGTTCGCTCCTCCAGAGCACGTACGACAGGTTCAAGAAGATTATCCCCGTTGAGAATATCTTTGTTGTGACCAACGATGCGTATGCCGAGCTGACTCTTAAGCAGCTGCCCGAGTTGTCGAAAGAGCAGGTGCTGCTTGAGCCTTTGAGAAGGAATACCGCACCGGCTATCGCCTACTCCCTCTTTCATATTCAGGCAATCAACCCGGAGGCCAACATTGTTGTGGCTCCTTCCGACCATCTTATCCTGAAGGAGGATCTATTCCTTTCTGAGATTGAGCGTGGACTGGATTTTGTGGAGAAGCATCCGGTTCTGTTGACACTGGGCATCAAGCCGAACCGACCGGAGACCGGTTATGGCTACATCCAGGAGAGCAACGAGGAGGTGGATGGTATCCGTAAAGTGAAGACATTTACGGAGAAACCCAACCTGGAGCTGGCCCGTGTTTTCTACGAAAGCGGCGAGTTTGTCTGGAACTCGGGAATCTTTCTCTGGAATGTGAAGGCGATACTGGAGGCGTTCAAGATCCATCTGCCCGATATCGTGAACAAGTTCAACGAGGGCAGGGAGTTCTTCAATACCCCTCGCGAGAAGGAGTTTATCGATCAGGCCTTCCCGTTCTGTTCAAGCATCTCCATCGATTACGGTATTATGGAGAAAGCCGATAACGTCTATGTTATCGGATCGGACTTCGGATGGTCCGACCTGGGTACCTGGGGATCACTGCACGAGATCACCCCGAAAGATGAAAACAACAATGCCAGCTTGCATTGCAAGACCTTATACGTTGAGAGTAACGACAACGTGGTGGCGATGAGCGACGATAAGCTGGTGGTGATACAGGGCCTTGAAGGCTATATTGTTGCAGAATCTGAAAAAGCGTTGCTCATCTGCAAGAAAGAAGAAGAGCAACGCATTAAACATTTTGTGACCGACGTAAAATTCCGTTTCGGGGATGAGTATGTCTAGTATCAGCTGATAAACAGCAACTCCCTATATTTGGGTAAAGGCCACATCTGATTGTCTACAATCAGTTCCAGTTTGTCGATATGGTAGCGGATAACGGAGAGGAAGGGCTCGACGGTATCGTGGTAGGCTATGGCTTTGGATCGTGCATCCTCGATCTTGTTTGCCCGTTTCCGTGCCTCTACCATATCGTCGACATTGGTCTTTATGGCGGAGATATGGGTGGCGATCTCCTCGATCAGCGCCGCATCTTCACGTGAGAGCCGGTCGGCCTTCTCCTTGTCGAAAACCATGCGCATCTTGTAGAGGTTGTCGAGTAACAACGACTGATATTGTGTAGCCACAGGAATGATATGGTTCATACTCAAGTCGCCCAATACCCTGGCCTCAATCTGGATCTTCTTGGTGTAGGTTTCCCATTTTACCTCGTTCCGGGCGTGAAGTTCGCGCTCGTTTAGCACGCCGATGCCCTCGAACATCTTGATGCTCTGTTCGCTGACGTATGCATCGTAGATCAACGGTACGCTTGTCTCGCAATCGAGTCCCCGCCTTTTAGCTTCCTCTTTCCACGCTTCGCTGTAACCGTTGCCGTCGAACCGGATGGGTTTGCTCTCTTTGATGTAGAGGCGTAAGGTGTCGAAGATGGCCTGCTCTTTTTTCATGCCCTCCTTCATCTTCCGGTCGATCTCATTCTTGAATTCGATCAGCTGGCTGGCCACTGCTGCATTGAGCGCATTCATGGCTGGTGAGCAGTTGGCCGACGAGCCTACGGCGCGGAATTCGAACCGGTTTCCGGTGAATGCGAAGGGAGAGGTGCGGTTACGGTCGGTATTGTCGATCAGAACCTCGGGGATATGGGAGATACCCAGCTTCATCTTGCGAAGATCTTCCATCGTGATATCGTTGTCATCGGAACTCTCCTCGATCTTGTCGAGCACGGCTGATATCTGTGAACCGAGAAAAACGGAGATGATTGCCGGAGGAGCCTCGTTGGCACCGAGACGATGTGCATTCTGTGCAGACATGATGGAGGCCTTGAGCAGTGCGTTGTGTTTGTATACCGCCATGAGCGTATTGACAAGGAAGGTTACGAACCGGAGGTTCTCGTTGGCACTCTTGCCGGGAGTGAAGAGCCCAACGCCCGTATCGGTTCCCAGCGACCAGTTGTTGTGCTTGCCCGATCCGTTGATGCCGGCGAATGGTTTTTCGTGCAGCAGCAACTTGAAGTGATGTTTGGCTGCGATTTTGTGCATCAGCGACATGATCAGCAGGTTCTGGTCGACTGCCAGGTTGGTCTCGCCGTAGATGGGGGCAAGCTCGAACTGGTTGGGTGCTACTTCATTGTGACGGGTCTTCAACGGAATTCCATATTTATAGGCTTCAAACTCCACCTCCCTCATGAATGCAGCTACCCGGGGCGGGATCGAACCAAAATAGTGGTCCTCCAGCTGCTGGTTTTTGGCACTTTCGTGTCCCATCAGTGTCCGGTCGGTCAGGTTCAGGTCGGGACGGGCCGCGTAGAGGGCCTGGTCCACCAGGAAGTACTCCTGTTCCCAACCCAGGTAGGAGTAGACCTTTTTCACGTTGGGATCGAACAGCTTGCAAACCTCCACCGCTGCTTTGTCCACTGCCGAAAGCGATTTCAGCAGCGGGGTCTTGTAGTCGAGCGCTTCGCCCGTGTAGGAGATAAAGACGGTGGGAATACAGAGGGTGTCTTCGATGATGAAGGCCGGTGAGGACGGGTCCCAGGCTGTATAGCCGCGGGCCTCGAAGGTGTTTCTGATGCCGCCGCTGGGAAAACTTGAGGCGTCGGGCTCCTGTTGAGCAAGCAGTTTTCCGGAGAACCGCTCGATGATATCTCCGCCTGGAGCGTTCAGATAATCGATGAATGAGTCGTGCTTCTCAGCAGTACCTTCAGTGAGGGGCTGGAACCAGTGCGTATAGTGGGTGGCTCCCATCTCCATCGCCCACATCTTCATGCCGGCAGCGACGTGATCGGCAATTTCCCGTTGCAACGTTACTCCTTGATCGATGGCCCGGAGAACGGTATTCATCGTCTCCTTGGAGAGATATTTTGACATCTGTGTCCGGTTGAACACATATTTGCCGAAATATTCCGACGGGAACTTGTCGGGAACTGAAATTTCTACGGGAACTCTTTTTGAAGCTTCCTCTACCGCTTTGAACCTGAGTGTTGACATATGATTGATGGTTTTTTAGGTGTGCTCTGTCTCAATAACCTTGTTGTTCGGTTGGAAACACGATGCAAAATTAATCAAATATCTCTTTTAAATTGACCGTTAATAGAGAAATCATTATCTTCACCTTCCGAAACAGGAGAGAGTTATTACTGAGAATTTACACAATCAAACAAAGATACTGAAGATGAGAAGATCGTTCATGCTACTGCTGCTGTTCCTCTCTACCCTCACGCTTTTCGCGGATGAGGGGATGTGGATGCTGCACCTGTTGAAGCAACAGAAATATCCCGAGATGAAGAGACTGGGATTGGAACTGAAAGATTACGACATTTACAATCCCGACGGGGCATCGATAAAGGATGCGGTTGTCCAGTTCGGCAGCGGATGTACGGGCGAGGTGATCTCCTCCCGGGGGCTGGTGCTGACCAACCACCATTGCGGTTACGGAACGATCCAGAGCCACAGTACGCTGGAGCACAATTACCTGGAGGATGGTTTCTGGGCCAGGTCGCAGGCCGAGGAGCTGCCCAATCCGGGACTGACGGTCACCTTTATCGACAAGGTGGTGGATGTGACCGACTATGTGAAGCGGTGTCTCGATCGGGACAGGTCGCTCGATAAAGACGGGGTGCTCTACCTTTCGCCCGCTTACCTGAAAAGGATTGCGGTGGAGAGGGTGGGGAGTGCCTTCCTGGAGGAGAATCCCGGAACCGATGTGGAGATCAAACCCTTCTTTGAGGGGAACCAATATTTCATGTTTATCAAGAAGATCTATGCCGACGTCCGTCTGGTGGGTGCGCCCCCCAGTTCGATCGGAAAGTTCGGTGCCGATACCGACAACTGGATGTGGCCGCGCCATACGGGCGACTTTACCCTATTCCGCATCTATGCAGACAAGGAGGGGAATCCCGCGCCATATTCACCGGATAATGTCCCGCTGAAACCGAAACGTTGGCTTACCGTTTCGACACAAGGTGTGAAGGCGAACGATTTTGTAATGATCCTCGGTTTTCCCGGGTCGACCCAGAAGTTCTCCACATCGTGGGAGGTTGCCGAGCGGCGCGATATCGACAATAAGGTGCGTATCAATATGCGGCAGGTTCGCCAGGAGACCCTTCTGAAAGAGATGTTGGCCGATCCGCAGGTGAAGATCCAGTACGCATCGAAATACTCCGGATCGACCAACGCCTATAAGAGTGCGATCGGCTCGAACTGGGCGATCGACAAGCGCAATTTTGTGGAGGTGAAAAAGGCGCAGCAGGAGAGGCTTGCCGAGTGGGCAAGGAGAAAGAATAGGCTACACTATCTTTCGGCGCTCGACACTATCCGCCATATTGTGGAGATGCGAAGCGATCTTCGTTACAGGGAGCGGATGCTGAACGAAGGTATTGTCCGGGCTATTGAGTTTGCGTCGGTGCCGGTGGCGAATGCCGACTCGCTGATCGTTGCGCTGCAGAAAAAGGATGAGGCGAATGCCGGGAAGTTTGCCGGATTGCTGGCCCGTGACTATCGGAACTTTGCCAACAAAAACTACAGCGCGGCGGTGGACAGGAGGGTGGCCAAGGCGATGATTGCGGAATATGTGCGGTTGATTCCACGTGAGAAGCAACCTTCGGTCTTTTCTGTTCTGCACGATAAGTTTGGCGGCGATGTGGACAGGTTTGTGGATTCGATCTTCGAGAATTCAATTTTTGGAAGTGAAGCCAACCTGGAGGGGTTTCTTGCCGCACCTTCGGCCGAGGCGCTCGTTAGCGACCCGATGTTTAACTTTGCCAGGTCGGTCAGGGCCGAGGAGGCCGCGCTGATTGCCCGGCAGGGAGCATTTAACCGTGCCTGCCAGCTTGCCCGTCGCACATACCTGGAGGGGATACTCGAGATGGACGGCGCAACTGCCTATGCGCCCGATGCCAACCTTACCTTGAGGCTGGCCTATGGACAGGTGAAGGGATACTCTCCCCGCGATGCCGTCTACTATCTGCCGCAAACGACGATAGAGGGAGTCATGGAGAAGGAGGATCCACTCAACTGGGAGTTTGTTGTGCCGGAAAAACTGAAACAGTTGTATAATGACAGGGATTATGGGCGTTATGCTTTACCCGACGGCAACCTGCCGGTGGCCTTTCTCGCCTCCACCCATACCACCGGAGGCAACTCGGGCAGTCCGGTCATGAATGCCAGGGGTGAGCTGGTCGGCATCAATTTCGACCGGAACTGGGAGGGTGTAGGTGGCGATATCCAGTACCTGCCCGATTACCAGCGAAGCATTATCGTGGATATCCGTTACGTCCTCTTCATTATCGACAAGTATGCGGGGGCCACGCATCTGATCGAGGAGATGGATATCCGGTAAAAAAATATGCCCGATTGGGTATAAATCGGTGAAAATGATCATATATTTGTATGGGGTTAATCCCATAAAAATATGGTGATCATGAAAACGATACATCTCTGTACTCTATTTGTTTGCGTGATTGCATTACTGGCCGGATGTGGAACAGCGCAAAGAGGATTGAAAAGTGAAACGGCAAAGCGTCTGTTTGGGTTGTGGGAGGTGAAGGCCATCCACAACAGCAACGAGGGAGGGTACAAGAAGGTGCCTCACGGAATGTTCAAGTTGATTGTCGATGACGGCAGGTTTGTAAATTTCATGACAACAGATGAGGGAGCTATGATCACTGTTGACGGGAAATACAGGCTGGTTGGAGATTCCCTTTACATCGAAGAGATTGACCATTCTTTCAACAGATCGCAGATTGGGAAAGACAATCCATTGATTCTAAGGCTGTCTGGCCCCAGGTTCATGTACCTGAAGTGGTTCCAGGCGGTTGACGAGTTCGGTAATAACCAGAATCAGTGGGTTGAGGAGATTTGGCAACGGTTGGAGCTGGAAGACATGGAGGTGAGCCGTGTAGATCTAGAACAGGAGCTCAGGGCGTTGGTGAAAGATCCCAATGTGGTGAAGAAAGTAATCGATTGACCTCTTATTGACCAATTGAAAAGAGGAGCGTGCAAATCTGTCTGATCGCACGCTCTTTTTGGTTTCTTGTTGTGTTGACGGAATTCAACCCGCTTTTCTGTGGCTAAAGTTTCGCCAGGGCTTCATCGAGTTCCGCCTTGATGTCGTCGATATGTTCCAGCCCGAGCGAGAGCCGCAGCATGTTTGGGTAGACGCCAGATGCAAGCTGAGCCTCCTTCGATAGCTGTTCGTGGGTAGTGGTTGCCGGATGAATGATCAGTGTCCGGGTGTCGCCCACATTGGCTACGTGGCTGATCAGTGAAAGGTTGTCGATAACCTTGGCGGTCTGTTTTTCGTTGCCCTTGATAAAGAATGAGAGTACTCCGCCAAAACCATTATTCTTCAGGTACTTCTTGGCCAATGAATGGTATTTGCTGCTCTCGAGACCTGGATAGTTTACTCTCTCCACTTTCGGGTGTCTCTCGAGCCAGCGGGCCATCTCCAACGCATTGGCGTTGATCCGCTCTGCCCGGATCGAGAGGGTTTCCAATCCCTGGAGCATCATGAAGGAGTTGAACGGGCTGATTGCCGGGCCGAAGTCGCGAAGCCCCTCAACACGGCAACGTATGGCGAATGCGATGTTGCCGAAAGGGGAGTGCTCGCCGAATACTTCCCAGAAGTTCAGTCCGTGATACCCTTCTGACGGTTCGCTGATGGCAGGATATTTGCCGTTGTTCCAGTTGAAGTTGCCTCCGTCGATGATTATACCGCCCATGGAGGTGCCGTGCCCGCCGATCCATTTGGTTGCGGAGTGGAGCACGATGTTAACGCCCCATTCGATGGGATTGAAGAGGTAGCCACCCTGCGCGAAGGTGTTGTCCATTATCACCGGAAGATCTTTTTTGCGGGCCAGTTCAACGATCTTTTCCACATCGGGGATGTTGTATTCGGGGTTGCCGATCATCTCGAGATAGATCGCCTTCGTCCGGTTGTCGATCAGGCTTTCAATGCTTTCCGGATCATCGCCGTTGGCGAAGCGGAATTCAACTCCCAGCCGGGCAAAAGCCACCTTGAAAAGATTATAGGTGCCCCCATAGAGGTAAGAGGTACTGACTATGTTGTCGCCGGCTCCAGCCAGGCTGTTGATGGCAATGAATTCTGCAGATTGCCCCGAGGCTGTGGCAACTGCTGCGGTTCCTTTCTCCAGCGCCGCCATCCGTTTCTCGAAAACATCTGTCGTGGGGTTTTGCAAACGGGTATAGATATTCCCGAACTCCCTCAAGCCAAATAGATTGGCCCCATGCTCGGCATTCTTGAATACGTAGGCAGTTGTCTGATGGATGGGTGTAACCCGCGACCCTTCTATCTGGTCGGGGTGCTGTCCTGCATGGATCTGCAAGGTTTCAAAATGTAATTTCCTCATAGTCTGATATTGTTGTTGAAATTTCTTTAATTGTCAAAGAGGCGGCTGCGCGCAATCATGCATGCGCCTACCACTCCGGCTTTGTTTTTCAGTTTCGAGAGGAGAATCTGAGTATCTTTATTGACCAAACCCAGGGAGTGCTTCCTGACGGCACTCCGTATCGGAAGCATGATGAATGCGTCGGTCTCGGCTACCTGACCTCCAATAACCACCAATTCTGGATTGAAGATATTGATGAGCCCGGCAACGTACTTGCCCAGTTTGAGTCCCACCTCTTCCACTATCTCTATGCAGAGCGGGTCTTCGAGGTTAGTGGCCCTAACGATATCGGTGAGGGTGAGTTTGTTCAGATCCTTTACCTGTTGGGTGATGATGGAGCTTTCACCTTTTCTTATCCGTTCAAGCACCTTGCGGTGAATGGCAAGTCCCGATGCTTCCGTTTCCAGGCAACCCTTCTTGCCGCAATGGCAGATAATTTCATTGTCGAAGGCGGGGAAATGGCCAAACTCTCCAGAGAATCCCGATTTGCCGTAGTAGAGTTTTTTGTCGATGATGATGCCGATGCCCAGCCCCCAGCTTACGTTTACGAAGATGACGTTGTTTTCGCTCTGTACAGACCCTTTCATGAATTCGCCGTAAGCCATCGAACGGGTGTCGTTGTCGACTGTTACCCTGTAGTTCAGCCGGTTGGCCAGGGTGTTGCTGATCGGCTCTTCACTGAAGTAAAAGCTGCTGTAACTGTATCCCGATTCGGGATTTACCCTCCCCGAGATGTTGAGGCAGATATTGTATATCTTCTGTTTCAGTTCGCCCGTTCCGTTGATAAAATCCTGGATATGGGAGCAGAGCCTATCGAACGATTCGGTGGTATTCTCGTACATGTAGGAGATTCCCATCTCATATTTGACGATATCGCCTTTAAAATCCATGAGGGCGATGTTGAGGTGATGCCGTGTCATGTCTACCCCTACAAAATAGACAGATGAAGGATTTAGTCCGTAAACATTGGGGTATCTGCCTCCGGAGGTCTGTATCTTCCCGAAATCAGCGACCAGACCCATTTCTGTAAGTTCGGCGATAAGCTTGGTTACAGTCGGCACACTCAGGTCGAGACCCTTGGAGAGCTCAGCTATCGTGTCGTTCCCGTTGTTAACGAAATGGTTGATAATCTCTTTCTTTATCTGAATATTTTTTGGATTTTTATCGCTACTTAGGAAGAAACTCTTTTCCATCTCATCTCTTGTTTAGTTAACCCACATTGCAGCACGATTATAAATAGAAGTTAAACTTACCCTCTATTTACGTTAAATCCGCTTGTTTTACGTCTGTTTGCTGACCATAAATTTTTGTATCAGGCTGATATTCAATGTC
>Ga0116191_1001625_pt1 | contig 17996 bp, 14 predicted proteins | sample AD_UKC111_MetaG_FD_89897 | JGI IMG/M metagenome (GOLD analysis project Ga0116191, IMG submission 89897) | Active sludge microbial communities of municipal wastewater-treating anaerobic digesters from Hong Kong - AD_UKC111_MetaG | ecosystem: Engineered > Bioreactor > Anaerobic > Digestate...
GGTGAGCCTTTGGTGCGCAAAAAAGATATCATTCGTCTTTGCGAAGCCCACCCGGATTGCGAGTTTCTTACTTTCACCAACGGCACCCTGATCGATGAAGAGTTTGCTGATGAGATGCTGCGTGTCAGGAACTTCATTCCTGCAATCAGTATTGAGGGATTTGAAGAAGCAACGGATTCCCGTCGGGGAAAAGGGACATTCCAGTCGGTCATGAACGCGATGAAGATATTGAAACGCAAACAGCTTGTGTTCGGTACTTCCTGCTGTTACACGAAAGCAAATACTGAAGTGATCGGCAGCGAGGAATATATTGACAGCATGATTGAGTGGGGAGCAAAATTCTCGTGGTTCTTTACTTACATGCCTGTTGGTGTTGATGCTGTCCCTGATTTGATCGCGACGGCAGAGCAACGCGAATTCATGTATCATCAGATCAGAAAATTCAGAAAAACAAAGCCATTGTTTACAATGGATTTCTGGAATGACGGCGAGTATGTGCAAGGGTGTATTGCCGGTGGGCGATATTATTTGCATATCAACGCCAATGGTGATATTGAGCCGTGTGCCTTTATCCATTACTCCGATTCCAATATTCACGAAAAGACCTTACTGGAAGCATACCAATCTCCGCTGTTCATGGCGTACCATCATTCACAGCCATTTAATCAGAACTATCTCCGGCCGTGCCCGCTTCTGGATAATCCGGGTGCGCTGACAAAAATGGTAGAGTCCACAAATGCTGTATCCACAGATATGTTAAACCCGGAAAATGTAAGGGATTTATCTGCCAAATGCGAAAAAGCGGCTGAGAACTGGAAGCCAGTAGCAGATCGATTGTGGGCTTGCAGCCTGAAAAGCAGGGAATGTGACGAAAAAAGCATGTAAATTAATCTTTCCCGCCTTGCACCATATAATCTAAAAGGTGTGCCGCACTGCACAGTTTGAGTGGACCGAAATGTCTTTTTATGTAGGAATGGGTGCGTACCACAATAAACCTACGAAAATATATATTATCGATTATAAACTGGCAAATAGCTATATCCCACAGTCCACTTAAGCAAACCAAGGTACCTATTACCTTGTTCTCCAGTCCCGGTTTACTCGGACGGGTTTGTGCATACACCCATAAACAGCAGTATTCCGTTGGGAGCGGTAATTCCATAAATAAACGGGCGGTTCAGAATCATTTCTGCATTATCTTCAGGTAAGGCCGATCCGGCATATAATATGTTTGTAAAGGAAGATGCTTCAACACCATTTTCATCGATGGAGATACTGGTTTCCTGCTTTACTCCGGAAATAAATGCGATGCCGTCGGTGATACCGGAAAAATTGGCATCTTCACGGAAAGCGGAATGAACATTCAAAGCTTTCAGGGTCTCGACCAGATCAAAGCTTGAAGAATCATTAAATTTCGGAATACTCCAAACAACTTTACCGTTTTTACTTTCTCCGCCGGTAAAAATATCTTTTATTCTTTCCGGAGAGGACAGCAGTTCGCTTACGCTAACACCCTCATCCGGCAAAATAAATACCATGCTTCCGTTATTCTTCAATCCCAGGTAAGAACGCGTATAACCTTCGCCTCTGCTGAAGCCATGGGATGGATTCGTCTTGTTCATGAAATCACAAAGCACGCCTTCACCGTCTTCCGGATAGAACAGATCTTCTTTTGTATTTTCTTTGCTGAAGCGGTTAATCCATTCATCATAAAAGTAAACCGTATTTAAAATACTCATGATTTGCTGGGGATTGGTTTCAATTTTCGGTGACAGCCTTCCGTTCGTATTGCCCGAAATCCATTGCCCCATCATGGTGCCGGTGGATTCGTCGGAAAAATCAACAGAAAACAGCGAGGCATAGAAATTATCGGTGGCATTTTTTACGAATGGTTCCCTGTAGATATATTTCCGGCCATTCATTTCATCGTCCAACCAGAGAGAGGTCGCTATTTTCAGCCTGGAAAATTCATTATGGGTATAAAGAAGGCGATAAAGGTTTCCTAATTCTGCAGACAGATCGGAGGCATTGTCGAAGCCCAGCAGATCAAGCAATTCGGCTTGGGTCGTATCTTCTGCACCGGTCGCTGCCAAAGCAAGGGCATAATATAAGCTTAGCGGCGAATAGCAGCCATTTGCTTTTACCTCTTTGAATACCTGCGCAGCCGTGCTGTAGGAAAACCGGTGAATGGCATCGTAAGTAGAATCGTTCACCGGGTTCTGGTCGCGCCGTTGGCGCATGGCATCATAATCCGTAGAGTTGAACCCTTTTGGGTATTCCGGTTGATTTAATCCCTTTGGTCCGGTTGTATTGTCCGTTAATGCAACATCCGTTAATGCAACACATGATGACAGAGATAACAGTAACATTGCCGCTATTAGGCCGGAAAGAAACTTTCTCATGATGATCCTCCTGTTTTAACCAATATCAGTTAGACGTTCATATTGTAATTTTGTTTCGATTTTTCGCCCAGTAAAGGTTGAAAAATAAAAATTTTTCCGAATTTTAAATGTAAAAGTATACAGAGCATTCTACTTAAACCCCTGTGAATCTGCTTCGTAACTGTATGAATCATTTCTCTATATGAATGCACTGTAGGGATCGGTCGGATGTAAATGTCTGAACATTTAGCAATATGCGATCCCTGGAAGTTATAACATGCTCATTTTTCTGTTTTTTAGTTTTTCGACAGTATTCAAAAGAAGTGCATTAATGATATAATGGATCTGGTATTTGTATGCAGTCAAACCAAAAATATTAATACGGTGAAGCATACAATTGGAGGGATGCATATGAAAAAAGGTTGTATTATATTCTTTTGTGCTGTATTGATGTTCTTTTTTCTTCGGGCAGCAGCGGCAGCAGGGGAATACAGCGGTGCATCCGACTGGGCGGTTCCGGAGTTGGACAAAGCGGTTTCACATGGGCTGATTACCGACAAGGTAAAAAGCAATATGAAGGCAAACATCACCCGTGAAGAATTTGCCGAGCTTGCAGTCAGGCTTTATGAAACCTATACCGGGGAAAAGGCAGAAACCGGAGGAAAAAGTTTCTCCGATACGAACAACCCCGAAATCTTAAAAGCGGCAAACCTTAAAATTACCGATGGGATCGGAGAGGGTAAGTTTGGCCCCGATCAGCTTGTTACCCGTGAACAGGTTGCCACTTTTTTATTCAGAACCCTGAAGGCTATGAACCCTGACGGAGATTTTTCACCGGATTCCGGTGAGAAGTTCACAGATGACAATTTGATAGACAGCTGGGCGCAGGAGGGCGTGTATTTCTGCTCCAAAGCAGGTATTATCAAGGGAATCCGGAACGAGGACGGTTCTTTCCGGTTTGATCCGGACAGCAGTTGCTCCCGGGAGGCTGCCGTGATAGTTTGTGTACGGGCTTACGAGTGGTTCATCGAGATGCGGGATTCCCAGTCTTCTGCAAATCCCTCTGTTACTGAAGAAACTCAGGACTGGAACGGAAACATCATCATTCTGGATACCGAGTATAACAGCGATGAATATGTCATCAAGGAAGTAGACGGAGATAGCTTCATATTTTTACCTTTAGAGCGTTTTAAATATACTTTTAAAATGCCGGGTTTGCTGTACAAGTATCCTGATGTGACCAGCCAGAACGGAAGGATTACTGTCAGATGGAAAGACGATCAGGAAAAAACGATCGTTCAGGTTTTAATGAATGTGGAAAGCACGGTGGCTTATCTGAACGGGGAAGCGGCTGATATTGTGACCGGACCTTATGAAGAGGGAGGTACGGTATATATCCCGATTAACTTATACATACAAATGCTTGAATTACAGAGTGTCATGTTCGGGGGCAGGTTGTGCTTTCAGTACCAAAACACGATCGATCCCGGTGTTCTGGAGGGGACATGGTCTACTTCTCACACGGATCTGTTTACAGGATACAGAGATTTGCTCACGGGGACACCCGGTCTTTCTTCCTTTGATTGGAATTACATCTTTAATCCTGATGGTACCTACCGCATGATAGCGGTAAGCATGGGAGGTTTCCAGGATAAAATCCTCATCCAGCATGGAAAGTACAAGCTAATTGGAAATACCATTATCTTCTATGAGCAATATGAGACTTTTTATCAAGGCAAACCATTGTTAAAATCCTATGAAAATAAATACATGGAAGACAGGATGGAATTCAGCACTATCGAAGATTACAACCCGAAAGAGGACAAAATGAAACTGGACATGAACTGGTATAACAGGCTAAGCGAGTAATAAACGCTTGAATGAACTGGAAAAAAACCAGGTGAAGTTTCTGATGAACGTGTTCTCTGGTACTCTATTGCCGGCTATAACATAAAGGAAGGGAGGAGAATACTATGAAAATAAGCCCACAGGTTTACGTCAGAGGCAGTGTTGAAGCTGTTGAAACGTATTGTAAAGCATTCGGAGCGGAAATCAGATTCCAGGTTAAAGATGAAAAAAGAGACGCATATGCTCACTGTGAATTATCGGTGAATGGACAGTTGTTCATGGCTGTCAGTGAAGCACCGGATACTTGCGATGTAAGCAAAAAAAGTGTATGGCAGACCATGGCGTTTAATGTATACGATATGGGCAGCGAAGAAGCTGTACGCAAAGCTTATGAAGTATTGAGCGACGGCGGAACCGTTATAGACCCGCTGGGACCTTGTGATTGGAACCCTTACTGTTCTAATCTGATTGATAAGTATGGCGTATTCTGGTGGATAGCCATTTAAACATACCTGAACGCCACACCTGAACACCACACCTGAACACTCAGATACATTTGAAGCCGGCTGTATAGTAATTCTTATAAAACGAATCCAACCATATGGGTGGATTCGTTTTTGAGAATCATTCCAATTTGCTACTGATGAAGAATGAGCCGGGAAGTTTGGAGTAAAATGCTGAAAATGTTGTTATATCGGCTTAGTCCAGCTCGATTGCCCCGGTATAAAGCTGATGGTATCTTCCGCCCATTGCAAGAAGTTCTTCATGGGTACCCTGTTCGATAATTTCACCGTGCTCCAGTACGATGATCTGATCCGAATTTCGTACGGTAGACAGTCTGTGTGCAATGACAAAGGTTGTTCTGTTTTTCATCAGTTGATCCATGCCGCGTTCAATATATTTTTCCGTTCTTGTATCAACAGAGCTGGTAGCCTCGTCAAGTATCAGAATAGGAGCTTTTGATATTGCTGCCCGTGCGATGTTCAGAAGCTGACGTTCGCCCTGGCTTAAATTAGCGCCGTCACCATCCAATACCGTATCATATCCTTCGTTCAGTCTTTCAATAAAGGAATGCGCACAGGCTATTTTAGCGGCAGCAACAACCTCTTCATCGGTTGCATCAGGACGTCCATAACGAATATTCTCTCTGACGGTACCGGAGAATAAATGGGTATCCTGCAGTACCATCGCGATATTGCTTCTTAATGAATCCTTCCTGATGTTCCTGATATTGATGCCGTCAATCAATATTTCGCCCTCTTCAATTTCATAAAACCTGTTGATCAGGTTCGTAATGGTTGTCTTTCCCGCACCTGTAGAGCCGACAAAGGCAACCTTCTGGCCTGGCTTTGCCACGACATTGATATGCTTCAGTACGGTCTTTCCGGGAATATAGCCAAAGGTCACATCCTTCAGTACGACTTCTCCTTTAACCTTATTGGCATTTTCCGCCGGATTCGCTTCGGAGCAGATTTCGATTGCATTGGCCGGATCTGCCGCTTCAGGTGCTTCATCCATCACTTCAAATACTCTTTCTGCTCCTGCCAATGCCGCGTATATGGTATTCATCTGCATGGACAGTTCATTGATCGGCCTCGAAAACTGCCTTGAATAGTTCGTAAAGATGGTAAGACCGCCGATATCGAAATTCGATGTCAGGCACAGGATACCGCCGACCGTTGCGGATAATGCATAGCTTATCTGGCTTAAATTGCCCATCACGGGCCCCATAATGCCGCCAAAAAACTGTGCCTTCATTTGCCTTTTGCGCAAGTCATCGCTCAGGAACTCGAATTCGTCCACCGTTGTTTCTTCATGACAGAAAACCTTTATGACCTTCTGACCGGTAACGGTTTCTTCGATGTATCCGTTGACCGCACCAAGCGCTGCCTGCTGTTCCGCAAAGTATTTTCTGCTTTGTTTACCGATCATGCCTGCCGCATATATCAACAATGGAACGGTTACAATCGTAACGATCGCCAGTATCCAGTTTGTAACAAACATCAGTGTTACGGTGCCGATCAGGGTAAGGATGCCCGAAAAAATCTGTGTCATGGTATGGTTGAGCATCTCTCCGACCGAATCAAGGTCATTTGTAAAGCGGCTCATCACATCGCCGTGAGTATGCGTATCATGATATTTCACAGGCAGTTGTTGAACTTTTCGAAATAATTCTTCACGAATTTTAACCAGGGTGTTCTGGGACACGCCTATCATAATTCTCTGCTGCAGGTAAGTGCATATGACACCGGCAAAATAAATACATGCCATCACAGTGATACCTATTACAAGGTTACGTATCTTTACTTCCGCAGTTCGATCGGCAGAGACCAAATTATTGATAACAGGCCGTAGAATATAGCTGCCACCCAGATTGGTCAGGCTGCTGCCCAGTACACAGGCAAGAACGATCAGTATTTTATATTTATCCCGTCCAATATAGCCAAGCAGCCTGTTGATTGTTGCCGATGCGTTTTTCGGTTTGCCGCCGACCATACCGCCCCGTGGGCCTCCAGGTCCTCCGAAACCGCCCGGTCTTCTTCCACCGGGACCAGGAAGCTTCATTCCTCCGGGACCTTTCATATTATTACCTGTTTTGCTTCCATATCTGCGCAGTAATATTTCTTTTCTTTCTTCGCTTATATGACTCATTATGCTGTCACCTTCTTATCCATCTGTGAGTAGTAAATCTCGGAGTATGCGTCACAATTCTGCATTAATTCGGCGTGGGTACCGATACCGGCGATCTTTCCATCGTCAAGAACGACGATTTTATCCGCATTCATCACCGAAGAAATCCTTTGTGCAATGATGATTTTCGTCGTACCTTTCAACTCACGATTGAAGCTTTCCCGGATCTTAGCTTCCGTTGCGGTATCAACCGCACTCGTACTGTCGTCAAGGATCAGGATCTTCGGTTTTTTCAATAATGCTCTGGCAATACACAACCTTTGCTTCTGTCCGCCGGATACATTGACACCGCCCTGTCCGAGTTCGGTCTCATACCCTTTCTCAAAAGAGGAGATAAACCCATGAGCCTGTGCGCTTTCAGCCCATTGATATACTTCGTCGTCATTCGCATCTTCGTCGCCCCATTTAAGGTTTTCTTTAATCGTACCGGAAAACAGAACATTTTTCTGGAGCACGATGCCAACCCCGTTACGAAGATTCTTCAGCGAGTAATCTTTCACATTGATGCCATCTACCAGGACCTCTCCCAGGTCTGCATCATATAACCTGGGAATCAGCTGAACGAGGCTCGATTTGCCGCAGCCGGTTGATCCGATAATACCCACTGTTTCGCCGGGTTTGATGACAAGGTTAATGTTCTCCAGAATCCATTTTTCATTGTTCTTATAGTATTTAAAATAAACTCCCCTGAATTCAATTTTTCCTTGCTGAACAGCAATATCCTTATGCAAAGCGTTTTCATCCGTCAGGTCAACGACTGTACAAAGAACCTCATTGATGCGTTTTGCCGATGCAAGCGATCGGGAACTGCTTAGAATAATGAAAGAAACCATTATCAGGGATACGAGAATCTGGACGACATAGTTCACAAATGCAGTCAGAACACCGGAGGTCATGCTGCCCGTGATAACCTGATTTCCGCCAAACCACACCACGGCCAGAGTTGTGATATTCATTGCAATAGTCATCACCGGCATCGTAAAGATAACAACCTTCATTGCTTTTAATGTACTTTCTTTCAGGTCGGTATTCGCTTTTTTAAATTTCTCTGCCTCATAACGTTCTCTGACAAATGATTTTACAACCCTGATATTCGTAAGATTTTCCTGGGTGGTAGTATTCAATGCATCCAGCTTCTTTTGCATGGTTGTAAAGCGGGGGAAGGCAACTTTCAGGATCAGGTAAATTGTAAGCGACAATAATGGTATTACGCACAGGATTGTTAATGCCAGTTCCGGGTTTAGTACAAAAGCCATTATCAGAGCGCCGATAAGCATACCCGGCGCTCTTAAGGCCATTCTTAGCACCATCTGGATCATATTCTGAACCTGGGTGATATCATTGGTCAAACGCGTAATCAATGAACCTGTATTGTATTGATCAATATTCGTAAAAGAGAACTTTTGAATTTGCCTGAACAGATCCTTTCTTAAATCGTTCGCAAAGCCTGATGATGCCTTGATGGCAAAGTAAGCTCCTCCTACACCGCCTGCCATCATGAACAGTGCTGTGATGACCATCGTTATGCCCATCATTATGATATAAGAAACGCCTCTGCTTTGGTTTACACCGTAATCAATAATATTGCTTAACAGCAGGGGCATTACCACTTCACCGATAACCTCCACAATCATCAGAATCGGACCTATGATAAATGCGGATAAATAGGGCCTTACATATTTCCAATACCGTTTCATGTTCAATTATGTCCTTTCTTTTTTTAGTTTTAATTCATCTTCCATTTTTCCCAAATTGGCATCCAGCTTTTGCAGCAAAAAAGACAGGGTAGATTTCTCTTCTTCCGTAAAGCCCTCAAAAACCTTTCGATCGGTTGATTCGAAAATCTGCCTGCTTTGCTCTACGATTCTGTTTCCTTTTTCAGTAATGGTTATTTTGTTCAAGCGGTTATCCCCTTCATCCATTTCTTTATTGATATATCCTTCTTTTTCCAGCTTCTTCAGAGATACCGCAATGGTCGCCGCAGAAACATCCATCATCCTGGCGATATCGTTTTGTGAGACATTCGGGTAGTGGGAGATTTCCATCAGCAGGCGATGCTGGGAGTGGTAAACACCGGTTTCGGCGAGATAATTCAGCATAATTTTTCTATGCTTAATGGCAAAACCAATCAATTGATGAACAAGTATCATATTGTTGATTTTGCTATGCTCATGATTATCCATTTTAGATTTCACACCGCCTTTTCTCGAAATTTTATTAACTTGTTAATCATTACTATGCTAATGATTAGCTAGTTAACTTTTTTACTATAGCATTTTGCTTGATACATGTCAATGATGATTTTACTTCGTCCGTATTCAGCTTTTTAAGAGATTTATGCCATGATTGATGACAAGAAGAGGGGGATTGCCAGGAAGAAATTTTGTATGCCATGGGAGAAATATCGTATGTTAAGAAGGGCGTATCATATAGCGGTGTGAATCCTTATGAAAAAGTATAGCAAATGAAGGGACTTTTTTATCTGGCTCTGTCTTACCAGGGTGTAGAATCGCCTTTCTGTCTATCATTTGTACAATGAACATGTTATGAGGATTGTACCGGATGAATGCAGAACCGTCTTACTGTTTATAATTTCCCGCCACAATAGGGACAATAATTGAATTCTGCAGGCACATCGGTTCTGCAATGTGAACAATACTTGAAAGGCATATCATTGTTAACCTGCCACAGGTTTTCCCTCCTGATTTCAGTATCGGGATTTCTCTCGAATTCCTTTCCTATTGCAGGGTCTAACTCATATATGCAACCACAGCATGAGGCTTTCACATGGTATTTCACATTCCATTTGAAAACCGGTATGAAAAATATGTGAAAATATCTGTAGGATTTATAAACCTCATATCTGGCGAACCTTTCACATGAGAAACACACAATATTGTTACAGGTGCCGATATGTTTGTCTTTATCTTCTATGCCAAAAATCCCTATAAAGAACATATGACTCACTCTTATTCTCTGGTCGGTAAAATTATATTACCACTACAATCATTTAAGAGCAAGGTATACCGCCGGTTACAATTGCTTTTTTCGAAATATCAGTACCGATAACGCCATACACAACAATGAAAGCAGGGAGGAGATCAGCATAGCGCTATAAAGCGAATGTGCTTCTATGGTACTTGTTAACAGTCCCATATTATCAGCCGCTAATGAGATTGGATTATACCTGTGTGCTGCAGGGATGGTGTTCACAAGCATACAGGCAACCACGATGGCACCTGTTATAAGCAGGCACCCATAACTGCTTTTTGATAATACAGACGAAAGCAATAATACCGCCAGCAGGAACAAGCCAAACAACCACAGGCAAAACACGGAAAAGAGCAAATTTGATATTTTGTCCGACGGGAAAAGATACACTGTGTAAATATAGGTCAGCCCAAAGCACAGCGCAATACTCGCCGTCCATACAAGAACCATGCAGGTGTATTTTGAAAGGATGACCGCCGTTCGGGATAATCCTTTTGTCAGCAAATTAATCAGCGTCCCTTTGGACAACTCGGAAGACAAAACGCTGCTTGAAAGGATCACCATCACGATAAATCCCATTTGCGTTGCGTTTTTGAAAAACTGCGTCCAGGCATCGCAGGCCGTCGCCTCCGGGATTGTTATGACGATGCCGTCCGTCATAAGGCTTCCGAGGATTTCAGGCATCAATTTAGCCATGAGCGGATTTGTGATTCCGAAAATTGCAAAGACAACCAGCATGATCATCAGCTTATAAGTTTTTGTGTACTCAAATATTTCTTTTTTTAAAAATGCCAGATAGCCATTCATCGAACCACCTCCATAAACAGGTTTTCCAGAGTTGGCTCTAACGCTGCGAACTTCAACGGAACAATCCGCTTTTGCGATAACAGGTCAATCAGAAATTGCCCGTTCATACCCCTATCGGATAGAAGTACGGTCACGGTGTTTTCACTTCGCGACATACTGATCGACGGACGCTTCAACTCCCCGATATTTTCAAAGAACGAAGCTGTTTTCTCATTTTCGAACTCAAGCACAAACCCGTTATACCTGTGACGTTCCTTTATTTCGGAAAGCGTACCGGACAGCACAAGCTTTCCGCCATGCAGTACCGCGATATGGTCGCATACTCGTTCTACGTCCGACAAAATATGGGTCGAAAACAGGATTGTTGTTTTTCCTTTCGCAGCAAATAGAATATCAAGAATTTCTTTCCTGCCGATAGGATCAAGGGCTGAAGTGGGTTCATCGCAAATCAGGAGTTTCGGCTCATTCAGCAAGGCCTGCGCGATACCAAGTCGCTGCTTCATTCCCCTGGAAAACCCGCCAATTTTCTTTTTTTCGTTTTTTAGTCCCACGAGTTCGAGTAATTCGTCACTCTTTCTTTTTATCTGTTTTTTTGTAAGTCCGGTTATTTCACCGCATAATTTCAAATATTCCACTGGATTCATGTATCCGTAAAACTCCGGAACATCGGGAAGAAAGCCAATATTGTGGTTGGTTTTTGTTTCGCCGTATGTAACCTTTTCACCGCATACGGTTACACTTCCGCTGTCCGGTTTCAATAATCCGAGGATTATTTTCATGGTTGTTGTTTTGCCTGCGCCATTTTGCCCTACGAAACCGAATATGGAATGTTCCGGAACATTCATATCCAATCCGTTCAGCACTTCATGGTGCCCAAAACGCTTATAAAGCCGGTTAATCTCCAGGACCCCCATTTATTCTTCACCCCTGCCCAAGGTAAAGTATAAAACCGGACCAATAATATTTACGAGCATGACGATCAAAGCCCACATCACTTTATTCCCGAAACGGTAATTGGGGTGGCGCAGCACATGAACCAGTGCGGTAATACCAAGCGCAAGCTGAGCGATAACCAGCGGAATCAGAAACGGTAAATATTCTTTTACTATAGCCAAATCCATGATAATATCCCCTTTCATAAAATTTGATTTCTTCAATTTTCATTGATTTCACAAGCCTTAAAAATTCATGAACTGTTTGAAGAGAACGAGGTTTTTTCACAAGTTTTAAGCCTGCAAATGACTTCTGTTCCTAACAGTTATTTTTCAGTTTATCCACAATCCGCTTAAAGCGATTTTCATTGACTAAAGCTGAAAATGCAGGGTTATTGATGACCTGATCGGCCATGTTCTTGCGGATAATTTTTTCACTCCTGGGAGGAGCAGTTCCTAAATCAAGCTCATCAATCCAATCGTCTATCAAATTAAAATAATTGTCTCCCTTTAATTTCAGTGGATAAATGTCTCCGGTGACAAGCTCGGTGTATTTTTCAAGGATTTCCAGGGCTTTGTCCGTATTTCCGAGCAGGATGTACCCCTGTGCAGAGACGATATATAGCCTGGCAAGCAGCATCGGATGAAGATTTCTGAGATCAAAAGCTTCGGCAATGTCATTTGCACGCCTGAACGTTTGATCAAACTGTTCCGGATCGTCCATAGAAAGCATCAGATAATCCGGGAAGGCTCCAAAAAGAGAAACCAGGTGCTGATACATGCCGGCTTGTAATATCGATTTGGCTTCTCTTGATTTGCCAACCATTTGATAAGCTGAAGCAAGCAGCGTTTCGGCGGAAATTATTTTCCGGCTTGTTCCCTCCAGCAGTTCGATCACGTCGTTTGGATTGCCCGTCATCAAGGCACATAATGCTTCCATGTTCAAGGCGAGTTGAATAAGCTCCGCATCTTCACTTTCTTCTTTCACTCGAATAAACATCTCTTTGGCTTCGGCGATCACAGAAAAGGCCTTATCCCTGTCACCTGATTCCATGCTGTTGTTTACGAGCAGCGCTCCGATTTGGTACAACAGCGGGAAGCAGGAAAAATACCTTTTGGCAATATTACGGCAGGAATCCAATACTTCATCAAATGGTTTCGAAGCAAAATCAGCAGATAATTTTAAATATAATTTGCGGATATCTTCCTTACTCATCTGCGGCTGGTAACCCATCAATTCATCAATGCTGATATTAAAAAGTGTGGCAAGCTGCGGAAGAAAAGTGATGTCGGGATAGCTCTGGCCGGTTTCCCATTTGGAAACCGAAGCCTTGGATACGCCAATGTAGCTTGCAAGGTCTTCCTGTGTCATCCCTTTTTCACGGCGCTTTTGAATGATGGCTCGGGCAATATTGATCTCTTTCATGTTCTCACCCCCACTGTTATTATACCGGCTAATGAAATAAGCCTTCAATGGATTTATGGTTAATATCGGTTAAAAAAATCAACCGTGGGGAAACTTTCGATCGAACAGACCCTCTCAAGTAAAAGGACGGTACACGGATCGTCCTTTATTGAATCGCTAAGACATGAGAACTGCCTGACATGCTGAAAAAATGACTTTTCTGAAAAAATACCAACGAAGTATTAAGTGGTTCAAGGTTTATTTCAAAAACAAAGTGATTCCTTAATGATTTCAAACTGGTATAAAATTGACAGCATCCAGATTTTGGTATACTATAGAATTGCTTATATACCATACGGGCATGAGATTACTTCTGCTCACATCTGTCTGTTAACCCAACCGGCCACCGCATGAGTTTACCCAAAGTTTTTTGTCCCTGTAGGATGGCGGGCAACGTAAGTTCCCTCCGAAATACAGCATGTTCAAAGAATCCACTTTCCATGGGAGCAGAAAGGAGGCCGCACAAAATGATGAAACGAAGAAATTTTCAGGTGTTTGGGTAGGGGTAGTAATACACTGTTGATTTCTGAATTACAGGTGCTTCCTGCATTAGACATGGTCTTATGTCATAATAAAGCGGAAGGTTTGGTGAAGAGATGAAAGCAATTAAAATATTCATGCTATTCGTTGTCTGCGTTTTTACATTTTCTTCCTGTATTTCTGCTGCTCCTGAAAACGCAGTAAAATTGACGGAAGACCCGAGTAGTTATCCTTCTCCATTCAACCAGTTTGAAAACCTTGAAAATTCAACAGAAGTGGGTATCGATGGTGAACAGGTTGATAATCTCCTGAGAACGTACAATATTTATGAAAAAGTAATAGAAAAGGCAATTGAAACAGGGAATGCCGAAGCACATTATTCGGATATGAGTATAAGCGGTTTCAGCATTGGAAGCGGAAGAGTAGCGGTATTGCATATCGTAAAGGGACATCTGCATATTTATATTATGTTTTCCAGGTTCAGCGATGAATGGATGGTTGATGGTTTTACCTGTTTAAATGAAAGGATTAATCCGGAATATCGGATCGAGCAATCCGGTGACGGATCAAAGTATTGGTTGGTCATCAAGTATGAATCAAATCATGGGACAGGGCTGCAAATTTTTAACGAAGCCTGGTATAATCCGGATGGCACTATTGCTGCGGATTATCCTGCAGAAGGTTTTATCGAATTCTTTCCACAAGTTATAAAACCTTCGGCTAATGCGAAATTTTCCGTTTCTGCAAATTATGATGGCGGCTCTAACATTTCCTTATACTACTCAATCAGCTTTATATACCATTACGAAGAAAATAATAGCCAATTCAGCAGATTCAGATGTGAATATAACCCTGTAATCCGTGAGCATTGGGAGTATAACATCAATTCACAACAGCTCGATTTTATTACATCTGATCCGGCTTTACCGGAAGGCATGGTGAATCATGATTTGTCAGCGGACATCGGTATACTTCAGGGATATATTGATTATTACCGTACACGGTTAGGTAACAAAGCGATCTCCACCTTGGAAGAATGGGAGAGATTTATCAGGCTTAACGAATAGCAGATAGGTGAGCATAGATTGCTCCTGGAAAGTTGGCTTGTTTTTACGGCTTTCTTTTATTTTACACCTTTTGTATAATGGAACTATACAGTGGAAGAGTGGAGGCAGTGTCATGAGAAGAGAAACGATTGCTTTGCGTATCAATCCGGGTGCAAAAAACGAATTTAAACGCCGCTGCAGGGAAGTATGGCCTGATTTACATACCCGGCTTGATCAGGAGAATGTAAGAAACCTTTCATTTTGGAGCGCTGAGGATTTGGTTTTTGGTTATTGCGAAGCATATGACGATATCCAACTGCCGCTTGTGTTGTTTTACGAAGCGGTAAAGGATTGCTGTGAGCTTATTGCGGGCCTGGATGAACCCATGAAACTGATGTATGAGGATATCGGATATATCCGTGAGGATAAATCAAAGATCACCCACAGGGTTTTCATTACAAAGCTAAAACCCGGGTGCAGGGAAGAGTATAAGCGCCGCCACGATGACCTGGCTGAATCACGCTGCGGCAGGATAAACCCGGGTACCGAAAGCAACTTCACAATCTGGAATGGTGGCGACTATATTTTTGGTTATTGCGAGTTGGACAAATCCATGCTGAAGGAACCCAGCGAGGAAGAGAGGAAGGCAACAATCGCGTGGGAAACCCGAATGCTTGAAATCATGGACTGGATCACCGATGACGTGGACTGGCTGACCGGCCTGAAGCATGAAAAAATTGAACGGCTGTATTAGCGAAATGAATGCAAAACTGTCATTCTGTACGCAGCAAAGAATCTAATATGAGAAGAAGTTCTTCGATATAAAAGATTCTTCGTTTCACTCAGAATGACAGTTTCACTTTTCGGCTTCGCAAGAGGGGGGTATTGTTATATTATCAATAACAGCGATGCCTCACGATAATATCGGATTCGCATAGGTGGGGTTGTTATCGTTTTTCATAACAATAACAGCTATGCTCAGGATATTATAGTTTTCACATATTTAGGGTTACTATCATTTCTTAAAACAATACCATTTTTTCAATATGAATCATGCTACTCCTGCTGTGGCTTCAGCAGTGCTGCCAGGAACGCGAGGGTCAGCCCCTGTCCCCAGCCCTGTACCCTCTTTTTGGGCACCAGCTTGTAGTCTTCCGCACAGTGCATCACAGCGGTACCGGCTGAAACATTCCGTACCGAACCATCCTCATCGATATTGGCAAGAATGCCGTGATAAGCTTTCTCAATGTATTTCTGATGCTGCGGATGCCCGTGCAGAACCAGGGCGGCTGCAATGCCGGCCGACGCAGAGGTTTCGGTATAAGAGGTTGGATCGTTTAAAATCGTGTGCCACAGGCCTTCTTCGGACTGCAGCCTGACCAAAGCGCTTAACTGGTCTTCCAGCGCCCCGCCGATTTGCATCCACATGGGCATGAACGGGTTCAGCAGTTTGAAGGCCTGCGCCATCGTATATGCGGCCCACGCATTGGCCCGTGCCCAGTAGATTCCGGAAAGATGATCCTTGCGCGTGTTGTCCCATGCGTGATAAAACAGGTTCGTACTGTTATCCTGCAGGTATTCTTCATGCCAGTAGAATTGCTTCAGGGCATCGTCGATGTACGCCTTATTGTCCACCTTGAAACCTAACCGCAGCAGAAAGTATGCGGCCATGAACAGCGTGTCTGCCCAGGCTTGCTCGGGAAAATCGTTTTTGGATGACACCGTATGCTGGAACACGCCGTCCCCGAAACGAAGAGCATCCTTTTGAAGATATTCGGCTTTCATCAGCGCAAGCTTCAGGTATTTCTCATCTCCGGTGGCGTCGTACAGGGTAAGCATGGCATGTCCCATCGCACAGGCGTTCACCATCATCGGCGGCAGCCCGTATTCAATGTATTCATCCACCCAATGCACCAGATAATCAATATATTCCTGCTTGCCGGTGACCTCCCAGGCCTTACTGATGCCGTAAAAAGCTACTCCGCCCGGCCAGTTCCAGGTAAAATCCATTTTCATCGTTCGTTGAACCACGCGATCGATGATTTCCTTCACTTCGTTTTCATCGGCAACAAATTTCCGCATTTTGTGATCCTCCCATCAAAAGCGCCGCTTAAGCGGTATAGTAAAGGGTAAATCCCTGAACGTCATGAAACTATAAATCCTTGCACATCATTTCATACGCATCCAGGGTTACCGAAATGCGTCCCTTGTCCGTCAAAACCGTTGTGCTTTGCACACTGTCGCTGTTGTTGATGATCACCAGCTTCTGGCTTCCCGGGTAATAAACGCATTCGGTATTGTAATTATCGGTAATATATTTCTGTCCGGCCAGTTCCCCGGTTCCGAACAGGAGGAGATCCAGCAGCAGCCTTGTGTTTTCAGGGTTTGTTACAAAGGAAGACAGGTAAATGCCTTTGCCTTTTCCAAAATTATTGATCGTCAATACCGGTAACCCTTCATCCGCCAGGTAAACTTTTGCCTTTCCATCGGTTAGATAAATTCCCTTTAGCGGGGTGATCAGGTTATGATTTATTTTGAAGGGCGCATCCTGCACCTCAAATTTCCATTTTCCATGACAGATCCTTGCACCGTTATCCCAATCAACACCAAGTATATGAGCCATTCTGAAGCAGGTGTCATATCCGTCTACAGCCGAAGGCTGGTTCACACCGAAGAACACGCCGCCATGATAAACCCATTTCGTCAGCGTTTCAACGACACAGTCATCCTTCCAGTATTCTGCACCACTCCAGGCCGACCCGGCAAAACCGGCGTTGATGATCACATCAATTTTGCTCAACTTTTCATCGGTGATATCGTCAAAACCGATAAAGCACACATCCACAGGCAGCCCGGACAGGCTTTCATTGATATTGATCAGGTCATGCATATAGGTTTCGTGATAATGTCCCGACAAGGTCCAGGATCTCAGCCTGCCCCACGCATGCAGGACGGCCACCCTGGGGCGTAAGCACCATGGAGAGCCTTGTTGATGAAATTTTTTAATCGTTCTGAATTCATCAGAAAGTTTTTCAATATAATCGCAAAAATCCGGATACTCACGGACAAGGTGCAGGTATCCGCCCAGACCAATGCGATCCACAGGCTCCCGCAGCAGCGCTCTTCGAATTTGTATCCAGTATTTCTTCGCATCCAGGGAGGGGTTGCCTCCTTCCGAAAAGGTTGGAACGCCATTCAGCCCAACAGGGAACAGGTACGGATGCAGCCTTAACTCATGGATAACGCCTTTTACACCGGCACACATTCTGGCTTCAAAGCCGGAAAAAACACATTTGATGATTCCATCAAAGCCAAACTCCGCAAACTTTTCACTGTAGGGTTCCAGCCCGATCCA
>Ga0116191_1001633_pt1 | contig 17948 bp, 14 predicted proteins | sample AD_UKC111_MetaG_FD_89897 | JGI IMG/M metagenome (GOLD analysis project Ga0116191, IMG submission 89897) | Active sludge microbial communities of municipal wastewater-treating anaerobic digesters from Hong Kong - AD_UKC111_MetaG | ecosystem: Engineered > Bioreactor > Anaerobic > Digestate...
AACTAGCGTAATATTGATTATCGTTCTTCGAAAACTTCTCCCATACAGAACAGATGCGATAGCTGGATAATTTAATCTAATACCGGACTATAATGCACTACCAATGGCGGGCTGCAATATCGGTTTTCCGATATCCTCGTCCACAAAACAGGTTAACAGCAGATTACAGCGATAGTGTACAGTCCAAATCCTGACATGAGGCAGCTTATTCGTCAGGCGTTCTGTATGGGTTTTTTATTTCCGTTGCAATTCATTGGCCGGAATGGTCAATGTTCTTTTTAATTTTCCTCCTTTACTAAACACTTCAATTTTAGCAATTCGGTTACCCTTTTCTCCGCTTATAGAAATTTTACCAAAATTCTTTTTGGCATAGTCTGAACCCGAAATTCTGTCGGCATTATAATAAGCACCTAATAATTTTCTCGGAAGGGCAGGAGTTGTAATCGGAGAACAAGTAAAATCATACACAGGGTAATCATTTATCACTCTTTTACATACTTCACTGTAATGCTTGTCACCCGTGAGGAAAACAACGCCTTTAATGTTGTTTTTGGTTATGAAGTTGATTAAATCGTTGTGCTCTTTTTTATATTGTTCATACGATTCTCCAAAACCATTCGCATTTAAAACTTGCGTACCAATGGCAATAAATTTAAAGGTGGCATCTGAAATTTGAAGTTTATTTTTCAACCATACCAGTTGCGTTTCGCCTAAAAAAGCACATGTGTCGCAAGGCTCATCTCTAAAGCTTCGGTTGTCCATCATAAAGAACTCGGCATCGTATTGCTGGTACGAAAAGTAATTTCCATTCAACTGTTCTTTATGCGGATAAGTGTTCGGCCAAAAATGTTTGAATACAAGTAAGGAGGTGTCTTTTTTGTTCCAATCTTTTCCACTGTCGTTTGGACCGTAATCATGATCATCCCAAATAGCATACTGTGGAGTAGAAGAGAGGAAATGTCTTAACCGACTGAATTTTGCACGAATATTCATGTTGCGCGCGAACATCTTTTCGTACGAAACATAATCTCTTTTGAAGTAATAGAGATTGTCGCCTAGCCATACCATAAAATTGGGATGCGCCTTTTCCATTTGGCAAAAAATTCGTGAGGATCCACCGGGAAACACACCTCGCCAAAAGCCGGTTTCCAATAATGCACATGATCCAAGTGTAAATGAAAAATCGTGCATACCCGAATCGGAAAGGGTTGTAAAGGAAGCCGTGGCATTCTTCTTTCCTTTTTCAATAGAGGCAACTACAAAGTATTTTCGACCTGGTACTAATTGTGTGAAATTCGCAATAGCTGCGCGATGTTCTTTCTTTGATTTAATTTCAGAAACAGAAGAAGGATAAAAAATACGATTAGAAATGGTATCGGTAAGTACTAAAATTTGCTTTCCTTTACCGTAATATCCAATCCAAACTTTGGCGGAATTATTAGTGACTGAGCCAACCATTGGTCCAGCAAAAATGCGTGCTTTTTGACCGAAAGACATTAAACAAGCGAAAAGAAGCGCAAAGGCGAATTTAAATTTCAATGGATGTAATTAATAGGGTGAAACGGTTACATAAATTTCGTTCACATTGAGTGTACTTCCTTTGGAATCAGCAGCTCTAATACGATCGAAAACAATTTTTTGTCCGGGTTTTGCATCTCTGATTTTATCCATCATTTCTTGTTGGAAAAGACTTGAATTGTTGCTTCAAACGGAATATCTGCATTATCAATGCGCATTCTAAAACTGGTAATGCGGATAGACGGATCTTGTGGCGATATCAATTGGAGTCCTTGTTTTGCCAGAATTAAATTTTTAGGCGCATTGGTATTTCTTAAATCGTTTCCAACATAAGCCTTTGGATCGGGTCTAGTACTAACGTTATATGTTCTACTGTCGATAGTTTCGTTGGTGAGTTTATCTTTGAATACAAGTGTAATCGGGCCGGTTTCACTCGGTTTCACCAAAAACAAATTTCGCCCAATTTCTTTGATTTGCGCACGTTGGTACAAACATTCTAAAGTGGCTGGATTTACTGAATGATACTTGTTGCCTAAATCGATGGGATAAACTTGTTCATACACCATATCGATAGCCGGTAAGTATAGCGATTCCGTTACTGGTGGAGCAACATTCGTCACAGCAGTTACTGTTGTCTCAGGCCTTACAATAGTAGCGCCTAAAACACTAGATGGAGATATTTTAGTTGTATACGTTGGCGTAGCAATAGTATTTAAACTTAAAGCAGTGGCTGAATCCGTGTTTTGCGAAAGGGAATCCCCTCTGTCTGAGAGCGATGATGCTATTTTTTCTTGTTCGGTATTTTTATCGAAAGCATTTGTAGTAACTTCTTTATTTGTTGTATCAGTGCTAAAAAATAAAGCTAAAGAAAAAATCATCAGTAAAAGTGAGCCTAAAATTGGAAGCGAGGCCTTTTTGAAAAAAAGAGTGAGCGATGATTGTTCCGTTTTCGCTACCTCTACTTCCTGTTGCGGTTCTTCAATGAAAGGAGCACCCAGTAGCACCGACTTTTCTTCTTTATCAATAACTGTTTCAGCTTGAGTTTGATGTGCAATAGGTTTGATGTCAAGCTTTTCAATAACCGGAATCAATATCGCATTATTAACAGGAGCTACTTGTTGAACAGCTATGTTTTCAACAGAGGGGTTATGCAGTAATTCAATGATTTCTGCTGCAGTTTCCGGACGATGTTTGGCATTTCGTTGCAAGATTTTCTCCAAAACTGAACGAAGATGCAAATCGCTAATTACAGTAAAATCTATGCGCTCGAAAGCAATACATTGTATGATTTGTTCCATTCGTTTCGAAGCATCAAAAAACAATGTTTTGCCCGAAATTAACTCGTACATGATAACTCCGAACGACCAGAAATCAGCCTTTTTGAGTAATTCATTTTCGTTGGTTTCCTTGAACAATTCAGGCGCCTTATAACATGTGTTTTGTGCATCGAATTGCGAAATAATACTTTTTGCGTTCACATTCAACGGCAAATAGTCGGCAATCTTTGGCGTCTTTTCATCATTACTGTTCTTTATGAAAATATTGCCCGGATGTAAGTTTAAATGGTATGTATTATGTTCGTGTAAGTATTGTAACCCCTTTAAAATGCCGGTCAAAAGTTTTATCTGATCTTCTTTCGTATCAAACGAAGGCATACTTTGTTTCAGTGCTCCTCCTTCAATAAATTCTGAGACCACTACAATGGAGTTGTGGGTAATACCAAAGGCATCAGTATTCGATTGTTCCAGGGTATCGTAATAAGAACATAAATTCGGATGAAAATACAGAATGGCCTTTTTTGCGGCTTCTGTGAGCATATCGCTTTCATCTTTTCCTACTTGAAAAATGCGTAAGCAAATCGGACGTTGTAAAAGTTTGTCTTGTGATATGTATGTAGACACCCCGGCCCGTTTCGATAACAGGTTTTGTTCAGGATTAAACTCATATCTTTCTTTAATGTTCAATCAATTCCTTTTTATACCCGAATAAATGTTTCTCCGTTATAAGCTCAGCTACCTTTTCAGGTACTGCCGCTTTCCAAGTATCATCACCGGCTTGAATAGAGGCGATAATCTTGTCGGAGAAAATGTTCAATAAATCGGGGTGGGAATTTTCAGAGTCCACTATGAGGTTGTTGGATATTAAATGATGGTAGATATGGCTTAAGCTATCGTCTACTCTAAGGGTAGTTGAATCCACTACTTTCTGTTCTGATTTCGAATAATACGGATAGGCAATCATAACCGTTTCGCCACGGAAAATACCGCCAAAATACGATAGCAATTCGCTTGGAGCATTATAATAATTTTCTTTTTTAAAGAGCTCAATCAAGTTCATAACGCCTACAATAATGCCAATTTTCTTGGTTTTGCAACGGGTAAAGAAATCAATCAATTTATCGTGTTTGTCGCAATTCGATACTAAAACAGTGTGCCCTAATTGGCACAACAATTCCGCTCTATCTAAGAAATCAGTAGGGTCATGATCTTCATCACCCATCAAGTTGTTGAGGGTCAATTCCGAAAGCGAAATAAACTGCTCATCATCGGCCAAGCGGTGCTGGAATGTTAATTCCCCGCTTTTTTGCATGTCTTCGCTGAGCAAAGTGTATGGGCGGAAACGACTTCTCAAACACAACACGTTCTTCTTATACAAGAAATCTTTCGGCTGATAAACTTCACGTTTGCTGCCGAAAATGGTAGCATCCGTATAGCCTTTCTTTACTAGTTTCAAAGCTACTAAGCGGTTATCGATATCAAAGTTTTCGCCATTGATACGCACTAAATCAATCTCAATTTGATCCACACTTAAATTGTCCATTAACGAATCAATAAAAGCATTGATATCGTTAGAATACCAGAAACAAGCAAAAATCAAATTCACACCAACGCCTCCAATCACACGCTGTTGCAATAAAGCATCGTTGTCTTTCAAACGAATATGCACAATCACATCGTTATAGCCACCACCCGGAGTAAGCTGAAACCGAAGTCCCATCCAACAATGCGGGTCGTTGGTTTTCGTATAATTTAAAATGGAACAAGTATTGGCATACGCAAAAAAACGTTTGCCTTCGTATTCATCGCCCACTAAGCGTTCGCCCAACAATTCATACTCATGTGTAAGCATTTTGTTAAAACGCGATTCGCTTACATAACGACCGCTTTCTTCTTCGCCATAAATAGAATCTGAAAAGGCCATATCGTAGGCCGACATGGTCTTAGCCACTGTGCCCGAAGCGCCACCTACCTGAAAGAAGGTTCGGGCAACTTCCTGACCTGCACCAATTTCAGCGAAAGTCCCGTAAATAGAACCTTCCAAATTGATACGTAGCGCTTTCCGCTTGATGGATATAACTTCTCTGCTCATTTTCTCTAAACTTGGCGAAATTAACAATGAATCGGTTAATTTAAAACATAATCGCTGTTAACTTATCACAGTCTATACGTATTTTTAAGAGAAACAGATACATAAAATACGTTATAAAATCGTAATAGTGCATTGTGGATGGCAGAAGAATGGTATTCCTTGCCCTCGCTCGAGGGTTAATTTTTTTTGATTTGGGCGAGTTCCTCTAAGAATCGGAACCGCGCTGTACGTTTCAATCTTTATCCCGCTATGAAGCGGGAAAAGGATTTCCACTTCCATCGCTCTCGCGGGCATAGTGCACGGAAGGTAGTTTTGTTGTTATAACGAATTATCTGTAGACAGCATCAACCAAACGGAAAAAATCGGCAAAACAATATCGAATTGAAAATAATGTAGTTTTATTATCTTTACTTTAATTAATTCAACGCTATGTTTAGGGAAGATTCCACAGCAAAACTAATAGACTACATCCAAACCTTGCCAAAGCAGGAGCGGAAACGAATTGCCCAAATGATTGTTGAACCCAAAGCGAAAACGAACAAAAAGGACACCGCAAAACAAAAAGTACTTAAATCAGTAAAAAACGGATTGCTTGAAATAAAAGAAGCAAAACGCACCGGTAAGAAATTGAAAACCTTATCTGAATTTTTGAATGAAGCCTAGGGTATTAATACAACTTACCAAGTCGTTTGAAAAGGAATTTAAGCGATTGCTCAAAAAATACCCATCGCTGAAAACCGACCTCACTAAACTTTCAGAAACGCTGCTTTCCGACCCTAAAACAGGCACACCGCTTGGCAATAACACTTTCAAAATCCGTTTAGCTGTTAAGAGTAAAGGAAAAGGAAAGAGTGGAGGAGCGCGAATTATATCTCATTTAGAAACTGAAATTATTGGCATTGTTGAAAATAATACCCTAACCCTTCTTTCTATTTACGATAAATCCGAAGTGTCAACTATATCGAAAGAAGATATTGAACGTTTGGTATTTGAACTTCAGCAAAAGAAAAGTTAGATGCTCACTGACAGTCCAGATTATTGCGGTAAGAAAGGATGTATTGAGATAATATTAATAGAATGATTATTACATTAGTGGCACAAGAACCCTACGCAAAGCGCCTTGCTGCATTCTTGCGCCAGATGGGGATTTTTTCGCTAATCCAAATGGTAAAAAGAAATGATTGTAGGATATAGATTGTCTTGTTGGGATAATTACGGATACATGATAGATGAGGATAAACCCAGCGTTTTTAGTAAGTATAATCCCTGTCCACAATGTGGATATATAAGGGATAGAACATTCATAGATAGGGATGTCGAAATAGAGAAACGGCAATATGACATATCATATACACTCGATGGTTTTCTTATTGTATCTGAAAAGTTTAAACAACTTTTTAGTGAGGAGGAATATCCTAGTATTCGATATGTAAAACTAAATAGATACAAAAACCTCTATTGCCTTGAGATAATAGGCAATATCTTAGCGTTTGATGCTGTGAAACGCCAAACTGAGTTTATTAACAAATGTTCTGCTTGCGGTAATTGTGCAGAAGTTATTGGAGCGGATCCAGTTTACCTGAAAAATATTAATGAGCCCTTAGCAAAGGGTTTTTATCAAACTGATTTATGGTTTGCGTCTTTTAATCGGAAACACCCCCTAATTATTGTTGACATTGAAACCCAGCAAAAAATGAAGGCTCAAAAATATAGGATGCTAACGTTTAATCCTATATCTATCTAGTTTTTTATCAAAGATTTTTAACCCTCTGGTTGGTGTTCCGCCACCAACCACAATTTCAAAATCAATTTCAAAACGTCATTTCGACCAAGTCCGCCAGAGGCGGAGAAATCTCGTCAATTTAGTTCGAGACTTCTCGTGGGAACTCGAAGTGACGGTAGAAATTTCATGCATTTACTTCACTGTTCGGAGTCTGAAGGTTGGCTTGAGGAAGGCGATTACGGACTTCAAAAGAATAATTATCTTTGTTTTGGTTTGAGGCGGAACACCAACCAATGGGGAAGAAAGTAAATTCCAGTGTTTAATGTTGGCAATTGATATTTAGTTTACTGATTCCTTTCTTATCGTTATCTGAAATTAACGGTATGATAAAATATAATCATTTTTAAATGATCAACTTCTTCCTTACTATTTAAAAGGATTTCAAATGATTCTTTGTTTTGTTCCAAAACGAGTGTTAGATAATTTTTTGTTCCACTGCTGTACATTGAACCGAAAGTCATTTCTCCCTTTGCACTGGATAGGTCTAAGATAACGCGCGAAACTGTATCCATTTTAAAACATTGAACTTTGTCGTTTACACTATAAGTCATTTCGTTTTCTAAGCATGAAAGAGTAATGCTTCCAATTACTTTATATTTTTTTTCTAAATGGTAAGCGATAAAGGGGCCTGTCAATGAAAGTAGAAAAAGTATGAGTAAATATTTTGTAACTGAATCAGGAATTCCAATTTCTTCTGCAACAGAACTAAGCCTTCCTTTGTAAAGAAACTGAAGCAAGAAAAAAACAATTAAAGAACAAATATTAATAATTGCACTCCAATTAATATACTTTGACTTTACGATTGTTAAGTTCAAAGTACTTGGGATGTCTTTATTGGGTTGCATAAATTGAATACTTGTACGATATATACCGAAAGTATCTTTTCTTCTATACTTTTCAAAAATATATTTGTTCAGCTATACTCAATGACCCTAATATGGAGCTAGGATTAAGATTTGCAACTTCACCCTCTCCAAATACTTTTTTTTATTTCTAATATTCCATTACAACGAAATGCACGCGTTAAGGATGCGAATGGCTTGGTGCGGAACGCAGTGGAGCACGGGAGCGCAGCGCACCCTGTAGCAGCCTGACCGGAGTGCAACGGAGGGAACGCCCAAAACTATTGAAACGTATTGTTGATTTCTAGACACAAAAAAAGCCGTCAAAACTGACAGCTTTTAGTGGTGATCCCGACAGGATTCGAACCTGTGACCCACAGATTAGAAATCTGTTGCTCTATCCAGCTGAGCTACGGGACCGTTTTACGGAGCGCAAATATATAATTCTTTACATTTTTTCATAGCTTTTTAAACCGCTGTAATTTCATTTTTCTATTTTGGCTGTGTAACCGCTCAAGTAATTGTATGTCTGTAGCCATTGAAGAAAGCTGGAAAAAGGAGCTCCACAGCGAGTTCGAGAAACCGTATTTCGGGAAAATAAAGGAATTTATTGTCGCTGAAAAAGCCAAAGGAAAAACTGTTTTTCCTCCTGGGCCGCTTATTTTCAATGCGTTTAATTTAACGCCTTTTCAAGATGTCAAAGTGGTAATTCTGGGGCAGGATCCCTACCATGGCAAGGGACAAGCGCACGGACTGAGCTTCTCCGTGCCTTTTGGCATTACTGCTCCGCCTTCGCTCAAAAATATTTACAAAGAATTGGATAGCGACTTAGGGTTGAAAGCCCCGAACCACGGTAATTTGGAGGCTTGGACGAAACAAGGTGTGTTTTTGCTCAACGCTTTTTTAACGGTGAATGAAGGTGAACCCGCTTCGCACAAAAATGCAGGTTGGGAGGTGTTCACCAATGCTGTGATCAAAGCCATTTCGCGCGATCGGGAGCATGTGGTGTTTATGTTGTGGGGCAAATTTGCACAACAGAAAGAGGTGTTGATTGATACGCAGAAGCATCTGATTCTTCGGGCTGCCCATCCTTCGCCATTGGCCGGTGGTGCGTTTTTCGGCTGCAAGCACTTTTCCAAAGCCAACAAATACCTCGAATCGAAAAATATAGCCCCAATAAATTGGAGTTTAGCCGAAGAAAAAATAAATTAGAGCATGCGAAACAGCTTTTTTCAATATTATCCCGTCTGGGTTCGAGTCAGTGCTTAGTCACACAACGCCTTTTAATATTGGCCTTTAAGGCTTTTATTTCTTTTTATTTTTAAACCACAAGCGAAATAATATTTTCGCAACACTATTCGACCTTATGGAACGAGTAGCGAATCAAACAATATAGCTATGATGGACTCTAAATATACACCGCAAGACAAAGAAGATAAATGGTATAAATACTGGATGGACAATAAGTTTTTCCGCTCTGTACCCGATGAACGTGAACCTTACACCATTGTCATTCCTCCTCCAAACGTAACAGGCGTGCTGCACATGGGACACATGTTGAACAATACGATTCAAGATATTTTGATTCGTAAGGCGCGTATGCAAGGCAAAAATGCATGCTGGGTGCCGGGAACGGATCACGCTTCGATAGCCACAGAAGCCAAGGTGGTGCAGATGTTGCGCGAACGTGGCATTAAAAAAGCCGATATTTCGCGCGAAGAATTTTTGAAATATGCGTTCGAATGGAAAGATAAATACGGGGGCATTATCCTCGAACAATTGAAAAAGTTAGGTGCTTCATGCGATTGGGATAGAACACGTTTCACCATGGAAGACTCGCTGAGTGATGCGGTTTTAGACTCGTTTATCGATTTGTATAACCAAGGGTTGGTGTATCGCGATTTGAAGATGATTAACTGGGATCCGGAAGCGAAAACGGTGTTGAGCAACGAAGAGGTATTGCACTCCGAAGAAAATTCGAAGTTGTATTACATCAAATATATGTTGAAAGACAGCGATGCTTTTTTAACGGTGGCAACGGTTCGTCCGGAGACGATTATGGGCGATGTGGCCATTGCGGTTAACCCCAAAGATGAGCGCTATCAGTCGTTGATTGGCAAAACGGTAATTGTTCCTTTTGTGAATCGCGAAGTGAACATTATTGCCGATGATTATGTGGATTTGGAATTCGGAACGGGTTGTTTGAAAGTAACTCCGGCTCACGATGTGAACGACTACGAGATTGGTAAACGCCATAACTTAGAAGTAATCGACTGTTTCAACGAAGATGGTACCATTAGCGAAGCGGGGATTTGTTTCGTAGGGCTCGATCGTTTCAAAGCCAGAAAAGAAGCGGTAAAGGAATTGGAGGAGAAGGGCTTGTTGGTGAAAACGGAAGATATTCAAAACAAAGTGGGGCGCAGCGAAAGAACCAATGCGGTAATTGAACCGCGTTTATCGTTGCAATGGTTTGTGGATATGAAGAAATTCTTCGCTAAAAATCCACAGGTGTTAGACGATGTAATGCAGGACGATATCAAATTCTATCCTCCGAAATTCAAGAATAGCTACAAAAACTGGATTGATAATATTCGCGATTGGTGTATTAGTCGGCAGTTGTGGTGGGGACAACGTATTCCGGCTTGGTATGACGAGAAAGGCACGCTGGTAGCGGTTTGCAAAACACGCGAAGAAGCGTTGGCGAAAGCGAAAGGGACGAATCCATCCATTACAGCCGAGCAATTACGACAGGAAGAAGATGTGTTGGATACTTGGTTTTCATCGTGGTTATGGCCAATTTCGGTATTCGATGGCTTCAAAGACAAGGACAATGCGGATATCAAGTATTACTACCCTACGAACGATTTAGTAACTGCACCCGAAATTATGTTCTTCTGGGTAATGCGTATGATTATGGCGGGGTACGAATGGAGAGGAGAGAAGCCATTCAAAAACGTGTATTACACGGGCATTGTGCGCGATAAGCTGCGCAGAAAAATGAGTAAGTCATTGGGGAATTCTCCGAATCCACTTGATTTGATTGCACAATACGGGGCTGATGGTGTGCGTATGGGCATGATGTTATGTTCGCCTGCCGGTAACGATATTTTGTTTGACGAAAAACAATGTGAGCAAGGCCGTAATTTCTCGAATAAGTTATGGAATGCACTCCGCTTAATTAAAGGCTGGGAAACAACGGATGTGGCTCAACCTAAGGTGAATGCAGTGGCCGGTCAGTGGTTTGAAGCACGTTTCAATCAAACGGTAATGGATATCGAAAATTGCTTTACCGATTTCAGAATCAGTGAAGCGTTGATGACCTTGTACAAATTGATTTGGGACGATTTCTGTTCGTGGTATTTGGAAATGATTAAGCCGGAATATCAACAACCGATTGATCAAACTACCTTGAATCAAAGTATTGATTTCTTCGAGCGATTGATGCAGTTGTTGCATCCGTTTATGCCATTTATAACAGAGGAAATTTGGCATACGGTGCGTGAGCGAGGCGATAAGGAATCTATTTGTATCAGTAGTTATCCGGCATTGAAACCACTTACTCCAGCACAAGAGCAATTAATTGAAGAGTCGCAATTGGCGTTTGAAATCGTTACGTCTATTCGCGAAATTCGGGCAAAAGCACAAAAGAAAAATCACGAAACGGTGGATTGTTTCTATAAATCTGAAGGGCAAATTGCATTCGGGTTATTCAGCGATACCATTGCTAAGTTGGCGAAATTGAATGCTTTTGGCGCATTAACGGATGCACAAAGCGGGTTCTCGCGTTCGATGGTGGTTCGGGGTTACGAGTTTTTGGTATTCACCGGGGAGGTGGAAAAGGCGCAAGATAACGAGCAATTACTAAAAGACTTAGAATACACCAAAGGCTTTTTGGAGAGCGTGGAGAAGAAATTGGCGAACGAAAAGTTTGTGACCAACGCTAAACCTGAAGTTTTGGCGAATGAACAGAAGAAAAGAGATGATGCAATAGCCAAAATAAAAGCGATTTCAGAAAGTTTAGGTAATATTAAAGATTAGTGTAAATTCGTTATCCAACCAAAACAGGAAATATGAGTGATTTTTACCCAAGACATCAACAAGCACAGCGAAAGCAAATGCATTATTCTCCGAATCTATTGACTACGGTACAGAATGCTATAGATAATTCGTTGTTATCAACAATAGAGTATGATTCACGTGAGAAAGGAATAACTATTCGTGATGTTGAGCCTTTGGCGGTAGTGTACAAAGACAGAAGAAGAAATTTAGTAGCGTTTTGTCATTTGCGAAATGAGTATAGAGCGTTTCGATTAGACCGCTTGAACATGATTAAAGTAACGAAGCAAGCATTTGCACACCGCGATGATTTCAACATCGATGAATTTCAGGATGATCCGAGTATGGGTGGTGGAGAAGTATTTGAAGACGAAGATTAATAGTAAAGTTTATGCATTAGGTCCTGCTCGAGCAATTGAGCAGGATTTTTTTTAATACAAAGGGATATGATAAAACGTTTGGTAAAAATGACATTCAAGCCTGCTTCAATTGAATTATTCAAAGCAGTTTTTGCCTCAAAAAAAGCACTCATAGGTGCATTCCCCGGCTGTAAAGGCGTTGAACTATTGCAATCCAAAGCTGATGAGCGAATATTCTTTACAAGTTCAGTTTGGGAGCATGAAGCCGATTTGGAAAACTATCGTGTTTCATCGCTCTTTACGGAAACATGGGCTACAGTTAAGCCACACTTTGATGATAGGCCGGAGGCGTGGACGGTTGAAAATGTGTAACTAACCTTTTAACTTATAAACTATTATGGAGCCTTTATGAAAAACTTCTTCTTCTATATTTGGTTTCAATTCTCCTTTTTCTTGAATCACTTTTGAATCCGTATAGAGATATTTTGCCCCTTTTTGAATCATCTGTTGTAGTGTTTGAGCATCTAATTGATTCTCATTAAAAACCCATCCCTTTCTATCGATATAATATAGAAAAATGAACTGTGAAACATCGTTTCCAACTACAACCAAGTCGGAAGGTTTAGAAATGGTTCTAAGTTCATTTTTATAGGTGTACAAATCTTTATTGAAGCCTGGAGAATCAATTTTCCATCTTGATTGCATGCGCAGAAAAGTTGTGAGAGGAAGTAAACACAGGGAAATGATTACAAAAAAGGAAATTGCTTTTTTATCGAGCGCTAACAAACGTTTTGCCCCATATGCAACTACAATGAAAAGAAATGGAAGAAAAGGGAAAAGGTAATAATCATGCATGTCTTTTATCATGTTTATCTCAAAAAGGAAATAGATACAAACACAGAACACACAAACCAGAAATGAGAGAAATAATTTTTTTTGTTGGGGTCTATATTTTAATGTGAAATATGCACCTATCAAAAACAATCCTACACTTCCGTAATTGAGAAGAAGTTCAGGGAAAACAGAAAATAAGTTACTGAATAAGTAATAAAACCACGTAGAGATAGGCATTTGATTGGATATGATACCTGTGGTAATGCCATTGTTATTCCATGTTGGTATGGCTAGTGCATACCATATTACAACTGGAATAATTGATACAGCTAGGATGAACAATTTTAAAAGAGCATTTCTGTTTTTTTCTTGAATAAAATAAAAAACTGGAATTGCATAGAATAAGATATATGGAAGTTTGGCTAGCGTTCCAACCATAAGTAGAATTGTCATTCCCCAGAAATATTTCATTCTGTTGTTTTGGAGATAGGTTAAGAAAAGGGTTGTTCCCCAAATGGAAAGACATAATGCAAAATTATCAGGTAGTGGACAAATACTGTAATAGAAAAATGCAGGCGAGAAAGTTAAACACCATGCGCCTATGGCGGATATTGTTTTGTCACTTGATAACTTAAATAATAGTTGATATAGCCCAAAAATGGAAAAAAAGCTAATCCACAATGTAAGTAGGCGACTAATGATAATATGTTCTCCAAATACCTTGTAGAAACATGCAAATAGCCATTGCATAATTGGAAACTCCTTTCTTAAAATACCGCTTCCATCTCTTCTGTAATTTATTCTTGGGTTTAGGATATTGAAGTCTTCTTTATAAAAGTTATTGATTACCGTTTGCGTTTCCGTTTGGCGCCATACGTGCACGCTTACTAAGTCGATATTAAGTGCATGAAGATGTAAAAGAAAACTGATAGAAAATGCTAAACCAATAACTCCTAGAGGGAATTTGGGTGAGTTGGTTATAGAGCGAATAAGCAAGTTTAACGTTCTTGGCATTTTCTTTTTATAAATATTGGGAAAGTTTTTCCATTTTTAGCGTAAGATTAGAAAAAAATATCCATGCGTCATTACTCGGTTTTACTATTATTGGTTTTGTTTCTGGGGTGTAAAAAAGACCAAAAGACAGAATGGGATACTGAATTGCTAACCCCAATTGGTAGAACATCTCTATCCATTGAAAACTTAATTAAAGATAGCTTAGCAAAAGCAAATGGCGATAACACTGTGAATCTAACTTATCGCTCAACCATTTATGAATTGAATTTGGCAGATCAGTTGATTCGAATTCCTGATACAAGTTTAAAATCTAACATAAATGTATCTTCATTGGTATTTTCAGAAGTTAGAGTAACCTATAATGCATCATTGGGTACAATTGCTAATACGTTAAAGCAGAGCACAGATGCAACTCAACAGTTTATTGGTAATTATCTTATTAGCAATCAAGGGAACAATGCAGTTATTGCTCCAATCAATGGACTTGCAGCTACTCCGTTCTTATTCGATGCATCATCTTATTTTCAATCGATAGAATTAGAACAGGGTAAATTGCGCTTTTATGTTGTGAACCATTTACCTATAGCAATTACAGATGTGCATTATGAGGCAAGAAATGCGATTTCTAACTCTCTTGTCTTAGCCGGAACGGTTCCAAACTCAGCTCCATTCATTATTCCTCCGTACGATTCTGTTTATGTGGAAGAAGATTTGGCAGGGAAAACGCTCGAAGGCTCACTTAAGTTCCAAATAACAAGTTTTAATTCACCGGGAAGTAATGGTGTGCCTGTGAAAATTGATACGAACGACTATATTGGAATCAATGCCGCCATTGCGAATATTGTGGCAAAGAAAGCTATTGCTCGGTTCCCGTCTCAAGATTTAATTTCATCCGATCAAGAAATTACACAAACCATTGGCGAACGAAAATTTACTTATGTTGATTGTAAATCCGGTGAATTGGGAGTAGATATTAGTAGTTCAATTCAAGAGAAATTACGTATTACTTATCGCTTGAAAAATGCGTACAATAAAAATGGTAAAGTAATTGAAGACATTTCGGATGTTGCACCTTCCGTTGGCGGTGTTCCAACAACCATTTCCAAGAACTTTGATTTGTCGGGCTTTTCCATTGGCTTAACCGGTAGCAAGGGGAACAATTTCAATACGTACACACAAGTGGTAGTTGCTCACATCGATTCTTCCGGTATTTTACGTGAAATCACCAATAGCGATAGTCTGTATTTTACGTATAAGCTCAAAAACATCAAGCCGAATTACATCAAAGGTTATGCAGGACGCGACACTATTTTATTCCAAGGAAATTCTCCGTTCTCGTTTAGCAATCTCTTTGCAGGTAATGCACCCAATGCACTCGATTTTCAAGATGTGAGTTTGTCGTTAAATATTGAAAACGGATTAGGCGTAGATGGTATTGTGAAAGTGAATACGCTTTCCGGGAAAAATGCGAATGGCAATGTGGTGAGTCTGCAAGATAACTCTGCTTCTCCTGTCATCGGTCAACCTTTATCTATAAACCGTGCACAAGATTTTCCGCTTCGTCCGGCTAAACACGATTTCCAAATCAATAGCGCCACAAGTAATATCAAAAACTTTTTGACGAATCTTCCAAGTTCTATTGATTACGATGTGCAGATTCGTACGAATCCGAATGGGAATCAACAAACCTATGACGATTTTGCCTATCTCGATTCCCGTTTAAAAGTGAATTTGGATTTGAATATTCCGCTTTCTGTAAAGGCTAATAATCTTACTTTACGCGATACATTTGGCTTCAAATTAGGCAATAGCCCTAAAGAAATCGACAACATCAATAGTGGTACACTCTATTTGATTACTTACAACAAGTTTCCGCTCAAAGGTGATGTTTCGTTGGTAGTGTATGATAGTTTGAATAATCCGATAGATACACTTTTGAGTAATTATACTTTAGTGCCCGGTGATGTTGATGGTAATTGTAGGGTGAATGAAGCTAAGAAAAATGTATTCAGTATTCCGGTAAGCAGTACTCGAATTCATAAATTATTTTCAGGTTATAAGGCCGTTTTAACAGCCGTTTTCAATACACAAACCAACAATGGCACCTGCAATGGTCAGTATTATAAAATTTATAGCGATTATAAGTTGGATGCCAAGATTACGGCACAGTTTAATTATAAGGTGAAGTTATAAAAGAATGTACATGAGTTGGAATACTTTGAAAAAAGAAGAAGTAATGATTAGGAGTAGTTTTATTATATGTTTTGTATTATCATTTACCCTTGTAGTGAGCGCTCAAAAAAAACAAGTTTTACTTGACGATGCTTTAGTTACTGCAAATGCGGCCCCCAATCCCAATATTATCGTTTGCTACAATTCAACTCCTGCTCCACAATTAATTCCGGAAAGTTATTTTTTAACTGATTCTGTTCAGGATTTAAAATATCCCATAACCGATTCACTACAAGCTCTTTCACAAGCATTTTCATCAAGATGTATTCTATCGGTGCCACCTCTTTCCAATAGTTCGATTTCTTATTTAACAGATGTTCCTATTCTCGTTGCATCAAATGCTACTTCCAATAAAGTAATCTTTTCATCCTCATTTCACCAAAACTCCAACAGCCTTCCTTTAGGTTTTGTAATGAAGTTTCTAGCCAAAGGTGAAATCAATACAGCTTACAAAGACCGCATTACTTCATTCCCCGGTAAACGCATTCGCTACGAAGATGAGTTGAAAGCGGGCCTAAGTTATCAGCATTATTTTTCAAAGAGCAAAGTGGTGTTTTACGCTAGTTATTTTCATCGTAATATGCGTTATGCCGACATAACAAAAGATGCACTCAACTTAGTGTTGTATGGCAATAAAATGTATGAAGATAAAACGGCATCTTTGAGCAACATGAATTTTGAAAACTTGATGTACAATCAGTTTTCGTTAGGAATAGGTAAGCAAGAAGGGAATTTGTTTGCAGCCGTTAATCTTTCGTTTTTGCAAGGGTTTATGGATAATCAATTGCGCACAACCAATGCAGGAATCTACACAGCACCCTATGGTGAATATATTGATGCAAAGTATGGATTCTCCTATAATCAAGCTAATGAAGGTGCAAGTCCGTTTTTTGGATTAAAAGGAGCCGGTTTTTCGGGGGATGTGCATGTAGGTTATCAATTCAATAAAGGCTTATTGCAATTCGATGTGCAAGACTTAGGGCTCATCATGTGGGGAAAAGAAAGCATTAATTACGGCAAGGATACAGCCATACATTTTGAAGGCGTAGTAATCGACAATATTCTTAAAATCAACAGCAGTTCATTCGGACGATTAAATGTAGATTCCATTGTAAAAGATGTAGCAGCCGAGAAAACGCATCGCCAATACAATACCTATTTACCTGCAACTGTGAGTTTGTCTTTTTCTCATCAGTTGAAAACAAAGAAGATTGGCATTCAACTAAACTACGGTATACAAACACGATGGCTTTCGAATTATTATGTGATGGCATACATTAAATCAAACTTTCTTTTTAGTAATGGATTTCGTACAGCTGTGTCAATTTCCGGAGGCGGATATTCGCTATTCAATTTAGGCGCTGAAATTGGTTATACCACAAGGCATATCAACTTCATGTTGGGTACGCACAATTTACTGGGCTTAGTGGCACCAAACCATTATCCTTCTTCTTCTTTAAACTTAAGGTTTCAGTATTCATTCTAAATGAGTAATACAACGCCTACTATTCTTATTGTTGGAGCCGGACCTGCAGGATGCACAACAGCATTGCGTTTAGCGAAATTGGGTGTCAAATCTATACTCATCGATAAAGCGGTATTTCCGCGCGATAAAATTTGTGGCGATGCCCTTAGCGGAAAAGTGATGGATATTGTGCGCAAGCTCAATCCCGATTGGATTGCCGAATTTCAATCTTGTTCAAAAGCAATAGGCTCCTACGGTATTCTGTTTGTTTCTCCTTCCGGGTATCGCCTAAGATTGCCGTTCAAGCCGAGTTACACAGCCGAAGAACCTGCTCCGGGCTTTGTATCAAAGCGCGTAGATTTCGATGATTGGTTAGTAAATAAAGTGAAGCAAGAACCGCTGATTCAATTGATGGAACAAACTGAGGTTCGTCATTACACTTTCGATGAAGAAAATCAAACTTGGCAGGCGCAATG
>Ga0116191_1001640_pt1 | contig 17881 bp, 9 predicted proteins | sample AD_UKC111_MetaG_FD_89897 | JGI IMG/M metagenome (GOLD analysis project Ga0116191, IMG submission 89897) | Active sludge microbial communities of municipal wastewater-treating anaerobic digesters from Hong Kong - AD_UKC111_MetaG | ecosystem: Engineered > Bioreactor > Anaerobic > Digestate | place...
ATCACGTCCGGCCAGGTCAGGCAGAAATTTTTCATATTTTTTCTTCATCGCCGGCCAGTCGCAGCCATGCATATTGGGGTCATAAAAGAAATCACGGTTGATACGCCAGGCTTCATTAAAAATTTGCCGCCACTCTTCGGCTGGATTGACCTTCACCTCAATTGAATCAATATTAATTTTTCCCTGACCTGCCTGAATTTTCCCGCCCAGGCTGGTAATGCCCCAGACATTCTGAGCTACGTAGAGAATTTTTTTGGCATCAGCTGAAATCAGATAATTATTCAGGCCTTCCATGATGATTTCATCTTTTCTGGATTTGAGGTCGAACTGGTGCAGCTGTCCGCTGAAAGCCAGAGGACCCAGGCCGGCCGTCATGGAACCAAGAGACATTGTCGGGAACTCAAGATAATAGATTTGACCCGCTTCTCCTTTCTGCAGACTGGAATAATTACCAGGTGGAAGTGGCAGGGCCACAATCCGGTATTCCAGGCCGTCAAAATCAATGACCGTATTGCCGGAAGGGCCGGCTGGTTTTACCTGACTGGCAGAAGTAGCTGAACCCTTGTCTGCCTGGCCTGTGGCTCTGGCTTCTGTCGGGCGGGAAGCTTCTTTCTTTTCTCCGGCTTTTTCTTCATCACTTTCCTTAGCCAGGGGGTTGGGCAGATCCTTATTGAGGACAGCCAGATAAAGGGAAAAGCTGGATTTGAGGTCGGCATTGGACATATCAAACCACTGCTTAACCGGGCCAGCATCAGTTGAAGCCAAAAAATAAAGATAATTTCCGCTGGCATCAAATCTGGGCTCGTCCACTTCGCTCAGGCCATCGGTGATGGCAAATGATTTGTCTTTTTCAACCGAATAAACGAAGACTTTCTGGATGTAGGTCTGGGTGCTAAGAGTATAAGCAATCCACTTTGAATCAGGTGACCAGGAAGCGAAAACCTGACTGAGGCGATCGGGGCCATAGAGATACTCAGAGCCTATTTTTTTAACCAGGCCGCTTTTGAGATCAAGATAGAAAAGCGACAGAGAGTTATCAGCCAGGACCAGCTTCTGGCTATCAGGCGACCAGACTAAAGAATCATAAAAACCGGCTCCGGGAATTTTAAATTTTCTGACAGATCCCTGGCCGTCCTGCGAACGAAGATGAAGCTCATATTCGCCTGACTCATCAGAAAAATAAGCTATTGTCCGGCCATCAGGCGACCAGACCGGATAGCGCTCGTTAACTCCTGTAGTCTGAGTTAGATTCCGGTAATCACCTTTTTCCGCCGGCAGAGTAACTATTTCACCCCGGAATTCAAAGACTGCTCTGGCTCCGGACGGTGACAGATCAGCATTCCGGATCCAGCGGGCGCCCCGGGCATAACGCTCACGGAGTTCAATAAGGTCAGTTGAGATGCCGACGGTCAGGCGGTGGCTCTGGCTGGTTTTCAGGTCAAATAAGTGAAGATAGCCACCCTGTTCGTAAATAATCTGGTTCTGGCTGCCAGAGGCATCAATTACCGGAAAATCATCATAGCTGGTGAGCTGTCTGATTTCCTTTGTTTTGAGGTCATAACTGCACAGATTGAATTCGCCATTCCGGTCAGAAAGAAAATACAGCCTGTCTTCAGACCAGACTGGATCAATATCGTTGGAGCGTCCTTCAGGCTGGGGAATTTTTTCTATTGAGCTTGTTTTCCGGTCATAAATGGCGATGACAGAATTACGGCCGCCACGGTAGTTTTTCCATTGCCGGAAAGCATCTGGGAAATGGTTGTAGGCGAGGTAACGCCCGTCCGGGGAGACTTTAGCCCGGTAAACATAGGGAATCGGGATTTCCTGAGAAAAGCCGCCATTAACGGGCATAACAAATAAATTGCTGGCCCCGCGGTTGGAAGCTTTACTCGGTGAGGTATAAAATATGGATTGGCCGTCAGGTGTAAAATCCTGAACCAGGTCAGCCCCGGGATGCCAGGTCAAACGACGGGACTGCCCTCCTTCCGCCGGGATCAGATAGACATCCACGTTGCCGCTACGTTGAGCACTGAAGGCCAGCCATTTTCCATCGGGAGAAAAAACAGGTAGACCAACTACTTCCGCCTCAACTGTTAGCTGTCTGGGGTTTTTACCGTTAAGGTCAGCTACCCACAGATTCCCGGCATAGACGAAGGCAATTTTGTCCGGGCTTATAGCCGGTTTGGTTAGCATGGCCGTATCGACAGTATTAATAGCCAGAAGATTAATGGCAGTTAATACCAGCCAGAATAAACAAAACGAAAGCCAGCGAAATCTTTTGTAGATCATTGCTTACCCCTCCAGGTTTTTTCTTTCAGGCCACAATTATATACTAAAGACAGGAAGCAAAGAACCGTTTATTTCCTGGCGATCGAAACCTTAACAATTTTTTCAGGCCATTGATCAAACTGATGAAAAAAATAGCCAAAAATGATAAGAAGAAAGGAAGATAAGATTTTATAAAAAATCCTGGGGTCAGGATGGAGGTCAGGATCGAGGAGGGGTAAATGAAAAAAGACAGCAGAAAACTCTGGCTAATTTTACTGGCGGTGACCGTCATAATCTGGTTTTCTTCGATTTCAGCTGCCCAGGAAAAAGCTCGCCCGAAATTAAACCCACGGGACTTAACAGCCTCCCTGGTTGGACATGCTCATATTGACCTTAGCTGGCTATGGTTGTGGGAAGAAACAGTCAATCAAGTTGCACCTGAGACCTTTTGGGGAACACTGCGGCAGATGAATCGGAGGCCAGGACTGACCTTTGCTCAGAGCCAGGCTGCCCTGTACGAAGCGATGGAGATGTCCTCTCCAGAACTTTTCCAGGAAATCAAAAAGAAGGTAAAAGAGGGAACTTTTATTCCGGTCGGTGGGATGTGGGTCGAGCCAGACCTCAATCTGCCCGACGGAGAAAGCCTGGCTCATCAGCTGCTTTACGGGAAAAGATATTTTCTGGATAAGTTCGGGACTGAGGTCAAAGTTGGCTGGAATCCCGATTCTTTTGGTCATAATGCGCAACTGCCTCAACTGCTGAAAAAGGCCGGCCTCGATTATTATGTTTTTGAGCGCTGCGCCCCTGAAAAAACCACTGCCTTCTGGTGGCAGGGCCTGGATGGCTCAAAGGTCCTGGCTTATGTTCCACCCGGCTGGTATCTGGTGAATCTTAAAAATGGGGTTAAAGACCTGTTGCTCAGGACTCATGAGAATACACCGCTTAAAGATTTTATGCTTTTGTTTGGAGCCGGAGATCATGGCGGTGGGCCAAGAGATTCGGACCTGGAAGCTATCCTTAAGTTTGGCAACGATCCAAATCATCCCCGCTTTGAATTTGTCCAGCCACAGGCTTATCTGGAGAAAATCGAAAAGCTCAGGATTAATTATCCGGTGGTCAGCGGCGAACTTAATTTCGTTTTTCCAGGCTGCTATACCACCCAGGTTGAAACCAAGAAAGCCAACCGCCGGCTGGAAAACCTGTTGCTCGAAGCGGAAAAATTCTCCAGCCTGGCTAAATTGAGTGGAGCCCGAGATTATTATCCAGACCGGGACATTGATGAAGCCTGGAAGATTGTCCTTAGAAATCAGTTCCATGATATTCTGGACGGTTCGGCTATCGGTCCGGTTTATGAGGAGGTAATGGGTTATTACCAGGAGGCAGAAAAAAGAGCCCGGCGAGCTCTGGATTTTTCGCTCGAAACCATGGCTAATCTAATTGAGACCAGAGGCGAAGGCTCACCGCTTATTGTATTTAATTCTCTCCCCTGGGTGAGAACAGAACCGGTTCAGGCCAGGCTGGTGTTCAATACCCCGGTCAAAGCACTCAAAATTCTGGATGTCTCGGGTGCCGAAATCCCTGTTCAACTGCTTGAGCTAAAAGAAGAATCGGGTCAGTGGAAGGCAGAGGTCATTTTTATGGCTAAGGATGTCCCTTCGCTCGGTTATAAAACCTACCGGGTCCTGCCTGCTAAATCTAAAGGAAAATATAAGAGCCAGCTTACTGCCTCTTCGAGAATTCTGGAAAACGAATTTATTAGACTAACTTTAGATCCAGAAACAGGCTGGTGGGAAAGCCTGTTTGATAAGACAGCTGGCCGGGAATTTCTGGCAGCCTCAGGCAATGTTCTTGAAGCCATAGCTGATGAACCGCCCGGTATGTCAGCCTGGGAAATAGGGCTGAAGGACCTGGTGGAAAAACTGGGTGAAAAAGGGGCTTCAGCTAAAGTCATAGAAAAAGGCCCGGTCAGAGCTACTTTGAGAGTTGAGCAATTGTTTCGTGGTTCAAAATTTGTTCAGGATATTCAGCTTTACGCGGGCCTGCCGAGAGTTGATGTCCGGCTCTGGCTGAACTGGCAGGAAAGAAATGTCATGGTTAAAGCGGCTTTCCCGGTAGCTTTGAACCGGCCAGTGGCCACTTTTGAAATCCCGTTTGGTGCTATAAACCGGCTGGCCACGGGCAACGAGGTGCCAGCCTTAAAATGGATTGACTTGAGCGATGAAGCCGGTCAGGCCGGTCTGAGTCTTCTCAATGACTCGCGCTATGGCTTTGATGTCAAGGATAACACCATGAGGATTTCGATTGTCAGGGGAGCTACTTATCCAGACCCTGAGGCTGACCGCGGCTCACATCAGCTGGCCTATGCCCTTTATCCTCATCAGGGAAACTGGAAACAGGGGCTGAGTTTCAGGCGCGGGCTAGAATTTAATCAACCTCTCCTGGCTGAGCAGGCCTTGATCCACCCTGGAACGCTACCTGCTTCTCAATCATTTCTGGAGGTGAGTCCGGAGAATGCAGTTGTAACCACACTTAAAAAGGAGACAGGTTATGGCCGCACCGGCTTTGTCCTTCGCCTCTATGAAATTTTTGGTCAGGAAACAGAAGTAAAAATGACCTGTCCTCAGCCAGTGGAAGTCTGGGAAGCTGATCTGATAGAAAGGCCCGAGGCTAAAATCAGCCCGCCTTCCCGGGTGGTGAATTTTAAGCTCAAACCATTGGAGATAAAAACTCTTCTGCTCAGAACTGAATAATAACTATCAAGCTTTCGATTGACTGGCGGCCAAAGGGTCAGTCTTAGCGGCGGCCGAAATTATAAACAGGTGAGATCATTGGCCGGAATTTCAGCCCATCGCTTGACCAGGGTATAGCCACACTGACATCCAGTGCCAGATTTTTGATCAGGAACCTCAACCCAACACAGGTCAGATTGAAACCTTGCAGGGTTGTCCAGTTTTCAACCAGGGCTTTGACCCGGGGAGAAACCTGGAACTCTCCACCAATGATGTATATTGGCCCGCTGGAACCTCCTTCTCCAGAGTAGTAATCAAGGCCAAGACCGACGTTGAAAGAGGCAGCTTCTCCGCCAAAAGTTCCAATCCCATAGATGGCACCAAAACCGTCAGTATAACCCCTTTCAGGTACAGGCAAATTGAGGTAGAGCGCTCCTATGGCCACATTTAACTTCGGACGTCGGACAAAGGAAATCTTCCCATTTAAGAAAACATAATTCGGATCATCTTTGGTAATGATCGCGCCGGCGTTAAGGCTCAAAAAACCACCCAGGCCAAAGCTTACAGTGGGAGCCAGAAATCCCGGCCAGGGAGCACCACTTAAGGAGACATATCCCTGGCCTGAGCCAAGCGGCCGGGCAGTTGGACCAATAACTGACCGGGAAGAATTTGGATCACGGGCGACGACCCCGCTTCCATAACGTGTTCCTTTGACCATGGACAGGATGGTATTTTTTTCGATAGTCAACTCTGAACCATCATCTTTCCTGATCCTTATGACTTTTTCGTTTTCATAAGTGACAGTTCCAACCAGACGACCCGGTTTCCCTCTCTGGACTATCATCACCTGGTAACTCTCATTATTTAGCTGGGCAGTCTGAGCAAGGCCTGAGTCAGGAATGGTTAAAATAAGAAGAAGCCAAAAGGCAAAAAGAAAGGTAACTTTTTTAATCATTTCAAGCCCTCTCCTCCTGTAAATAATCTAATACCCCCAACTGGAAAAGTCAAATCTTAGATGACCTTGACTCTGAGGCGGTCAGGTCAGTCAGGCCAGTTTTATTTTTCTGATGCCCAAATGTCAGGCTGGATTTCGGCAATGAATTATCAGTAAAACAAAATTTGTCTGAAATAAGACCAGCCAATTTGATAAAATGAGTTTCAGGCTGAAAGAGATTTGGGCTAATGAATTGAGGAGAAAAATCATGTTTCATCTAAGCAAGAAGTTAATCAGTTTGACTGCCTTAATTTTTATTCTAACAGGAGTTTTTTCGATGAGCGAGGCTCAAAACAAAACGGAAAAACCGGTTCTTCACGGGAAACACTGGGTGGCCATTACTGGCAAACCTCTGGCGGCCACTGCCGGGGCCATGATGTTTATGAAAGGTGGAAATGCGGTTGATGCCGCCTGTGCCATGGTGGGCGCGGTCTGCACCATGCATGATGTGCTGAGCTGGGGAGGCGAAACCCAGGGCTTAATCTATAATCCCAGAACCAAAAAGGTTATAGCTATTAACGGGCTGGGCGTAGCGCCCAGCGGGGCAACAGCCGAGTTTTACAAACAGAAGGGCTATAAATACCCACCGGCCGATGGGCCGCTGTCGGCTGTTACTCCCGGGACACCTGGCGCTTTGCTGGTCATGCTGGCTGAGTTTGGCACTTTAAAACTTAAAGATGTTCTTGAGCCTGCTATTCAGATGGCGCAAGGCTATCCGATAGAAAGGGAAACGGCTGATTCCATAGAGAGAAACAAGGAAAAATTAAAAAAATGGACTTATTCCCGAAAAATCTTCCTGACCCATCCTGGTGAAAAACGGGAAGCTCCTTATCCCGGAGAAGTTTTTCGCCAGCCAGAACTGGCTGAAACCCTGAAGAAACTGGTTGAGGCCGAGTCACGGGCTCTTCAGGCGGGCAAAAGCAGAAAAGAAGCTATCTATGCTGCTTATGACCGTTTCTATAAGGGTGACATAGCCAGGGAATTGGTTCGCGGCTGCCAGGAAGAAGGTGGCCTGATTACCAGGGAAGATCTGGCTGGATGGCAAGTCTATCTCGAGGAACCGGTCATGACCACCTATAAGGGAATTGAAGTCTATAAGCTAAATACCTGGGTGCAGGGGCCGGTCATGCTGCAGATGCTTAATTTGCTGGAAAATTTTGATCTGAAAGCTATGGGTCACAATAGTGCCGATTACATTCACACTTTATACCAGGTGATGAATCTGGCTTTTGCTGACCGCGATTTTTATTATGGGGATCCCTATTTCCCGCCGGCAGAGCCGATTAAAGGGCTTCTTTCTAAGGATTATGCCCGGGAAAGAATAAAACTCATCAATCGTAAAGCCAACGACCCGCAAAGCCAGCCCGGTGATCCCTATCCTTTCGAAGGCCAGGAAAATCCGTTTAAACATTACCTGGCCAACTGGTCAAACAGAGATTGCCAGGCCAGACCGGAAGACGAAGCCAGACTGGAGGTCAGCATGAGGCAGGGGACAACCTCAGTCCAGGCCGCTGACGAAGAAGGCTGGGTCGTTTCTCTGACGCCCAGCGGAGCCTGGGTGCCGGCGGTGGTGGCTGGAAAAACCGGTGTAGGCCTCAGCCAGCGGGCTCAGAGCTTTGTTCTGGATGAAGCCGAGAATCCATTTAATGTTATTGCCCCCGGGAAGAGGCCCAGAGCTACTCTGACTCCAGGTTTAGCCATGAAAGATGGGAAACCCTATCTGTCCTTTGCCGTTCAGGGTGGGGATACTCAGGACCAGAACCTGCTGCAATTTTTCCTGAATGTGGTCGAGTTCGGGATGACTGTGCAGCAAGCTTGTGAAGCTCCGAATATAACCAGTTATCAGCTGCGCGATTCTTTTGACTTGCACCAGTGCTTCCCCGGAAAGATTGATCTGAATGAAAGAGTTCCGGCCGCAGTCAGAGATAAGCTGACTGAGATGGGCTATAAAATTTCAGTTAAGAAATATACTTCTGGACCAATTAACGCCATTTATTTTGACTGGCAGAACGGAACTTTCTGGGGTGGTTCCAGCAATTATGGCGAAGACTACGGTGTCGTCTGGTAAGAGCTCTTGCCAAAAAATTGAGATTTTCAGCTAAGCAGGTGTAAAATAATAAAGTAATAAAAAGGTGAATATATGTAAGCCAATAAACGGGGGGGCTAAAAATGAGACGACAACTTTCATTGCTACCCGCGGTGACTCTAACCGCGGCTCTGGTCGTTAGTTGGAGCTGCTGGAGTATCAATCAAGATATATTTCAAAACGTTCCGGCTACCAGCCAGCCAACAGGCGTAAACGTTATGGTTGATGGAAGGCTAGTCGGAAAAACGCCGATCAATCTGAAACTGGACAGAGAAGCTGTCCATGCCGTGCGTTTTGAGGCCGAGGGTTATCGTCCGGTCGAAATTCAGATTACTCAACGCCGGCCTCCAATGTTTGAGACGATGCTAAAGGATCTCTGGCTTATACCTGTCGGCGGAGTAGTTATGGGCACTCCTATCTATTTGATCTGGCGCGGGGCTACCGGAAAATTTGAAGAACTTGGAGAAATGGGCCGGGGCATGGCTTCTTTCGCGGCTGGAGGCCTCATAAGCTGGATAGTAGGCTCAAACCTGGACCGTAACCGGGCTTCTAACTCTATTCTTGAGCCTCAAACACTCCATGTAGAAATGGAAAAAGCTCAAGCTGGTGAAGCGGCCGAGGTCATTCAAATCGAAAGAAAAAATCTTCAGTCAATCCGCTGGATAAGAATAGCTACCAAATAAGACTGGCAACTCGTTCAAGTTGCTCCAGAGGGCCAAACATTAAACTGTCTTTCCTCTTAGCGGCGGCCATCTTCCCAACAAGAAACTCCTGATTGTGGGCCCTTCTTAAGGGAATCGTCTTTCTCATGGTGGTTTGTCGCTTGTGGCTGGCCGGATAGTAAAATTAGATTGCTCTCTTCTCTGACCGCCTGGGCCTTTTTCAGGAGCAGCGGGTCCAGCCGCAATTCGGGCAAACCGGGCATTTTTCATCAGGCAAAGTCGCTCCGCACATCGGGCACGTATCTTTGAGGAAATCACGCCGGTTTTCTTTGACTTCACCTAAGTGCCGTTCCAGAACTTTGGCTACCGCATCCGGAATGGACTGAACCAGTCCGCCTTCGGTAAAAACTGGCTCGCTCCCGCCGATGCCCTTTAGCTGCAAAATGACTTCTTTGGAATCAACACCGCTTCTTAAGGCTAAGGAAATTAGCCGGCCGATGGCTTCGGCATCAGCCATGGTTGAGTAGCCGCTTTTCCCTATCGAGGTGAAGACTTCAAACGGTTTGTCATCAAGATATGTAATGGTGACATAAAGGTTGCCCAGCCCGGTTTTAATTTTATCAGTCTTAGAAGGCAAGCTGACGGGTCTTTCTCTCGGAGTGAGTTTTTGTTTGGCCGTGGCCCCGGCATAAAGGACCTGCTCAGCTTTACTGCCGTCGCGGTAAATGGTGATTCCTTTAGTGCCAAGGTCATAAGCCAGAAGATAAGCTTTTTCGACATCTTCAAAAGTTGCCTGATTAGGCAGGTTGATGGTTTTGGAAACCGAGTTATCTACATATTTTTGAAAAGCGGCCTGCATCCGGATATGGCCTTCATAAGGAATTTGATGAGCAGTGACAAAATAGGCAGGAAGGGGCTCGTCCGGATTTTCATTTTTCCATTCTTCATAAAGAGGATGGACATCTTTAATTTCGCCATCAAGAATTTTGCTGACAAATTCAAAGGCAAAAACTGGCTCGATAGAACTTGAACAGCCGGCGAGGCGGGAAATTGTGCCGGTCGGAGCTATGGTCAGAACAGTCGCATTGCGGCGTTTTTTACCTTTATAGATAGAAAGGTCAATGTTGGGGAAATTACCCTTGAGTTCGCCCAGCTTTTCGCTCTCCTGGTCGGCTTTCTGTCTCATAAAGGAAGCCAGCTTGTCAGCTAAGGCCAGGGCCTCAGGTGAGTCATAATGTAATTTCTTTTTGAGGAGGAGATCCGCCCAGCCCATGACTCCCAAACCGATGCGGCGGTTAGCCTTAGTCATCTCGGCAATCTGGGGTAAGGGATACTTGTTGACATCAATGACATTGTCCAGAAAGCGAACGGCCAGCTCAATCGTCGCAGCCAGCTTCTCCCAGTCAAGTTCATCTGGTTGATCAGCTGAGTAGAAATTGGCAACATTAATCGAACCCAGGTTGCATGATTCATAAGGGTGGAGGGGTTGCTCGCCGCAGGGATTGGTGGCACTGATCGGTCCCAGTTCACGGGTCGGATTGAGTTTATTAATCCGGTCAATAAAAATTAGTCCGGGGTCACCAACGGCCCAGGCTGATTCCACAATCAATTTAAAAATATCACGGGCCCTTTTTTTAGCTGTCTTCTTTTTTAAATAAGGGTTATAAAGCCAGTAATCACCATCATGTTTCAGGGCCTTCATAAAATCATCGGTAATGGCCACTGAAATATTAAAGTTGTTGAGTGTCTTGCCATCCCGCTTCATGGTGATGAATTCTTCAATATCGGGATGATCAACCCGCAGCAGGCCGATATTAGCTCCACGTCTGGTTCCTCCCTGTTTGACGGCTTCGGTGGCGGCGTCAATCACCTTGAGAAAAGAGACCGGCCCCGACGCTACTCCCTGAGTTTTGCGAACGAAGCTTCCTTTTGGACGGAGGAGGCTAAAGTCAAAGCCGGTGCCGCCTCCTTCCTTATGGACCAGAGCTGCATTTTTGACGGCATTAAAAATTGATTCCATCGAGTCTTCAATCGGCAGGACAAAGCAGGCACTCAAGCACATCTCGCGGCCGGCGCCGGTTAAAGTCGGGCTGTTAGGCATAAAATTTCTGGCCATCATGGCTTCAAAAAATTTATCAGCCCATTTCTTCTGTTCCTCTTTGGTTTTTTCGGCCGAAGCTATATAATCCGCTACCCGGCGGAAAAGGTCTGAAGGCTTTTTATCTATAAACTCTCCCTTTTCATTTTTCATAAAATAACGGGTCTGCAGGATTTTCATCGCATTGGGTGTAAAACCTTCATCTTTTACCGGCACCATCTTGCCCTCCTCTTATCCAGATTTATTTCAACTTAGTTTATTTTTTACCTATAGCTTTAAGTTTGGAATCAATAGTTGCTTCCCGGTCGAGACGGTGATCAAGATGAAGATCAAGATGAATCCGCTTAGTACCCATTTCGACCAGCACCCGGTCGCAAGCAGCGACTAAATTAAGAATTGAATTGAGATCCGGAGCTTCAACCGTGGTTGACATGGCCCCGGTTTCATAATGGAGCCCTGACTTCTCGATAACTTTGATGACCTCTCTGACGTAGCGGCTGACCGAAGAACCTTCAGAAGTCGGAAAAACCGACAATTCAGCGATAATCATCTTTCTCTCCGGGTAATAAAATCAGGTTTACTTTTTTATTATATTCAATAAACAGAAAAAATAAAGCTGGCTGTTAAAAATGGGGTCGGGCCAGCGGATTATCTTTATTTTCAACAAGATACCAGCAGGCAGGAAATATCAGCTTTCTTATCTGTCAGCCAAAGAATCAGGTTACTCAGGCTGGCGGCCTGAGATTCTATGGTGTAAATTATCAAGCCGATCAGTTAAGATAAATAAAATCATAAAAAATAGAGAAGCCGTTATTCCGCACAAAGCCTGAAGATCATTATAATGATAGCAGAAAGTCAAAGACATGCAGCTTGACAGAGAAAGAAAATTTATTCTACTGGCTTCTACCCTGGCTTCCTTTCTAACTCCTTTTATGAGTTCGGCCACTAATTTAGCTCTTCCTTCCATCGCAGCCGATTTTAAACTGAGTGCTATCACCCTTGGCTGGACAGTTTCGGCCTTTCTGCTGATGACGGCCGTCTTTCTGGTACCGATGGGCAAGCTGGCCGACACTATCGGGCGGCGGCGGATCTTTATTACTGGCATAATCATCTTCTCGGTTGGCACCCTGGCCAGCGCTCTGGCTTTTTCGGGTTTGTCACTCATAGTCTTCAGACTCATTCAGGGATTAGGCGGGGCTATGATTTTTTCGACCAGTATTGCTCTCCTCACTTCAGCTTTCCCACCTGAATCGCGAGGGCAGGTGCTGGGCATCAATACGGCGGCCACCTATACCGGCCTGTCGCTCGGTCCGGTAGCCGGCGGGTTTCTGGTTGAACATTCAGGCTGGCGGAGTATTTTCTTGGTGACCTGCGGGTTGGGCTTGCTGGCTCTTTTTTCTGTCCTCAAAGCCTATGACCAGGTTGAAGGGGTGTCCAGAAACCCGGCGGCCGGCCAGCCTCAACGGTTTGATATCAAAGGCAGTCTAATTTATAGCTCAGGCCTGGTCTGCTTCATGCTTGGCTTTTCACGCCTGCCAGCTGGCTATGGCCTGTTGCTGACAATCCTGGGTCTAATCCTTTTAGCCGCCTTTTTTCTGGTAGAAAACAGAACTGCCCGCCCCGTCTTTGAAGTCAGGCTTTTCAGGGAAAACCGGGTCTTTGCCTTTTCTAATCTGGCGGCCCTGATTAACTATAGCTCGACCTTTGCTGTTGGTTATTTATTGAGCCTTTATCTTCAATATATCCATAATTTTCCGCCGCGGACAGCTGGCTTGATTCTTATTTCCCAGCCTGTCTTTCAGGCTCTGGTCTCACCTCTTTCTGGACGGGCTTCCGACCGAATTGACCCCCGGCTACTGGCTTCAGGCGGCATGGGATTGACTGCGGCTGGCCTTCTGGCTCTATCTTTAATCAGACCCGGCACCGGACTGACCTGGATCATCCCCGGACTGGTTTTACTGGGGATTGGCTTTGGGCTATTCTCTTCTCCCAATACCAATGCCGTTATGGGTTCGGTTAGCCCGAAGGATTATGGCCTGGCCTCCGCCACCCTGGCCACAATGAGAATGGTCGGACAGATGTTCAGCCTCGGCCTGACCATGATGATTATGTCGGTCGTGATGGGCAACGTGAAGATCACGCCCGATAAATTCGAATCGTTTATGACCAGTTTCCGCCTGACTTTTGAAGTTTTTGCTGTGCTTAATTTTCTGGGGATTTTTGCTTCTTTAGCTCGTGGACGGCGACCCGATTCGGGCAATTAACGGGCATCATAAATGATTTTTCCTCCGACCATAGTCAGGACTGAAGTTGTTTCCCTGATTTTATTAACCGGTATTTCAAATATATTCTGAGACAGCAAGACCAGGTCGGCCAGTTTTCCCGGTTCAATCGAACCACGGATCCCCTCCTCGTTTAGAGCATAAGCTCCGCCCAGAGTATAGGCATAAATGGCCTGCTCGAGGGTTATTCTCTCGCCCGGCAGCCACCCGCCTTGAGGTTTCCCTTCCCAGTCTTCTCTGGTGACTGCCATCTGAACTCCAGGCCAGGGATTTATGGTCACGACCGGCCAGTCGCTGCCAAAGGCCAGCCGCCCGCCAGCTTTGAGGACAGAGTTCCAGGCAAAGGCTCTCTGCTCTCGCTCTGGCCCGGCGTTTTTAATCCAGGCTGACATCCAGGCCGGTTCGGGGTTGGCGTGAAGCGGCTGGAAACTGGCTACGATAAAAGGCTGACCGAACCGTTTGATATCATCAGCGGCGATGCATTCAGCATGTTCAATTTTATGCCGCAATTCAGGATGGCCGCTTTCCCGGTCGGCCAGTTCATAGGCCTCCAGGGTCAGGCGAATAGCCCGGTCACCAATAGAATGGGTCGAAACCTGGATCCCCCGGCGGCTGAACTCCATCACCGCCTTTTTGTAGTCTTCTGGTTCCCAGAAAAGTTTACCCCGGTTGTCACCCTGATCTTCGTATGGCTGAAGCATGGCCCCAGTGCCTGAATCAATTACTCCATCCAGCATAAGTTTTACCCCGCGCACCGCCAGCCAGTTGTCATGATGTTTAGCGCTGGCCCGGGCATAAGCCTCAAAATCGTTGGCTTTTGGACCCGGTTCATCAATCCACATGGCGACGACCAGCCTCAGGGTCTGGGAACCTTCCTCATTGATCTGCTCAAAAAGCTCCAGTTCTTCGAATTCTCCGCCCAGGCCATGGGCACAGGTGAGTCCCCAGCGGGCGGCCTCTTTCTTTCCGGCCCGCAGAGCAGCCAGTTTTTCTTCCTTAGTTGGCTCTGGAATCAAGCGGCTGACCAGAGAGCTGGCTCCTTCCAGCAGAGCTCCGGTTGGTTCACCCTGGCTATCCCGGACTATCCGGCCATCAACCGGATCGGGTGTCTTGTTAGTAATGCCAGCCAGGGCCAGGGCTTTAGAATTGACCCAGCTGGTGTGGCCGTCAGCACATCTCATGACGGCTGGCCGGTCAGGCACGACTTCATCCAGGTATCTTTTATGGGGCATATTGTCGGGAAAAGCCGAATACATCCAGCCCCGCCCCTGAACCCAGTTCAATTCAGGATGAGCCGCGGCAAACTGCCGTATTCTGTCTTGAATTTCTTCAACGCTCCTGGTGCCAGATAGATCTACCCGGGTCAAGTTAAGTGAACCGCTCAGAAAATGAACATGGCTGTCCTGGATACCCGGCAGAAGAAGCTTTCCCTTAGCATCAATTATTTTCGTCTGTTTTCCGGCCAATTTTCTGGCCTCCCGGGCTGAGCCAACAAAAACAATTTTATCGCCTTTGATAGCCACCGCTTCGGCCCAGGGTTGAGCGGGATTGACGGTATAAACCCTGGCCTCAGTCACCAGCCAATCAGCGGGTTCTGGTTTCGGACCGCAGGAGATGAGCAGAACAAAAATGGCTAAAAAAACTGAAGCCAGCCCAAAAATACCCTTTTTCTCTTTAAATTCTCTGTTTATCACCTGTTTCTCTCCTTGAAAGCTGTATCATATCATAACCCGTGAAGAATGGGGTCGGGCCAGCGGATCTCTCGAAATATCAATAAGATAGCTGCGCGTCAGGCGGGTTGGATAATCAGCCTAGAAAAAAGCGCAAGAGCCTGTTCGCTTTTCAAGCTGTCCCTCGTAAAAGTAAACGGGAACAGATAAACTTGAGGGGATTCCAGGCATACACCTTTTAATTACCGTGTCAGGTTGTCGTTTTGTCCACTCAAAAAAGTTTATGGCTTTTTATTGACCTCAAGCAGCAATTCGGGTAATGTAAATAAAAATAGGAGGACAACACATGGGTAAATCTCCTTTAAACCGACGCGAATTTCTTAAAGCTGGTCTGACCGGTCTGGCTACCACCGGTGCGGCCGCCGTCCTTTTAGCTGATGAATTAAAAAAGCAGAAGCAAACAGATAAACCGGCTGACAAAAATAAACAGCCTCAACCACCAGGCGGACAGCGCGAGGGCTTCATTTACCGGACTTTAGGCAGGACGGGAATTGTTCTGCCGGTCGTTTGCATGGGCGTCATGAATACTGATAGTTACGAACTGGTCAGAGCCGCTCTGGATGCAGGAATGGTTCATCTGGATACGGCCCATAATTATCTTCGCGGCCGCAGTGAAGAAGTCATCGGACAGGTGGTCAAAGGGCGCCCCCGGGAAAGTTTTGTGGTTGCTACCAAAGTTCCACCGGCGGAAGGCTTCAATGAGAAACTCGAGTTGAGCCTCAAGCGACTCGGAGTTGATTATGTTGATATTCTTTATCTGCACAATCTGACGAAACGGGAGGCGGTTCTGGCTCCCGAGAATATGGCGATGGCCGAGGCAGCTAAAAAAGCCGGTAAAGCCCGCTTTATTGGCGTCACCACCCATGCCAATGAGCCAGAGGTGATCCGGGCGGCTACCGAAGCTAAAATTTATGATGTGGTTTTAAGCGGTTATAACTTCAGAAAAGACTATATCAAGGAACTGGATGCCGCCATCGAGGAAGCGACTACGGCCGGTCTGGGTATCATCGCTATGAAGACTCTGGCCGGTGGTTTCTGGGATAGACAGAGAACTCAGCCGGTCAATACCAAAGCTGCTCTGAAATGGGCCATGAATAATTCCAAAATCACTACCTCCGTTCCAGGTATGACGACTTTTGATCAGTTAAAAAGCAATCTGGACGTAGCTAAAGATTTAAAGTTAACTCCTCAGGAGATTCAGGATCTAAAACTCGGGCAGACAGCCAACCTGTCTGGCCTTTACTGCCAGGGCTGTCAGCGCTGCCTGCCTCAGTGCCCGAAATCGCTGCCGATTCCAGATATGATGAGAGCCTATATGTATGCCTATGGCTACCGGAATCTCCAGGCAGCTCACGAACTGGTAGCCGAGTTAAATCTCCCTGATAATCCCTGTGAGGGCTGTGACACCTGCTCAGTTAGCTGTGCCTTCAGGTTTAACGTTCGGGAGAAGCTGGTTGATATCAACCGGTTAAAAGCTGTCCCCGGCGACTTTTTTGCCTGAGCTCGGTTGCGTTCTGAATCTTACCGGGATTAACTTCTGACCGGTCTCTATTCCTATCTTCTGTTTATTGCCGCTTTTTATCTGGCAATTTAGCGGCCAAAAAAGTAAGATTTAATCTCATGAAATTCTGACTGGCGGGCAAGCGGTTTATTCTTGCCGTCAGCTAAAATCAAAGGAGAAGAGCTATGAGATGGCAATCAAAGGTGGCTTTTTCTCTAATCTTTTCGGTCATTTTAATAACGGCTGTTGGCCTCCTGGCTTCGGCTCAGGGACTTTTTACTCCGGCCCTGCCCTCGGGATTAAAAGTTTATCCGGCTGATAGATTTTTTGAGGTCTGGCCAAAGATAGTTCCAGCTGATACCGAGACCACTATCAGGATTATCTCCCGTTACGAGACTTTCCCCAAAGCCGATTGTACTTACCGGCTGACTTATACCCCGGTTGGCCGCTATGCGGTTAAAAGCGGCTGGGTTAAGGCTGTAGCCGAACCAATTGTCCCTCAAAACAATGTCTTTGAAATCAGAAGGCTCTTTGAGTCCGAGCAAGAACATATCTTCAGGATTGAAGAAGTCAGAGCAGACGGTAAAGCTAAGGAAGTTGGCACCTTTCATGTCTATTCTCTTCAGCCAGATCTCTTTTTTCTTCGCCCTTTTAAAGGTGATATTCATATGCACAGCTACCGTTCTGACGGGTTAGAGGCCCCTGGTTATGTGATTGGGGCTGGCCGCCGGGCCGGCCTGGATTTTATGGCCCTGACTGATCACCGCCATTATGCTGCTTCACTTGAGGTGATTGCTCTCTTTAAAGACCTGCCGGTTGATTTGAAAATATTTCCCGGAGAAGAAGTTCACCCGCCTGATAATCCAGTCCATTTCGTTAGCTTCGGAGCTAAAGAAGGAATTACTGAGCTTTATCAGTCTGACGAAACAACCTACCGGCGAGAGGTGAAAGCCATCATGGATAGACTGGGCCGGCTCCCGGAGGGCGTGGACAGATTCCAGCTGGCTTCCTCTGTCTGGACCTTCGACAAAATCAGAGAACGGGGCGGCCTGGGCATTTTCGCCCATCCTTACTGGCAGCCAGGGAACGCCAACTATGTTTCTTATGCCCTGGTCGACTATATTTTTGACCAAAAACTTTTTGATGCGCTGGAACTGGTCAGCGGCTTTGACTGGCAGGCTCTTCAGGAAGTTGACGTCAATAATCTGCAGCTGGCCAGATACCTGGAGGCTGAAGCTAAGGGGCAGAAGATTCCCATTGTCGGCATTAGTGATAGCCACACCAGCGAACAAAGCGATATGTTCGGTCGCTATTATACAATCTGTTTTGCTCCGTCGGCTGAACTTCCCGAGTTGATCAAAGCTATCAAGGAGGAAAGATCGGTGGCGGTAGAAGCAGTTGCTGGCCATCTGCCCCGGCCTTTTGGACCTTATCGCTTAGTAGCCTTCACTCATTTTTTGCTGAGATATGTCCTGCCTCTCCATGATGAAATGTGCTTTGAGGAGGGCCGGTTGATGGTTAACTACGCTGG
>Ga0116191_1001646_pt1 | contig 17858 bp, 14 predicted proteins | sample AD_UKC111_MetaG_FD_89897 | JGI IMG/M metagenome (GOLD analysis project Ga0116191, IMG submission 89897) | Active sludge microbial communities of municipal wastewater-treating anaerobic digesters from Hong Kong - AD_UKC111_MetaG | ecosystem: Engineered > Bioreactor > Anaerobic > Digestate...
AAAACCTGAACATTCGTTATCATCAACTGCTCTCATATAGTCTCTCACGATCTCCCATCCAGGTTGTCGTTCAAACATGGTGATAAATGCATGTGTGTCAAAAAGCAGATCCTGCATCAGAGGTCTCCTTCTTCCTCTCTCATCTCCTGAAGTTTCTGTAATAACCACTTCCCCTCATCGATCCCGCAGAGATCAGAGAGACGAACCAGAGGTCTGATATGTATACCCTCTGCATCATCTGTGAGTATTATCGTTGAACCTCCAACGAGATTCCATTTTTTCGGACTGCTGCAGGTATGACAATCTGTCCTTTTTCTGATTTATCTTCCTCAGTCCTGATAATTATTACCTTTGGTTAAATAATTCAATTAGAAGGTAAATGGCGAAAAGAAATGTGTCCCGAAGACAAATCCCAAAAAGTAGTACATTCTGTATAAAATATATATGAAGGAATAAACGAAGGGCAATTCAAAAACGTAAATAAAAAATTATGCAGTAGATCGGGCCTTGATCTTTTTGAGCCTGAATAACTCTTCACGCTCCATCTCATCAAGCCGCATCTTGATAAAGTCACGTGCCTCGGAAAGTTCAGGAATAACCTTAAACTCCAGAGCATTAACACGCCGCTTGGTTGATTCAATCTCATCAAGCAGACGCTTCATCGTGGTCTCTATCTCTGCACTTTTAATGATAGCCTCGACCAGCTCTTCAAAGGCGGCTGCGGTATCATCAATAACCGGGGTTGTACCGATTACTCCGTACCCCCGGTCTGCAATCCCTTTTCTGACCTTTGTCGATGCAATCTCCGGAACCACGACGCCCATGATGTTTTTACTCTTGAGGGTGATATCCGGATTTTCCCGGACCGAAAATGCTGCTGCCTTCACACCAATTGAACCTTCAATAGTGTTTGCGATAGCCATCATCTCCTGTGCACGGGCATATTTCTCAAGCAGAGCACCTCTGGAGTCCTTTGCCTCCTCAAGCACTTTGAAGAACTCCATAATGAGTCCATCACGCTTCATTTTGAGGATTTTATAGCCGTTTTGGGAGAGTTTGATCTTCTTTTTGATATTGATCAGCTCAGACCGGGTTGGCTTGACATCTTTCAGTGCCATAGAGGCTCACTCTGCCTTCTTGCGGTATTTTGGATGATACTTCTGGATAAGTTCACGATCAATACGTACCAGCTGCTCTTCCGGTATGTCTGCAAGCAGTTCCCATCCAAGATCCAGAGATTCTTCGATGGTTCGATCTTCATCCTTCCCCTGACGGACAAACCGGTTTTCGAACGTCTCAGCAAATTCGAGGAATCTCCGGTCACGTTCTGACAGAGCATCCTTACCTACAATGGCTACTAATCCACGAAGATCTACACCTTCTGCATACCCTGCATAGAGCTGGTCAGAAACCTTTTTGTGGTCTTCACGGGTGAAACCCTTTCCGATACCAAGGTTCATCAGACGGGAAAGTGACGGCAGGACGTTAATCGGTGGGTAAATACCCTTCCGGTGCAGTTCACGGCTGACCACAATCTGTCCTTCAGTAATATAGCCAGAAAGATCAGGAATTGGATGCGTAATATCATCACCAGGCATCGTAAGAATGGACAACTGGGTTACTGAACCTTTTTTACCTTTGATAATCCCAGCACGTTCGTATATAGATGCAAGGTCAGTGTACATGTATCCAGGGTATCCACGACGGCCAGGCACCTCTTCACGTGCTGCACCGATCTGACGGAGTGCTTCACAGTAGTTGGTCATATCGGTGAGGATAACGAGTACATGGTAATCGAGCTCGAATGCCAGGTACTCTGCGGTAGTAAGTGCAAGTCGCGGAGTAATAATACGTTCCACAGCTGGATCATCGGCAAGGTTGAGGAAAACCACGGCATGCTCAAGAGCACCGGTTCGTTCGAACTCAGCCATGAACTGGTTTTCTTCTTCCTTGGTAATACCCATTGCTGCAAACACGACTGCAAATTGCTCATCAGATCCCGGAACTTTTGCCTGACGGGCGATCTGCAGTGCAATCTCGTTGTGTGGAAGACCAGACCCTGAGAAGATTGGCAATTTTTGACCACGGACAAGAGTGTTTGTCAGATCGATGGTTGAGATACCTGTCTGGATAAACTGGCGTGGTGAACCACGTGCCCAAGGGTTGATAGCCGCACCGGTGATCTCAAGACGTTTTTCAGGTACGATCTCAGGCCCTCCATCTTTTGGTTTTCCTGCACCGGAGAGAATGCGCCCGAGCATATCCCTACCGACGGGCATTTTAATTGTTTCTCCGGTGAATCTGACGCCGGTGTCTTTTCCAATACCGGTCGTCGTCTCGAACACCTGAACAACGACAATCTCATCGGATGTATCAAGGACCTGACCACGCTTTTCGGTTCCGTCAGCAAGGACAAGGTTGACGAGCTCTTGATAACCAACAGGTTCAGTCTTTTCCACAAATACCAAGGGACCTGCAACCTGTGTGATTGTTCTATATTCCTTCATCTAAGCCGCCTCCCTGAGTTTGGTAAACTCGGACTCCATAGCTTTGACAATCCGTTCGATTTCAGGCTTGTAATCCTTGATATACTTAATCTGTGGAAGGTCATTTTTTGCTTTCAGACCGGTGATATGGGCGGTCACAACACCTGCTTTTAGAGCTGCATATGCCTGGTCAGAATAAAATCTGATAGCCTTGAGGATATCAAACTGTTTGGTCATGTCACAATAGGTATCAACCGGGTCAAATGCATTCTGCTGCAGGAATATCTCACGAAGCATACGGGCAACTTCAATAGTAACCTGTTCCTCATCGGGCAGAGCATCTGAACCGACGAGTTGCACGATTTCCTGCAGTTCAGCCTCTTTTTGGAGAACCTCCATAGCCCAGGTCCGCAACGGATTCCAATCCGGAGAGACTTGTTCATCATAATACTGGCTGAGTGTATCCAAGTAAAGGGAGTATGAGTTCAGCCAGTTAATAGCTGGGAAATGACGCCGCTGTGAAAGTTTTGCATCAAGAGCCCAGAAACACTTAACAATACGCAGGGTGTTCTGGGTAACCGGTTCGGAAAAGTCACCACCAGGCGGAGAAACAGCACCGATGACCGTGACTGAACCGAACTCATTGTTTAATGTTTTAACCCTCCCAGCACGTTCATAAAACTCCGAGAGACGGGCTGCAAGATATGCTGGATACCCCTCTTCACCAGGCATTTCTTCAAGCCGTGATGAGATTTCACGCATTGCCTCTGCCCAGCGGGAGGTTGAGTCTGCCATTAAGGAGACATCATATCCCATATCACGGAAATATTCTGCGATAGTTATACCAGTGTACACAGATGCTTCACGGGCAGCCACCGGCATGTTTGAGGTGTTTGCGATCAGGACCGTACGTTCCATGAGTGGACGTCCGGTCTTTGGGTCTTCAAGTTCGGGGAATTCGGTCAGAACTTCAGTCATCTCGTTCCCACGTTCTCCACACCCGATATATACGACGATCTCAGCATCAGACCACTTTGCAAGGGCTTGCTGGGTAACCGTTTTGCCTGATCCAAATGGCCCAGGGATTGCTGCAGTTCCACCCTTAGCAACCGGAAACAGTCCATCAAGGATACGCTGACCGGTGATCAGCGGAATGTCCGGGTTGAGTTTTTCAGTTACGGGACGTGGTACACGGACCGGCCATTTGTGCATCATTGCGATTTCTGCGCCGTTATCAAGGGTACACACGATCTCGTCGATGGTAAAAGAGCCACTCTTGATCTCTTTGATCGTACCTGCATCACAGTAGGGAGGGATCATAACCTTATGGACGATATTGGTCTCCTGTACCTCTCCGATAATCGTGCCCGGAGTAACTTTATCGCCTGCTTTCTTAACTGGTTTAAATTCCCACTTTTTTTCATGTGAGAGACCTGGTGCAGAGACACCACGCTCGATAAAGTTCCCCATCTTCTCAACCAGAACTTCAAGCGGTCGCTGAATTCCGTCATAAATACTGGTCAGAAGTCCTGGTCCCAGCTCCACAGAGAGCGAAAGACCGGTGTTCTCTACTGGTTCACCAGGCTTGATGCCTGATGTATCTTCATAGACCTGGATGATGATATCCTCACCCTTGATCTTGATGACCTCCCCCATCAGCTGCTCGTTGCCGACTTTCACGACATCATACATATGTGCGTCGAGATTGACAGCTGTGACGACAGGTCCTGCAATTCTCTTTAAAACCCCTTTGGTTCGTTTTACTTCCACAGATCAACACCCACTGATCGTTTAATTCTCTCACGCATCGACAGGCCGCCTTCCTCTTCCCCAAGTGTGATTACTGTCGGATGAACTGAATTTTCGAGGGTAGTGCGGAGTCGTACTGGAATCTTTGCCATATCACTGCTGTTGAGAACAAGGATTCCGACTTTACTATCATCGAGCACCTTGTGGACGTATTCAACAACTTTTTCATCAGATTCTGCTGCGTACGTTTTTGTTATCCCGGCAAGCCTGAACCCGAGGATAAATTCACTATTCCCGATTACCGCAATTTCCATTTATATCACCAGATATTTTGCAATGGTATCATTGGGTAGTCGTGATTCTTTACCGCGGGCTATCGCTCTCAGGTTGAACACCTCGTATTTTTTCTTTTCAAGATAGACGAGGATAGGATGAATTGAGAACGGATTTATCTTGGAGAGCTGTTCCATGTGGTCAAGCTGTGTCTTGGTAAGTTCAGCATCGACCTCTTGTTCTGGCTTTTCAGTCCTCAGATCCTCCAGAGCAACCTGAATTGCCTTGGCCTTTATCCGTGCAAGGAGAGCATCGATAACCTCATTCCTCGTTGCCATCTGATTCATCTGCTGGAGTTCTTCTGGGGTAAAGGTAGCACCTGGAATGAAAAATTCACGTGCATCTTCTTCATATCCGTCGCTTCTCATCCGAAACAGGGTTTTGATGTTCTTTACATCGATCTCCAGCTGGACAAACTTGAGGAACTGGTTTCCTCCTTTCACTCCTCTCCTGGCAATCTGAAGAAGGTCTGCGTATAGACGTTTGTAGAGTTCATTCTCGAGCTTTGCAAATGAACCGATGGCACACCCTTCCGACAGTTCGGCGGCAAGCGTTGGATACATTTTCCAGCTCTTCAATGCATCTGCCACCCGTTCGCAGTTTTCCTCAGTCAAAACCCGGTCAAGGATAGTGCGATCAAGGCTGCCAGCAGGAATGAGGACCTCCTTGATCTTCCCTTCTTTCATACCTTGCATCTTTCCACGCAGAATTGTCAGGATATTATAGATATCCCAGCGGCGGAGATATGCCATGGTAAATTCCTTGAGAGATCCGGGGGCAAGTTCAATAACTCGCTGATATTCTTTGGCCAGATTCCAGGAAAGAGCGACTTCAATCAGATCGATACCCTCAAAGGCGGTCCCCAGTTCATCGACCTCTTTTTGGTACTCTGTCTCTCCAATGAGACGAATAATCTCCGGAAGACTCATATTAAGCATCCGGTTATATTCTTCAGGGGGGAGTAATTTGGCCTTCCTGACTCGCAAGCGTGTACTAACATAGATGTACGGAGCCGGGCCGCCACTATTCTGGACCATTTCTTTTACCCCTGTGATTTACGCGAAGAGAGAATCTGATGCGTCTTTTAATCCAGATTCCCAAACTTGGTTTAGGAATGTACGATAACTATAATCAACCTGCAGTTGTCCATCATCACTCTCTACGATGATACCACCGTCGGTTTCAATAACCGAGCCAAATGAATATGCAGAGAATTCGGATTGCTTCAGGACACTTTTGAGGATTTTCTCATCACGCTTAGCGCAGCTGACCTTTCCATTTGGGATTTCTTCCTTTGCTTTTACAAGTAGGGATGTAATCGCTTGCTTATGGAAAGATTCAGGCATTGACAAAATAGCATCAAGTGCCTGCTTGTATACCTGATCCATTAGGTCCTTCTGAGCATTCAGAATTTGACGCTTTACGATGAGATTTGCTGCGGCCTCTTCCTGGGAGATGATGTGGGAGTAGTTCTTCTCCACATCATCCTTGACAATCTGCTGAATTTTTTCAACTTCTTGTCGTGCAGCACTCAATATCTCATCTTTGCGTGTGATTCCGTCCTGAACGATAGCTTCCGCTTCTTTTCGCCCTTTTTCCCTGATCTCTGCGATGACTGCATCCAGTCCCATGGTCTTTTCCTCACTCACTGGAACATGAGAAGGAGTGCAACGACAAGACCGAAAATGACGATGGTCTCAGGGAGAACGGTGAACAGAAGTGCAAGACCAAACATATCTTTGTTTTCTGCAACAGCACCCATTGCTGCTGCTCCGATACCCATCTCACCAAGTCCAGAGCCGACACCTGCAAGTCCTACTGCGAGACCTGCTCCGACTGCCTTAAGTCCTGCTGCTGATGCTGCTGCTGCTGCCACTTCTACTGCTATTGATTCTGCTGCCATAATTTAACTCCAATATGTGTTTCCTTTTAATCTGTTTGTTTAGTCAGTTTTCTGATCATCCCAAATGGGGTGTATTTCTTTCCTCCACCACGGTAAAATTTGGTGAAGAACTCAACATAGTGAAGACGAAGGGGATGTAATCCGCCGCCTAGGATACCGAGTGCAGTATTTAGTGCGTGACCAAAGAGGAAGACTACAATTCCTACGATGATCAGGACAATCCCGATTGGTGATATGATCTTTAGCTGAGGGCTGATGATCATATCAATTGCAATAAAGTTGGTGACCATTGCGATTGCAACGGAAGAGAGACCGACGGCGATAAGACGTGTGTATGAGAGCACATGACTGATAATCGTCGGAACTTCCATAAGATCAAGAACATTTTCCCGTGCGATACAAACTAAGCCCACAACGAGCATTATCGCGCCTCCAATCATCGCAGGGTTGATACCCGCTCCAAGACTGGGTAGTTGGGAAAAGTCAGGCATCATGGGGATTGCAAAATTCGACCAGATCAGGACAAGGATACCCCACATGACTAGGATCCATCCAATGTTTGCATAGATCTTCAAGCTCCGGTGATGTCCGTGATCCATTTTTGCGGCATTTCGTGCACCCCAGAGTCGTCCCAGGGTGATGTGAAGAATACCGATCCAGATCGAAATGACGAGCAACTGTGGAATATGCGATACATGTTCTACAGTAGCCTCCATTCCATGTGCGGCAGCTTCTGTAGCTGCACCGTGAGCTGCTCCCCCCATATTAATATGGCGAGAAAGCCAGATTGGCTTCCATGGAAGGGAAAACCCAAAAAATTCTGAGAATGCTACCCCAAAGATGATACTGCTGATACTGCAGTTTCGAAGAACGGTAATGAGTTGATTTCCTGCTTCGCTTCCCTTTACAAAGGATCGCAGACCCAAGCTCATGATGAGCAAGATAATACCATAGCCGACATCTCCAAGGATAAGCCCAAACATAATTGGGAATAAGATCGCCATTAAGAGTGTCGGATCGACCTCGGTATACTTCGGTCGTGAATACAGATCCATAAAGAGCTGGGTTGGTCGTGCAAAGTCTGGGTTGTGGTATTCAACCGGTGGCATCTCATTATAATCTTCGATCTCAAGTTCTGAGACATAGACTTTTCCTGCACAAACCTTGTCCAGGTTTTCAAATACCTTGGTCACTTTCTGCGTTGGAACCCACCCGGTTACTGCGAATGCATGTTCTGAGGTAGCAAACCGAAGCGGGGCTTCAGCCTGTTCTACGTCAGCTGAGAGGAATTCTTCTGATGACATCAGGAAAAATTCATGCTTCTCTCGGATGGTTTCCATTTGACGCTCGAGGTCTGCAATTTCCTTTTTCAGGCCCTCAATTTTCAGCTCGTATTCATGAATAGCTTGTGAAGCAGAGCCAGTTTCTGAGGGGATTTGAACTTTCTGAATCTGGTAATCAAGCAGTTCTCTCTCTACCGTTGAAACATCTGAGTTTTTCACCGCCAATGTGATGAAAAATCCTGATTTCAGTTGTTTTTCCCACTTTTCACAGGGTACTGACAACGTAACCGGACTTTTTACATAACCGGCAATGAACGTGATGGTATCATATCCCTGCAGAAGTTCCAAAGGCGCAGGGGCATCAATAAAAGGACGTAATGCTTCGATCCGCTGTTCATACTCCTTTACCAACGACTCATATTTTGTCTTCTTGGCAAGAAGTTTTTCAACGTCCTCAGCGATTGCAGGCAGATCTTGCTCAATTCGTCGCTTCAGTTCTTTGATGGAAGAACGTTCAGCATCACTGATGGTATCTTTGCTGATACCAAATGCATTTGCAATCGATCGAATTTTCACAAGTGCCGCAGATGCAACATCTGCCCCAGGAAGGGGCATCCCAATCCGAAACCCATCCCAATCACGATCTCCCTTTTCAACATAATCGTCGATATGAAAGATGTTCATCCGATACAGTTCGGTTATGATGGGCTCGAGTTGTTGTTTTGATGCGACGATGAGCAATCTGCTCATTGACTCAGGATGAAACATTGAGCTGCTCCCGGAATCGTGATACGAGCAGCTCTACCGCTTTTGGAAGGTTTTGCCGCCCTTTGTTTTCCAGAGCCATAGCTTTGGCTTTTCCTTCGCTGACAATCCGCTGGTATCGGTTATCAGCTTCTTTGCGTGCATCTGCAATCCGCTGTTTCTTGAACTCTTCAGCGTCGGCATGAGCCTTTTGAATCATGTTGTCTGCTTCAAGCTCAGCACTGGCAATAATTGTTTTGCGTTTTTCCTGTGCCTCTGAAATCATCTTTTTGTAGTCTTCTTCTGCAAGTCTGATATCCTTCAAGACCTCAATTTTCATCCAACCCTCCTCTTGTTGATGGTACATTACTAAAGTGGACAGTCATCAGTATATTTGTTATTGTTTTACTCTCGAAAGGCAATCGGGTTTTATTTGGAGAACTTTGTTTTACAATGAGAGCAGAGAGAAAGCCAGTTCTAACATATCATTAATAGGGTACTATGATGAGATAATGGTAGGAAGTAACGAGGGACAGGGCCATGGACTTATCAGCAGAACTCTCTAGAATCATGGAAGAAATGAGAAATGGAAGATTTGATGCCAGGATTACGTCCTCTGTCCTCGGAGATGAAACCGCTGATCTCGCACAGAGGATAAATGAAATCCTTGATATCTGTCAGGCTGAGATCACCTCTCTCTCACGAACCTGTGACAAGGCGCTTCGTGACCATGAATCGTCACTGCTCTATGCGACTGAGTCAATAAAAAACGTGGCTCAGGGATTGAATCGTCTTATAGATGGTGATATCACCCCACGTATTTCACCCCCTCCTGCGAGTAACAATCAGGCTCTGAATCAGGCCGTCAGATCCCTTTTTGATGCATATCATTTGTCACAACACTCACTAGAAACTCTAAAAAAGAACATATCTGTCGGAAGCAAAGAAATATCCGAGGGTAAACTGGACACACATCTTGATCTCTCGTCTCTTAATGGCGTGTACAAAGACATTGCATTCGAAGTCCAAAGTATGATTGAATCGCTATACATTCCCGTACGTGAGGTTATCCGTGTTTGTTCCCGCTATGCGGCATATGATTTCTCTGCACGGTTCCAGGATTCAGTATCAGCGAAAGGAGAATTCGATGCGTGTAAACGATACTTGAATACCATTGGTGATCAGGTTCATGAAGCACTCCAAGAGATCAACAAGCAGGTACACATATTATCTGAAAACATTGAGAAGGCACATGCCAGTGTGCGGGAAGTTTCGCACAGTTCAGAGCAGATTGCCAGAAATTCAAATGCAGTTTCTGAAAATACTGAACAGAGTGATGCAGGGGTAAGACAAGTACTCCGGGCAATGGAGGATCTCTCTGTGACCGTAGGTGACGTTTCACAAAAAGCAGAATCTGTATCCCGCTTGGCTCATGATGGAACCCAAATGGCTCGAGAAGGTTCTGAATTTGCGAAAAAAGCCGAACATGGGATGGGGCTTATCATTACCAGTGCAGAAGAGGCCGACAAACTCATTGGAGAAATTCAGGGTGAGATGAAAAAGATAGATGAGATAGTTCGGTTAATTACTGACATTGCAAATCAAACCAATCTATTGGCTTTAAATGCTGCAATTGAAGCTGCACGTGCAGGTGAAATGGGAAGAGGGTTTGCAGTTGTCGCTTCAGAAGTCAAAGCCCTTGCACTTGAGTCCAGGCAATCTGCTGAAAAGATCACAGGTATGATAAGCAACCTTCAAAAGCAATCTCAAAAAGCAGCTGGGGCAGTAAATGGGGCAACTCTGGCGGTTAGGGATGGAAATGTTTTGTTATCAGACACGCTTGCCATTTTTGGCAAACTTGCTGGTTCTGTAGAAGAGATCTCAATGAACATTGAACAGGTTGCAAGCATGAACGAAGAGCAGGCAGCAGCGGTTGAAGAGATTACAAGCAGCATGCATGAAGTATCTGCAATGTTAAAGGATACCGCTGCAGAAGCAGGTGAATCAGCGAAAGCAACGAGCCAGGCTTCCTCCTCGGTGCAGGAGCTGAAGGAAATTGTTGACCAGGTAGCGCATATTGTTGATCAGATCTCCACCTCAATGGCTCGGTTCACCCTCTGATTTATCGCGCGCAAAAATCTCGTTATTTCTCAATCATTTTTGATCAGATTTTTATTTGGATCTTTTTATCATCAAAGATTTCTTTTTTTTGGGATCCTTTTATGTATTCATCGTCGAGAGGTACACATAACTGTAGATTTTTTCGATGGGGTTGTCGGTGGCGGTATGGACTTAGCGGAATCTATCCTGAATGAATTGGTGACGCTTCAAAAGAAAAATGAGGATTTGTTGGGGATCATTCGCCGACTTGAGCATGAATCAGATGTAATTATCAAGCAGTTCGAAGAGAAGATTGCCGATCTCAATAAGGAGTTAAAAAAAGCTCAAGATCTCTCCACAAAATTAGAGAAAAAGTATGAGGGCGTATGCCGCGAGAAAATGAGAGAGCATGAATTACACATAAAGGAGATACAAGAACTTGAAGAGAACTATTCTGGCCGAATATCAGGACTTGAAAATACTATTCAGGAAAATCTTTCCTCGATACAAGAAAAAGATAAAGAAATAAGCCATCTTTTGGCTCGAATCGAGGAGATTGAGAGATCGTTGAACCGTCAAAGTGAAGATTTTTCAACTCGATACCAGGAGTTGACAAAAGAGCGAGAGAATGAAAAAAATCGTTATGAAGCAGAGATCAAAAATATTGTCCAAAAATACGAAGATTCTCTGTCCCAGAACCGCACAGAGCTCGCAAGAAAAGATCATGATCTGCGGACACTTGCCAATGAGGTCAAATGTCGCATAGCAGATGAGAAACGTCTCATGAATGAGCGCGATGCTGAAAAGAAGAAATATGAGCAGAGAATTTATGAGTTAGAATCCGCACTTGGCAATGTACGTTCTGAATATGCACATCTTGAGGTGTCATTCGAGAGGGAGAGAGAAGAATCAGCTAAAAAAATCCAGGATTTGATAATTGAAAATGACCTGCGCAAAGATGAATTTACCAATCGTGAAGATATTCTGAAGAAAAAGATTGGGGATTTGGAGAGTGAACTCGATTCACTCAAAGAAAGATCAGAGATCGATGCCAGGGCAATTGAGGAACTTACGCGAAGAAATCAAGAGCAGAATTGTCTTTTGGATACGTATGCTGCCGATAAAGCAACGAAAGAAAAAGAGATCCAGGAACTTCTCCAAAGAATTGAGATCCTGACCTCCGACATGGAGGTGAGTTCAGTTCGGTACTCCCATGAGATCGCTCTAAAAGAACAGGAAATCTTACAGAGAGAAGTGCAAATCACCGATCTCACCGCACAGATCTCTGTATTGGAAGAGCAGCATCGTGCTGTTGTGCAAGACTATGAAGACTCGGTTCAGTCATATATTCGCCAAGTAGAGGAACTTACGCATCAGATTGCAGATCGTGAGATATCACACCAAGAAGAAATATCCCGTCTTTCTGAAAGGATTCATGATATGAACCTTGAGATCCAGGAATTGACTCGTCTCAAAGAGCAGCATGAACAGGAATTTCGTGATGAGATCACTTCCCTGCATGAGGAACTGGTGCGCATAAAGGAAGAGTGGAAGGCAAAGTATGAATCAAAAGTACAGGAGATCACAGAAAGGGATCGGCACATTACGCTTTTGAGTGGGAATAATGAAGCACTTCGTTCAGAGCTCGATCGCGTGAGAAGTCGTCTGCTTATGCTTGAAAAAACGATTCGAGACGAAAAAGAAGAGCCAGTCCATGCATTGTATCGGCAGATACACAATCTTTCAGGAAAGCTTGCTGCGAAGGAATCAGAAATATCAGTGTTAGCTTCTCGTATTATTCGGCTCGATACTGAAAATACCCGTCTAACAAGGCTCTTAGCAGATGTAGCTTGCCCACGTGCCCAACCAACTGATGGAGAAAAGAAGAATGCATTTCCAGTCTTACCCTCTGGGGGTGCCGTTTCTGACATTACTTCTTGTCTTACTCATCTTGAAGATCCGCTCCATGCAATGGAGGCTGCCTCGTCAATTCTCAGGTTGGGTCCTCATATAACTGAACAGCTCATTCCATTATTGTATCAGGGTTCACAACAGCGGCGAGCATGGATTGCAGTCATACTGTATGAACTCAACGATCCCCGTGCAACAAAACCACTCTCTGATCTCCTTGAACATTCGGAGAGCGGGCTTCGGGAACTTATATGGGATATGAGACTTCGGTTCAGGGAGTGGCGCAGGTCTATGGTTTTTTCATCAGTGGCGCAACAATAAGTCGTGTGATTGAGATACCTAGAACATGAAGTTAAAGGCAATAAGCGCACCGATGATAAGAACACAACTATGTTTTACTCCTGCTTTTATTGAGGATTCCCCCATAAGGCCTGCCATGAGGCCTGAACATAATCCTTGAATCAGACAAATATGATAGAGCAAGCGATCTATCGTTACCAGTGAGGTAGATCCAATGTTTGAGAGCGGGCCTGCCATTGCGAGCCCTTCTTTGCTCTGTTCAGCCAGTACAGTTAGGAATTGGGTAGTGATCACTCCTATTACAAAGATGAAGACAAAAAAGGAGAGATAAACGATTGCAGTATATATAAACATCTCTGAAAATCGGTCTCTTCGTAAATTTTCAGACATACGTGCGTCATTTGCAGCGATACGAAGGAGCGATGCGATAGAACTACTCATGGTTGCTGCCCGCGTAATCAGAGTAACCGTTCGTGCAATGAGTGCGGTCCTGACCCGATGTTCAAATCGTATCAGTGCATCTGAGAAATTTGCTCCCCATTGAATGTCCCGGTGGATTCTGCTGATTTCATACCCAAGAATTCCCATGTTTGCCCGGGCAATTACTGCGATTGACTGGGTAAGTGTAATCCCCACTTCGTTAATACCTGCCATTCGATCAAGGAAATCCGGGATCATTGACTCGAGTCTACGGATTTTTTGGTTCCATTGTGTATAGAATATCGCAAATGGAATCAAGGTAATAAGAAGGGCTATCATGAGCGGGTCGTCAACATAATTGATATTGTCTTCAAGTGTTCCTGGTGGTATCGTCAAAAAGATATAGGTGGCATAGGTCAGTGCAATTGGAACAGTAAAATAAAAAGACAATTCAGGATTTTGAATGAACCCCTGAACAGGATTTGCAAGCCATCTTTTGATGGGTTTAATCTTTTCAAATCGTTCAAGGGCTGTAAAGAGGTGCTCTTCATTTCCCCCTTCGGAAATTCTCACATCTGGGTACTGGTTCAGCCACTTTGCTCGAACGTACCGAACCACATGTTCATCTTTTATGGAGATGGCATCTATCATCAAAATAAAGATTACTGCTCCAATCGGAAGTATGGCATAGCCGATAAGTGACAATTCAAGGATAGCAGAGGATCCCATCATGCCCATGACCACAAGGATGACGATAAGAAAAAGTGGTCCAGCAATGAAGATGGTGACATATATCTCTGCAACGAGGCCAAGAAACTGAAGAAATTGTTTTTGTTCAAACTTAGCCTCTTCCTGAAGTATAAATACGCGGTCCTGCAGAAATTGTGATATGTTCCCTCCACTCTCCACAGTTGAGATAAGATCTTGGAGAAACTCTCGAAGTTTTCTGCTTGGAGTAGTTTCTGTCAATTGTTTTAATGCGTTTATAATATCATACCCAAAAAAATCTGCATCTCTGACAGCTTGTCGAAATTCCAATGCCACCTCACCATAAATGACAGACATATCAGAAAGGGAGCGGAGGATGGTAATGATCTCGGCACCGCCCTTTCTCATGGCATACATATATGAGACGGCATTGGGAAGACCAATCGTGATCTTTGTTTCTCGAGATTTTTTTGCCAGGGCGGGATAGTATACGTAAGCCCAGTACCCAATAAAAAACCCAAAAATGAATAAAAGTGTACCGAATATAATCTGGGCAACGATGAATATTGGCAATGCTTCAGCATTTGGATCAAAAGAGATATTCAGTACATTATAGAGTTCAGGCTTTAAACCAAGGTTCAGTGTGAATAATACATATCCAAAAATGAGCCCCACTACACCAAGAACAATTCCTGTTCCAAGACCTACCAATAGGGCACGGTTCAGGAACTGTTCGAGCGTAAGGCCGGATCGAATCCCAATAAGATCAAGATGCAAATTATGGTATTTATCTGGATTTTTCGATACAAACCATTTTACGAGCCGCGTGAAAATCATGCTATCAGCGCTGCAAGATCGTCGAGATGTTCCAGTACGTTTTGCTTATCAATATAATAGGCCTGGATTATTTTGGTGAAACTTACATAATCCCTTATATTCTGTTCTTTTATCGCTCCTAACACGTTTTTGCGTCTTTCCATTTCTTCGATCAGCTTGTCTGGGCCCCATCCATGAAACGATGCAATGTCTCCGAGAACTTGAGATCTTCCTGTATAATTAAAATCATCAGCCACAGGATCGTACTCAAAGACCGTATTTACCATGATATTTCCTGTTGCAGGATCAATACCCGCAATCTCCACGATCTCATCACAACGGCGGACCCGGTCTGGACCAATTTGAATTTGCTTTTGGATGCTCATAATGTTGAGTGCCTGAAGCATATTTCGTGGAACGTTCAGGGGCTCATTCTCAAGACGGTGTATTGCTGCATCAACGGATCCAGCATGCATCGTTGAGAAGGTGGTATGTCCAGTATTCATTGCCTGAAATAATGTCTGTGCCTCATGTCCCCTCACCTCCCCGACCAAGATGTATTCCGGTCGCTGTCGCATAGCCGCTTTGAGGAGCATAAACATGTCGACTTGGGTTCCTCCTCCTTCTGCTACAATCTCCCTCGTGACACTGGCAATCCAGTTTTCATGAAAGAGGGTTACTTCTCTGGTGTCCTCTATGGAGATGACCTTTGCCAAAGGAGGAATAAAGAGTGATACTGCGTTTAAAGATGTTGTTTTTCCTGAAGCTGTCCCCCCGATAAAGACGAGGCTCATATTGTTCTCGATTGCAAGCCAGAAGTAGACGAGCATTTCAATATTGAATGTGTGAAGTTCTATGAGATCGACCGGGGTAAAGGGTGTCTCACGGAACTTACGTATGGTAAATGATGTGCCACGAGATGTTACCTCAGTTCCAAAAGTAAGTTGGAGCCGAGATCCATCGGGCATGGTGGCATCGATGATCGGATTTGCTGATGAGATATGCTTTCCTGATCGCTGGGCAAGAGTGATTGCAAGCGAGAGCAATGAATTAGTATCAAAGGAGATATTTGTTTTTATGTTCTGTTCTCTTCGATGGAACAGAAAAATTGGAACATTGTCACCATCGCATGAAATATCTTCAATAAGGGGATCGTTCATCAACGCATTAATCCGTCCCCATCCGAGGTAATTGCGCATGAGATAATACTCAATTTTGTAAAGCGATCGGGATTCGATTCGAAGACCATAGTATTCAATAAGGTCCACAACTTTTGAGATGAGAAGTTTTCTTCGGTCGATGCCCAGTTCATCATCGGTGAGTATCAGCACATCACGCAGATCTTCATGAATGCGTTCTAAAAGTTCGTACTCAAATGGTGTCAATTCAGGCTCAAAAAGAAGGTACTCCCGCAGTTTAGATTTCACATTATATGCTATGACAACTTTTGCGAGCCCTGGCTCTACCCAATATTCCTGTTTTGACTTGTATGGGGGCTCTAATGTTATCTCGACAAGGCTTCCATGTTTTTCAAAATCATAATCTTCAAACGCCCGTCTCGTCGTTAAACTTAATTTTTTCAGAATTTTTCGTTCAAAATCCGGTTCTGCTGACTCTTTTTCAGTCTTAAATGTACTCTCCAGATCCTTTTCGACAGCAACGAGTTCATCATCCTGTTTTAATAAGGGAAGTTTAATCCTGGTAATTTCAGTTGCCTTTTTACTCTCTTTAGTATGAGTGTTTCTCACCAGGTCAATATGGGGTATTTTTTTTATTCCTTCCCATGTTATTTTCTTGTTTTCATGGATTGTTTCTTTTCTCTCTAAGGTTCTTCTGGAAGTTTTTTTCGTGCCAAAATTGATCCGCGGCACCTTTATCTTAATAGAACGGCGGGTATTATCTCGATTATCTTTATTTACTGTTTTATCTGTATCTCCCATATTTCCCACCAGAATTTCTGTTACCTTCCGATTCTTCCCCCTCAGAGTTACAATCTCATATGATATGAGAGCATAAAAATAATTCAATGCCAACCTGATACAGTTCTTTTGTATCTTTGCGAATTTTGCGTTATCATGAGATAATGATATGACAAATCCTCAATCCAAAGATTTAATGTGGGAGTGCAGGTGAAATACAAATAACTGGGTCTTCGAATAATGGAACTACAAAAGAATGATCAACATATGCCAACTGGATTGTCAACACTCGATCCGGTTTTTGATGGTGGGATTCCCCCGGGGTCTGTAGTTCTTTTAAAAGGTGATATTGGGTCTGGGAAGATTGAGTTTGCATACAGCTCTATGATACATCTTTCCCGTCTGATGAACCAAGACGCTGAAGATAGCGTACTCATTCCAAAAGAGATCCGATATATCACAGTCACAAAGAGAAAAGAATCAATATTGCGTGAGATTGATCAGTCTTTTCATAAGGAACTCTTGTCGCATTTGGATTTGATACGTTTTGATGATTTATCGGACATCTATTTTGATACGAGCCTTGTCCCGATAACATGGTATTCAGAATATGATGATATTATCGAGCGAATGACAACGCGCCGAAAGATCCATGACAATCTCCTGACCACCCTCTCGTTTACCCTCGAGGAAGTTCCGCATGAAAGTCTAGTGATTATTGATTCATTAACAGAGATCGCAACTCAGTACATCGCTGCTGGCAAATGGCCGGATCTTTCTGCATATCTGAGGGGCATGCAACGTGTTGCAAAAAAATGGAACACGTCGTTTTACCTCATATTAACCAAAGGGATCCTCAATCAATACCAGGAGATAGAGGTTGCAGATGCCATGGATGCAGTGATTCACTTTAAGTGGGAAGAGTCATCAAGTGCAAAGCGCCAAAGGGTCCTTTATATTGAAAAGTTTCGAGGAGTAATGATTCATCTTGAAGATCGCGATCTTGTAAAATTCTCTGTGAGAATAACTCCTGATCGTGGGTTTGAGGTGAGTAATATCAGGGTGGTCATATGAGCATCCCACTCATGAATATTCCGCGATTTGCATTTGGCATTAAAGGGCTTGACGAGATGCTTTCCGGAGGGCTTATTGAAGGAACGGTTTCATCAATTATTGGTGCATATGG
>Ga0116191_1001647_pt1 | contig 17856 bp, 15 predicted proteins | sample AD_UKC111_MetaG_FD_89897 | JGI IMG/M metagenome (GOLD analysis project Ga0116191, IMG submission 89897) | Active sludge microbial communities of municipal wastewater-treating anaerobic digesters from Hong Kong - AD_UKC111_MetaG | ecosystem: Engineered > Bioreactor > Anaerobic > Digestate...
AATGTTCTTACTCTTTCTACTTGCTATTCTAAATCAGAGAGGGTTGTAATGCATGCGAAGTTAATAAAACAGGAAAGCAATAAATAGAGATATTTCTGTATTTATTGTTTACTAGATCTAAGAATTTCCATTAATTTTGAATACAGCGAATAAGATACTTTCTCTCTCTCTTTTTATAATGTCTCTTTTGTCTCATTTTAGGTTCCAGACCCGTATGTCCCGCCATTTTCAACATGTTCCAACAAGACCCATCCGTTATCGTTTAAAACCCTTGTGGGTATTGAGTAATTTTGACACTAAAAAGTGAAAGTCTCAAAAGTAAGGACTGGTGGATGAAAAACCTTTAAAGTAGACTCAAATAAACTCCTCTTGGTTCGAAGTAAAAATGTTGGCGTAGTACAGGAAAGTTTACTATTCGAAAATCTTTGAATTACTATCTACAACTTCTTTAGCTTTAATTAAAAACTCTTTAAAATCACCAATGTTTTCATTGTACAGCCTATCAAAATATCCCTGTATTGAAATCTTTCCATCGTTATCAAACCACTGATAGGCATACTCTGATTGAGTCCATGTGGTAAAAGATATTCCTCTCACTCTGATATCGTTATCTATAACATATGCCATTAATTCACTTAAATGCCAGTATGGGTGAGGTGCTTCATAATACTCTCTAGGACAATCAGGAAAGACTTCTTCCCATTTTTTAAAGTAATAGAAATGGGTTATCTCATGAATCATAGTAGACATACTGTTAAACAAAGAGTCTTGTGCACATAGTGCAAATTCTTGTTTATCAATATCTCTTGGATACCAATGAATGTTCCTTAAATAGCATATAATATCTGTATCTATTGATACTCCAGTTATCTCGGTTAATGCTGCCAATATTTCTTTTTCATATTGCCCCAGTACTTTTCTAGATCAACTTTGTACTCTTCTACCGACGAACCCAATGTTCTTTTTAAGTATTTCTCTATTACCTAATCTGAAGGATTAGATTTATACTCTTTTAAAAGCCCTGGATAGCCTTTTTCTAATACCTCATAAGCCTCGTCTTTAAAAACAGAATCATCATTAAGAAGAGTCTTGAGTTCGTCAAATACGTATTCTCTATCTATTTCGAATGTAACCATGCGCTATTATATGTTTAGATACGAATATATCAAATTTCTAGTCTCTTTATTAATCTTCCTGCCCAATCATCTGGGTATTTCTCAACAATAAGCTTACCTATAACAAATGAAAGTGAATGAGGATCAACAAGAACAGAATCTTCCTTCTCTAGGTTTTTTAATTTCTCCTCCTCCAACATGCAATCAATCTGTTTAGAGAATTCTTCATTCATAGAGTCAAAATACTTCTTTGCATATTTCCTTGCATACTCATATTCTGCGCAAAAAGCAAACACCTCTGTAGAATCCGCATATGATGGGATAGAGATTGTATATTCAAGGTTCACAGGTTTCTTAAGATATAGATCTCTACTTAATTCTAGAATCTCAAGATTATATTCTTTATCTGCATAGTAAAATGGGTTTAACTTGTTGAAATATACATGAGCAAATTCATGAATTATCGTAGCAATGTAAGCCTCTTTCGCAGTGTAGATACTCTGATTATAACCTTGCAATGCAACAAAATCGGAGAAAAGACCACCTGAAACAATCTTAGACTGAATACAACTTTCTGGTAGATACTTTTTTAGTTCTCCCTTTTGCCTTAAATACGCACTCCAACCTCTTTTGGTTTTATCCAAGATATCCTCCCTATGACTTATTTCCTTAATATTTACAACGTTATTTTCAATAGTAAAAAGATATAGAAAGTTGTTATCAAAAGATACAAGAGAGACTCCTTTTAAGATCTCTTTTCTACTAAAAATATTATCCATTCTCCCACCGAAAACATATGACAAAGACTTGGAGATTAGGTTTAAATCTTCTTTTTTAGACATATATATCACATAAAAATAAATTGTGAATTGGAAGAGAAGCCAGATCTTTTAAAAGCCTCTGGCTCCCCTCGTTTCACTCATTAATCGTGCGGATTGCAATCAGGGCGACAGTTGCCGAAAGGTCCACAATCCGGGTTGCAGGTATCATCTGCATCTGGTGGATCAGTGTTTTCGCCATTTGGTTTACATACATTCGCCTGATTTCGGCCTGTCGGCGTAACACAAATTATCACCGGAACAGAGCTAACATTAGCCAAGTACAAATCGCTTGTGACCATCATAACCTCCTTTCTTTGAGATTCCAATTAGATTTACGAGATCTGACTGTATTGTAATTCGAAACCTTCCATTACCCATCTACCTTCTCCCCATACTCCTGTGTACGGATTGTAAGTACATCTTGGGTTTGGATACCGGTAAAAGGCTTCTTTAACCATGTATGTGTCAGCGGACAAAGGTCGGCAGTCATGGCAAACGTATCTGTATTCACAGTCTCTACAAACAAGGATCTCGTCCTTGCTCAAACTTCGAACTCTGGCCGCCGCTTCACCATTGAAAACCGCTTCTAGATTTTGCTCCCGCACATTTCCGAGTATTTCCGTTCTTGCAAAAACACATGGGAGTACAATACCAGAATCAGTAATGGCAAGCTTACCCACTAAGCAACTGTTCGACTTCTGATTGGATAGAAACGCCTCCTTTCTTGCACTAAACTCTGGCCTAGATAGAAGCCCATACTTCTTAAAATACTCAGGAGAGAGAAGAAGATACTCATCCATCCCATTACCAGTTGGCCTTATTGGATCCGGATTCCTAGTGCGAACACCAATACTTTGGAGGAAATTCATCGTATCTGCCAAAGTATCCTGATTTAAAGACATAGCCACAACTTCTACACGAACCTCTACCCCCAACTCCATAAGCATATTGATTGCCTCAAGAGTTTTTCTTAGACTTCCAACCTTGCCAGTGATGGAATCATGAACCTCTGGAACAACAGAATAAACTGAAGTTGCCATTTTCGCGCCAATATCTTTCATTTTAAGCGCAGCTCTTGAGGTTACGCTCTGTGCATTTGTAAATATTTCTACCTCGGTAAAACCAACTGTACTTGCGTAGGTACAGAGGTCTAAGACATTCTTACCATTACTTGCAAATAGAAATGGTTCACCACCAATAAATTGGCATTTGCGAGCACCCAATTTATAGGCATCACTAATCAGTACTTTCCAATCTCGATATTCTAAACCTCCTCTCTTATGCTTTTTCTGTGGTTTTTTCCCAAGATAACAGTGTTTGCATCTAAGATTACAACGTGATGTTGCAATTTCAAACCAAACGAATCTTAGTCGATCTTGAGTTTTATACGTGCCTGCCATTTTCGGAAATTTTTCGCCATGTTCAATTATCCCTAGCTGAGACAATAGGCACACGAATTCTGGATCAGGTTCCGTGTTACGAAATTTTGCAGTTGCAACAGAGTTTAGCGAATATACATTCCCATTTCTCGTGTCACAAATAGCTGAATTTCGAGCACCTTCGACAAAATATACACCATCGGATAGTATGTAAGTCATTTGTAGCCTCCTTGTTTGTGGATTTTTTAACGAGCTACTGAAACATGTTATTATAGCACAGCTTATAGCATGTAGTATATCTAGAGCATAGGTAAACAGAATCAACAAAATATAGTATATTTACTCAACATTTTGAATTCATAAATGATACATGAAAACCTACACATCAAAACAGATCGGTGAGGACTTTAAATATCTAGTAAAGAATCTAGAAGAAATTCATCCGAATCCATTTCTTTTTATATCGAAAGAAGATTTAGAGAAAGATCTAAATGAGTTAGCCTTTGAAGTCTAAAGATGTTAACAAAACAACCTTCTTCTTCGAACTTATGAAAATTTTTAGTAAAATGAAAGACTCTCATACAAGAGTAAAAGGGATTGGAAGAATATTATCAGAGACAAAATATCCAATTAGATTTAAATACCTTGGAAACAGATATTACATATCATCAATTGATCTTGAGAACAAAGGAAGTGTTGGATCAAAGGTATTCTCTTTGAACAAAATTCCAATGGAAGAAGTAGTTTCGAAAATGTCCGAAGTCATTACCCATGAGAATGAAATAGTACTATCCAATGCCATTGAGCAATGGATGTATGAACCCGACTTACTCAAGTATTTAGGAATTGTAGATGATAGCTTAATTCTTGAAGTTAGGACAGATGAACAAGTAATTAAACTAGAACCAAGTGATATATCGGAAGAAGAATTGTATAACCCAAGAGAAGTGAACATAAAAAATAGTGAGACCCTAAATCCCAAAGGTTTGTGTTGGACTAAATATTTCGAAGATCTAAAAACATTCTATTTACAATACAATAAGTGTGAAGATATTACTAAAGAAGAGATAAAGGGAGTAATTGATGACATTAAGAATAATGAAGTAAAGTTTGTCATTGTAGATTTAAGAAACAACCTAGGAGGAAGTTCTTTAATTTTAGAGTCTCTCACTAAATTCCTTCTCGAGAATCAAAACAAATATACTCCTGTAGTGTTCCTATCAAATGTTACCTATTCTGCAGCTATAATAAATGCCTTGAATATACTAGATTGTAAGAGCTCAATATCCATTGGAACTAAAACTTCTGGTTCTCCTACAAAGTTTGGAGAAACAACAACTGTTACTTTGCCAAATACAGATATTGATATTGTAATTTCTACAAAGTACTTTGAAGAAAAAGGCTATATTTTTGGACAACCGTTAGTTCCTGAGATACAAACGAAGCAATCAATAGAACAATATCTAAATGCTGTTGATGTTGATTGGGAAGAATTTCTTAAACAAAGATTATCCCTTATATAGAAAAGTATGCTAAAGTAAACAAAATCCATTATTAAATGGATGATTTCGTATGGTCCGTGAGAGTCCTGTTTCTCCCGCCATTTTCAACATGTTCCAACAAGACCCGTCCACTATCTCAAGTAATGCTTTCTATCATTGAGCTATTTTCTTTCAAATTGTTCCATTTTTGAAATAATAGCCTAGTGTATGAAGATATCCATTTTCAGGTTATTTTTTAGTACCCTTCGGTTCGAGGTGAGAATGTTTATCTGGTATTAAAATATCCACCTTTTGACATAGTTCCCCATTCTTGATACAGTGGCTAATAATCTCATTCATATAAAGATGAAGGAATTTTTCCCCCTACAATATAAAAAGCAAATCCTTTTTATTGGTATACCACTAGTTATTGTGATTTTACTTATACCAACATTTTTCATACTAAAAAGTATGGAAAAGATCAATATTGGAAATAATAATGCAACACAAAATCAAATAAACAAAGATTTACCAGACGATTCGGAGCAAGCATTAGAAATACCATTACAATCATACACACCTGCAGATACAGGAACAAAATATATGGTATACGCAGATATTATAAAGACAGATCCTGAAGTAGAGATGATTGAAAGTTGTACATACTCAGATGGTACTGAAGCAAAAGAAACAAAATACTATATTGGAAGAGAACCTGTACAAGTTAGTAATCATTGTCTTCTTACATTTGCTGAATATGATGGTCCCAATGCTTTAGAAGAAACATATCCATACAACGTATACTTAGTACTTCCAGATGGATCCCTAATTACCCTCTATACGAAAGAGACACCTTCCATACAGGTAAATATGTATGAGAAAGAAACAAGAATAGTTCAATTGAATGGATATGCCTACTACAGAGTAGCACCACAAAATGATGGAAAGAAATTCAGTGTACAGATGGTAGATAGAGTAATGTATGTAACAGGTACAGAGTTCTTTGCAGGAGTATCAAGTAGCTTTAGTGGAGATGGTATATGGGGACATATAGAATTGTATGAGGGTTCTGCAGAAGTAAAACTAAGAACTCAAGATCTCATCATAATGATGACGAGCAAGGATTATGCTAACTATGGCCATTGGAAAGAGAATGGATCATGGGCATGGTATTGGGATAAAGCTAATTCAGGTAAAATACATACCTTCTACAGTAATGATAATTCAACAAAGACTCAAACTATGGAAGCTACGGGACAAGAAGACAAAATTACTTGGGGATATATGGACAAGGTGACCGATTTCCTCAATGCACAAGTTGAGACCACTATGGCAACATACGGATTTGGTAATTACAAAACAGTTGCAAATAACTTAGAAGCATACGTTGATGAAAAGATAGTAACAGAGAAAGAGCTTAGACAAGATATGGTAATTAAAGAAACACTAGCATATGCGAAAGCATACGAAAACTACCAGAAGTGGTATGATGGCTTGGTTGAGAAAGGAGAGGAGTTAAAAGCAAAGGCTGCTGCAGAAGCTGCCGCTTCTGTATCTACAGGTACTACATATTCTGTATGTCCTAAGGGTACAGCCTATGCTGGGAATGGAAAGTGTTGCCCAACTGGTACATATCTTAATGCCAAGGGTTACTGTCAAGGTAATAGCTCTACAAATGGAAATACAGCTACAACATACAATCCAACGACACCTTCAGTTTCTACATCTTCTAGGAGTAATAGTTCAAGTAGTGGAAATGGTAGTAGTGGCAGCAGTAATTGTGTAACCTCTGGAACTGTAGCATACCAGGCTTGTAAGATGGCTGCAGAAGGAGTAACTAACAATGGACAATACACTCTGAGTGGGAATAAGTGTTGTATGCCAGATGTAGCTGAACCTACTCTTGAACCAGTAAAATAATATTTCATAGCATACAATTGGGATTTCCTGACCTGTTTGTTCCGCCATACTTTCAAGGTTGCTACAAGACCCGTCCACTATGTTTTAAAAATGGATACTACTTTAATATGACTTGCTTAACTTAGCAAACAGTGTTTAATCCATATATGCAAGGAAATCATTATAACGCAATAAAATTACATGGTTATACCTTTACTCTCGTATAATTGTATTATTTCCAGAAATCTAATAGAATCATACTAGTATAAATATATTAAATTATTCAAAAATTATGAAAGATCTCATATTATCAAAATTCCCAGAGTATAATGAAGACCAATTATCAAAGATAATGTCACAGATAGATGCTATGAGCCCCCTACTAAAAAAGAGTTTACAAAAATATTTAGAAAAAGGTACTTTAGACGAAATTAACTTACTAGGATATACAGTCCAATCTTTAAAAGATAATTACGGAATGAATGAGATTACTGCCTTTTTAACTTTAGATTACATACTAAGAGAACCAGAAAAAGCAGTAGAATCCATCAAGAAAAGATATGACACAATCTGTATAAAATAATTAGGCAAGAAATTCTTAAACCTCAAATTAGCTGTTTACAGCAATATCTGTATGAGAACTATATTGTATAAGGCTCTTTCCCTTCGAAGATAGAATACTTTTATGATAAAATAGTGTATATGAAAACCTTTGCTTACCATGAAAATGCTTCTGGAAAAGATTCCTTCAGAAAAGCTGGAGATGCATGGAGTATAGATGACAGTTTGAACATTTTTGCAGTAGCAGATTCCCCTATTCGCTGTTTAGTCCGTGATACAAAAGAATATCCGTTTGATGATTATGGTTATGAAGCTGCAAGTAAATTTTGCGATAGTTTTGTTCAACACTCTAAAATACGATTATCTTCTGACGATTTTTCTCCAGAGACATTAAAAGATATTCTAATGGAATCTAACAAGGATATTGAGGAATTAAATATTCAGTTGGATAAAAAGTTTAAAGATCCATTAAATTATGATCTAGCCGAGACAGTTGGTGTTGGAGCTGTAATCAAAGGTCATACATTGTATTATGGTGGCGTAGAAGACTGCTATGTTAACGTTCTTCGAGGAGGAAATTTGGAGAATGTTGCTAAATGGAACTATCAAATCGCTAAGGCTAGTAAATATATTGATAGGCTCTCCTCAGAGGACAGATTAAAAGAATATATACCTAAAGAATTAAAGGATAAGTTAAGAATAGAAAATGGATGGGAACCCTGTTGGTGTAATTATTTGAGGAATAATGAAAATGCTCTAGATGAGGAAGGTAATCTCGTAGGATGGGGGTGTTTTACAGGAGAGAAAGAGGTGGAAAAATTTATTCAAACATACTCTGTTGAATTAGAGAAAAATGATCATATTCTATTATTTTCAAATGGAATGATTCCTGTATTAAAAGACAAGGATTTTGTTAACTGGTTTTTACAAAATGTATCCTTATCTTTCTATTTTCAATATCAAATGAGAAGTAAAATAATGGAATTGTTAGGCAATACCGAAGAAGCGGATAAAGAAAAGACTTTAATCTATATGCAATATTAGGAAATCTTTCCTACAGATCTTCACTGAGTTTCTCTGCCATACATATGTGTGTATCCATTATTTGGTTCACTAACTTGTTTTTTGCTCCATTTAATTCTTCTTTATTAATATCTATAACAACAATTGCCTCTTTACTAGTAACCTATTTTTATCAAATATCAAAATCACAACTTAAATCTAATAAGTGTATTCTTTCTTTTACCATACACACTAGAAGGAGGAACAAATTCTGGCTATTACATGAGTCGCAGTAAGTATATTGTACTCCAGATATCTGTGTCGAGTTTATAGTTAGTTAAGCAATAATGAGTAGAGATATTTAGAAAGAAAAAAGCACCTACGGTTCGACTATCACTCATATGAGCAGATATTGTCTCACCATCAATGGTGCTTTTGCAGTTTTAATATCTTACTATTACTCTTTCAAAAAGGTTCGCTGCTTTTTCTCCTTCCTCTCCAAGTTCGAGATTTCTTACAAAGTTTGGCATGTATAAATACACCAAACTTTTAACATCTGGAGGATATACATCAAATGTCTCTTCTACTACAACTAAAAGAGCCGATACAAGACCTTCTGGAAGTAGTTCTTTTCCAATAATTCTCTCCATTCTTGGATACAACTCATCAATCATATATGTATAATTTGCCTTGTTCTTCCATGTATTCTTGATTGCTGTTTTAACCTGATCTTCTGTCAATTTAAACATTTTTCTCTCCTTTTTAAAAGAACTGTAAATATTTTACTGTTCTAATATTATACTATAAGTCGAATAAGAAGAAAGTACCTAAAGATCAGATAGAACACAATATTCTATTACATATAGTTTCTAGATTTCTTTTATTCCGTGATTCTCCGCTATGCTATAATAACGGACAATCAATTACTTATGGCGAATACGTTTTTATTCCCCGTGATTCTCCGCTATGCTATAATTTACTTCCTGCTATTGCGACTATCGAATCGTTTTTATTCCCCGTGATTCTCCGCTATGCTATAATTTTTCTGATAACAATAGTATTCCTCGAAAGTTTTTATTCCCCGTGATTCTCCGCTATGCTATAATTGTCTCGCTGAAATATGTCGAGGAGTAGTGTTTTTATTCCCCGTGATTCTCCGCTATGCTATAATAAATTAAAAAATGGAATGGTATTAACTTCAGTTTTTATTCCCCGTGATTCTCCGCTATGCTATAATAATATCTCATCAGAGCAATAGGTTTTACTGGTTTTTATTCCCCGTGATTCTCCGCTATGCTATAATTTGCAGGTGGTGTTACAGACGGAATACGAGTTTTTATTCCCCGTGATTCTCCGCTATGCTATAATTTTCACGGTTAGTTAGCTTGACATAAATAGGTTTTTATTCCCCGTGATTCTCCGCTATGCTATAATTGTTGATGTTATGAGAGAGGGTTTGTTTGAGTTTTTATTCCCCGTGATTCTCCGCTATGCTATAATTTGAGAATGGTGTTCTTGTTATCTACATCTGTTTTTATTCCCCGTGATTCTCCGCTATGCTATAATATTATTATTATTATTATATGAAAGGATTGAGTTTTTATTCCCCGTGATTCTCCGCTATGCTATAATTATTGAGGACGGAGAGAAAGCCACTATCAGTTTTTATTCCCCGTGATTCTCCGCTATGCTATAATGAAAGTTTCCAAGACTGCTAAGATTCTTAAGTTTTTATTCCCCGTGATTCTCCGCTATGCTATAATTTCTCGAACATGGGAGACTTGGAACCATTGGTTTTTATTCCCCGTGATTCTCCGCTATGCTATAATGTAATGGATATTGCTATTTACATAACCCCGGTTTTTATTCCCCGTGATTCTCCGCTATGCTATAATAGATTACACAAAATATCCTGTTAAATTAAGGTTTTTATTCCCCGTGATTCTCCGCTATGCTATAATGCATAGCGGAATAATGCTATTTTACTAGGCCTTTTAGCCTATTTCTTACTGAAAAAACTAATTAAAAGATAGTTAATTGATCTGTTTTTATCTTCTTTTCTTGAGGACTTACTGTTCCAACCAATATTACAGTAGACTCATATTGCCTCTCCGTAACTATCATCGCCCTTACACAACCCTTCTGAGGAACATTATTCTCAAGTCTAGTCATATGCTTCCCAACACTATCCAAACCATTACAAATTCTTGTATAGATTGAATATTGAACCATATCATATCCATCACTAAGAAGAAATTTTCTAAATTTAGAATATTCTTTTCTTAACTTCTTTTTATTTACAGGCAGATCAAACATTACCATCAATCTCATAAACATTACTCATATTTGTGTGATATTAATGGCAGTACTGTTGGTAATACCAAATTGGTGAAATCCTTGGATCTTACACATCTAACATATGATGCTATCATAACATCTACAGCATTTGATACTGAACACTTCCTATCTTCTATCTGCATATTGTAATTAACAATATCAACTATCTTATGCTTTAATCCTTGATTAAAAGAATCTTTTTTATTTACATTTTGTATTACCCATAGATCAACCACTGGACGAAATGGCTCTATGAAGTCATCAGCAAGATTATAGTTATTGTACTGATTTTGATGATGTATTCCTAAAGACGGTATAAATCCATACGATGCTAAAGAACGAGCTACAAACCCTCGTAATATCGTATATCCATAGTTTAAACATGCATTATATATACAATCCTGTTCTCTTGAGAAATCCATTCCAAACAATTGCTTAAAATATACATTTGCTGCATATCCTTCTACATTTTCTTTATCATTAGAAGAAACTCTTTCAGACAAAGAAATTAACATATTACTAGTTACATTCCCACACAAATTCAAAACAATTGATTGATTTAATATCTTCTGCTTAATAATACTTTGCCACACTTTATTCTTGAACGGTTTGGTCATAGATATCTGATCTTCTATTCTGATCAATTGTGTAGAATGACTCTGAAAGTTTTGTAATATACCAACAGGAATATGCAACCCATCACAAATGAAAGTTACTGATTTATTCTGAGATAGAAGACTAAGAGCATGACCTGATATATTACACTGTAAATTTTCTAAAACTAGAGAACTTATATCCTCAGCAGGAATACGATATACCCCATCATCATTTTCTATTTTTATTGAACCATTATCACAAGATATTTTACAAGGTTTTGTGATTACTATGCTTCTGAAAGCCATGTCTTTTTTCTGCTCTAACTTTATGTACATTACCAAGTACATCTACCTCGTACTTGGTAAAATTACGAGCAGTTTTAATACCTCTATATACTTCTTTTCCTGATCTATCATGATTATAAAAAGTACTAGAGCCACTGTTTCTATTGGTTTTAATGTAATAGTATAATTCTCTTTTCCCATCCGTATCATCCCAAGACACTAAATCATACTTATATAGTGAGAATTCAAATTTGAATGTATCATCTATCAGAGTCCATTCTTCTTCTGATTCACTATCAGCAACTATTGCTCTATTAGGCAATTCCTTATTTACTGTATCTGAGACATAGATAGGAATAATGAAATACTTTCCTCCCTTGGAGAATATATCTATTCTAACCATCAAATCATTCTCAGCATATGCTCTTCCATGATTTAGAAGTATTCCTCCCCCACCTGTTTTTACTTTTAATTTAACTGATTTTATTTGATTTGGATTATTATTCTTAGGAGATGGCTTATATAGTGGTTCTCCAAAAGGATTTTCAGGATTATTCTCAAAACGCTCCTTTATTAAATTCTTAACAACTTCATCTCCATATATATTTTCAACATTTTTTCTCTTCAAATCTGATAACCTCTTTTTCACAAGTACAAAACCTTCATCCAAATGCTTTGGAGAATACAAAGTTTCCTCATGTGCTGCACCTTCTACTTTTCGTCTAGGCATACGAGATACAAACAATGGTTTTATCTCACTTTTTATATCACCATATAGTTCTTCAAAGTTCGAAATGTCTGAAATTTCTTCGAAAGTAGTCCCCAATACTCTATTTAATATATCTCTTCTAAAGTTTACCCATGGTTCAGGAAATTTTAAGTTTTCTTTTTCTTTAAACACTTCCCAATCAGCCTTATGCCTTTCCTTCTTTTTATTGTAATCAATTATTCTCATCAACATTGACTGATTTCCAACAGCCAACATAATTGCATCTAGTGCATGATGCCTATCATTGAGTTCCCTGTCCTTTTCAACTCCATACATTCTTCTAAGATTTGATGTAAAACCACCTTGAAATGTATAGACCTGTCTCTTACCACTTTTTAATTCCTTCATCTTCAAATTATCTTCCACATAATTCTTAAAGAACTTACATATGTATTTTGTATCATTCAGATTTCTCTCTATGAAGTCATTTATAGTGAAATTCTCTGTATTTTCAATAAGCAAATAATCCTTTTTCTTAAATTTTTTATTCCCTTTATCATTTTTATTCTTACTTTTCTTATCTCCCTTTTCATCATCTCCACTCTTATATCTTGGATTACTCTCGACCATCTCCTTATATTTTTTCCATCTATTACCACTGGGATCTATCCTATTTAGATATTGGTATGGGGTTTCATCTCTCTTTTCCTGATTTTCTTTAGTTAAGACTAAAACTTTATTATTGTATGAATCATTCATTGATTGGCTATATGGTATAGCGTGATCTATTTGACAGTAGGAATCCTCGAAAAGACGTTCTGCCTGTATAGGCTCTCCAGAATACAAACATCTCCCACCTTGTTCTTTCCATAACTTGTATTTAAGAATATCACTACCAGAAGGGTTAGATATACCAAATGTCTTCACTATTTCTTCACAGGCTTCCTCATTTACCTTTCTCCTCAATTCCATCCATCTTTCCATCTCCTTCCTTGCTTTAAAATTTTTGGACAATTCCCTTGCAAGTTCTACATTCACAAATGTTGGAGGACCATATTTCCTAACAATTGCATTAACAACTTTTCTTGCTTGTGTTACTCCCCTAAAAACAATCGGATTTCTAATTTCATCGTAATTTATCAATGGAAGAGTTTCTAACTTTTGTGCTTCTAATTTACCACCATATCCAGCTTTCCTACAGGCTTCTGTATAGTCATTCTCCTTGAGATAGGGAAGTATTTTTTCTAAAGCTTTAATCGATAGATGACCAAACTTACTAAAAGTCGGCAGTGATTTTGCCAATTCAACATATTCCCCAAGCCCTTTTTCTCTAAGATACTTTTCCATATCTTCATCTGTTTTATACCATGTCAAAGCTTCTGCCAAACTGTTATACAAAGATCTATCATTTCGTATTTTCTCCCACAGTAATTCATCAATTTTAGAAATTCCCCTTCTAAATTTTTGATATTCAGTCAAATTTAAGAAAATTCTCTCATCTTCAATTGATTTATTTCCAGCCCTATATAGCATGTCATACCTAAAATTATAGAAGATCTCATTATTTGGGATATCAAGTACCTTTCGAACGAATGAATAAGTAATTTTATCCTTGCTAGACGAGAACACTTCTGCAAATAGTTTCTCCTTTTGCTCCAATGAAATCATTTTGGGTTTAGCAGGTTTTCCCTCTTCTGTATCAATGAGCTTAAGATTATTTAAAGCATTTTGCCAAAATTCAAACTCCAAAAAGGATATAGAAATTTTAGGAGCTCTCAATTCATCAGGTTCAAATTCACATTTCCCAACCATTTTCTTTACTACCTCCCCACTAGCAAATGGTCTCTGAAAGCTTACAATACCAACTATCTCTTTTATGAAATCATCAGTTATTTTGGTGTTTCCTAATTCTTTTTGGCAATTAAGAACAAATCTAAGTTCTTCTAAAGTGCCTTCTCTGTCGAAACTGAATATATATTGATCAGTAGTGTTATGTTTTAAAGTATCTCTTCTATCTGTTCCTCCATACAAACTGTATACTAACTCACCATATGTTCTTAAATTTCTTTCTTTTAACAGCTCTTTATTTCTTTCAATTGCAGACAAAACTTTTTTCCCTTCTTTATCCGTAATCATGTCATCATCTAATTTTTTACGATTAGATTTGTAACCTCTTTTCTTAGCTATATGAACAATCAATCTTGTCAATTCTCTGTCTGTTAATACTCTTTCAAAAACATCTTTACCTCTAATTTCCCAAATATCTTTATCTAATGAATTCATTGAGAGATCAGCATCATGAGGAAGAAATCCAAATTCCTCCATTCTTCTCCTAACTTCTACTATTCTTGCCTTTCTTCTTCTTATAATCCTTCTTGCACTTCTAGCTTCCCTTCGCTTCAAGTTTAAGGAATCTCCAGTTTTTGGAACTTCTGCTTTGTCAAAAAGTCTAACTCCACAATCTATCAGCCTTTTTGGATAATAGTCTTGTGACTTCTCATCATATCCTAATTCAACGACACTCCACCCCACTGATGCTATTCCTAAGTCTAAACCCATTGTATAGTCGAGATCTCGATCCATTGGCGCCTATTCTAACACAAAGCTGTATATAAAAACAGATACCCCCTCTTCCGAGGGGGATACCTTGCTGACTCAGAAAAACTGAGCTTATTTTTATAACCCGTGATTCCCTAGTATGCTATAACTAGGTATCGTCATTATAGTACATTACCCGAATATATTTGTCAACTACCTTAGGGATTCTAAATCAGACAACCTTTTCATTTATTATTCGTACCTTAGTGCCTTAACAGGATCAAGTCTCCCAGCCTTCATTGCTGGATATATCCCTGCTATGATCCCAATTAGAATACTTCCTAAAGTAATATACAATGCATTCATAGGTTGAAAATGGAAAAATGTATTAATCGCTGTAAAACCTTCCTTAGAAAGTGCATTTACTATATATGGATCTGCCCCTTTCATCAAAGCATATGTGATAAAAAGTCCTAATACCCCTCCTATCAAACCTATTAACCCTGCCTGAATTAAAAATATAATCAAAACCTGAGAATTTGATGCACCTACAGCCTTAATAATACCAATCTCCTTAGTCTGTTCATAAATACTCATAACCATCGTATTTATAATCCCTATAGACGCTACAACTGCCGATATTGAACCAAATATAACTAGAGCAACAGTCAATCCAGCAGTTAATGTAGCAACAAAATCTAGAATAGTCTTAGTAGAAATAACTGTCAATTTCATATCGTTCCGAATAACATCTTCTACATCAGATGTTTTTCCATCAGCAGTAGACACTAATAATTGAGAATAGCCTACCTTTTTAACATAGTCATCTGCACTCTCAAAACCATTCACTTCAGAAAGTATCTCTACTGCTCTGTCACTATTAATCCAAAATGCATTATTATCCGTTTCTACGACTCCCTGTATTGTGAATTCATACTCTCTTCCCTCATTATTAACATTTTGAGAATATTTACTTGGAACACTCTTAAAAATTATCTTTCTTCCAATAATATTCTCCGTTGGTACTTCAAAATATGAAGTAACATAATTACTTACAAAAATACCATCTCTCTCCAAGATAGGATTATCACCAGTGAAATTCACAAAAATATCATCATTACCAGAAAGATCAACCCCTTGAACTATTGAGTTTGGATACGCATCACTATCACCTTCCAAATATACATCAAACCCACCAATACTGAGCATTCTATGCACACTACCTACACCATCAATATCTTTAATCTTTTCAACAATATCATTATCAATAATAATGGGCTCTTCTTCCACATCACTTTTCTTTGGAGCAGAAGAAATCCCACCCCCTGCAAAATTTTGCCCTGACACATAAAGATCAGTGGGCTTAAAAACAGAATTAAACTGAGCCACCACTGCATTCTGTAAATCAGTCATTCCAAATAATATGAAAGTCATCAACATTACAGCTATCATAATTCCAAGGCTAGTTAGAAATGTTCTTAGCTTTCTTCTCAATATCAAATTAAGTGCGTAGTTAAACATTTTTCCCATCAACTAAAGTAATAGTTCTATCTGTTCTTTTGGCTATCTCATTATCATGAGTAATCAGTACTATCGTAACTTTTTCATTCCTGTTTAAATCTGTGAGTAACTTTATTATGGATTCTCCCGTCTTACTATCAAGATTTCCAGTAGGTTCATCTGCAAGAATTATCTCAGGTGAATTTATTAAAGCTCTTGCTATTGCAACTCTTTGCATTTCTCCACCAGACAATTCGTTCGGTAGATGATGCACTCTTTTTTCTAGAAGGGTAATCTCCAATAGATAGTTCAATCTTTCTTTTGTATTAATATTCTTCTTTTTCCCAAACTTCAATGGAAGAAGTATATTTTCTTTCACATTAAGAGACGGAATGAGGTTGAACTGCTGAAATACTGTTCCAACAATGTATCTTCTATAATAATTGCTGTTGTATTCTTTAATATCCTTTCCATTTACATACACACTCCCAGTATATTCTCTATCTAATCCACCTAAGATATTTAAAAGGGTGGATTTCCCCGAACCAGAAGCTCCTACTACAGACAGGAATTCTCCTTTCTTAATATCAAATGTGACATCTTTAAGAGCATCAACATATATATTTTTGCTCATCACATACCTTTTTTTAAGATTTTGAATTTGTATATATGGCATATTAGACTGTTTCAGATTCAAAATGTACACTAAAATAGATAATACTGCAATGTAATTAGTTTAGTATAGAATAGTAAATATATTCTTCTTAATTAACTGTTATACCTTCCATCTGCAATCCTTCAAATAGCACACTAGAGGGTGATAATGAATCATAGAATATCCCATTACCTGACCATTCTCCCTCCATATCATCTGTATCATAGAACCTGATCCTCCAGTAATACGTCTTCCCACTGTTACTTAGTAGACTGCTTCCATCATAATAGTATTTGTTACTTCGTGTACCACTCGCTACATTCGTACTCTTCTTTCCACTGTCAAATACTATATTATCATATCCACTCGTAGTTGATATCTGTATCTGATACGCTGACGCCCTATCTCCATCTGCATCATAATATATCGCACTAAATGACATCATCTTACTGTTTAATACTCCTGGGCTTGAACTCCCATTCATCTCTAATCCTGTAGGAGACGACGGCCTACTATGAGTACCAAACTGAGATATCATTGAATAGTTACTCATTCCATCTTTATCATCCCATACTCGTATCTTCCAATAGTATCTACCTCCCTCTAGTATTCCTCCTGTCCCTCCGTACGGTATTTCTGGTGTCCTGCTACCATTTGATACTGGGTCTGTGAAGAATGTCTTACCACTATCCCACACTAGTGGCTCTGCAAAATCTGGTGTCATGTCTATTAGTATCTGGTATGCTACTGCTGTATTGTTTGCATCATTATCTGTGTATTTTGCTGAAAATGTTGGAGTTAAGGATACTTTCTCTGGATTCACTTGCCCTTCTGTTAGTAGTTCTGTCGGAGCATTTGGTTCATAGTTTGTCTTAAACTCCATTACATCTGACCATTCACTCTGCGTGTGTTTGTTATCTCCTAACTTCATTCTCCAGTAGTATGTTGTTCCTCCTTGTAGCTCTGATCCTCCATATG
>Ga0116191_1001649_pt1 | contig 17843 bp, 17 predicted proteins | sample AD_UKC111_MetaG_FD_89897 | JGI IMG/M metagenome (GOLD analysis project Ga0116191, IMG submission 89897) | Active sludge microbial communities of municipal wastewater-treating anaerobic digesters from Hong Kong - AD_UKC111_MetaG | ecosystem: Engineered > Bioreactor > Anaerobic > Digestate...
ATAAATACAATTTTGGTCCCATTAGCAAATTACCCTCCATATCTCTAGCCATAGCAGTTAGTGAACTCATAAACCAATGGTTCATATTATCTTTTGCCCACATGTTGTTACATCTCCCTTCGGGCCTCACTGGACCCATTAAAGGTATAACGTTGTTGCATCCGCATTACACGGATGCAACAACCAACACATCATTTTCTGTTAGTTCGCTGGGTTTCTTTTCGACCACACCGTTGATGACATCATCCCAAACCATCACACTGTGATCGGATGTAACCTCTACATAATTTCCGTTTTCCGTTTCCACCCTGTAGATAGGCTTGTTTGTCTTATGGCGCATGATATATTCCACATTCGATTCCTTTGTTCGATCACCGTCAAACGTTAAAGTGGTTACGTTGTGTGGATAGATGCGGTCCTTACCGCCGTCTTTTATAATGGTGTTTTGTGCTGTAAGATCTTGCCACATTTCGCCGATGGAAACATACTTACCGTTGTAAAATACTGTCATTTCACCTGTAACACTATCACCATACACAATGTGCTCCAGCGTACCTTCTGCTTTGGTTGGAAAATCTGGATCTATCTCAATGGGTTCCACATCAATAGATTTTTCATCAATCATACGCTTAAAGTATTCGTTAACCATAAACGCACCAATACGGCTTAGTTCCCTACCCGTTTTGGTGATAGTCTGTGCCAGTTCATTTGAGAAAAATCTAAAACCCGCGTTTCCCATAGCACCGTAGATGGCATTGGTGATAACCTTGTAGGTCATTTGCATGTTGTCATACCGGTCGTACATCTGGTCATCGTTGTCATGAACAGCTTCCAACATCAGCTTCTTGTATTTCTTGCGTTCGTTGATCATCAAATCGATGATTTCATAAAGAATGGATTGTTCTTCTTCATGACTCTTGAAAATAGTACCCGCGATGGTCACAATGTAATTGTTGTTGGTGATCCATTCATGAAACTTTTGAGGTGTCACATCACCCTCTTGGTTGTTGGAAAGGGATATGTGGACGGTTGGAATCGCATCAAACATATCTCTATGATAAATATAGTTGTACATGACATCTTCATCTATCTTACCAACATATGTATCCATAGATAAGTTCAATCGTGCCATGATATAAGGATAAAGAGAAGACAAGTCTAGGTCTGACATCCATTCAAAGATACCTTTAACGGGTGTGCGCACATATGCACCCAGCAAATTTTCCTTGCTGTTGTCCATCGGACGCACTCTGCATGTAAGACCCCTGTCGTAAAGATATGTATAAATAAGACCATCAATAATGCGTAACGTTGTAAATGCTTCTCTCATGCCTATGTTGGTAATGCGCACAATACCGTACATCAATTCGATGTATTTAAGCTTATTTTCCAACAAGCGGATAAGATGGACGTCGTTGATGTTGTACGCAATAAACTTGTTGATGTCTTCATTGAAAACATCGTCCATATGATCTTCAAGTTCCAGTTTGGTGACACCCAATTCGAACTTGGAAATAAAACCCAAACTATAAGATTCTCGTTTACCGAAACTCATTTCCTTGTACAAACGCATATAGTCTAACGCATACATAAACTTCAGTTCCGCATCTGTGTACACCACGCCTTCTTTTTGATAAGTACGTAGGTTGATGCCTCCCCCGTATTTGTTGACATACGGAATCCCCAAAAAGTCATAACGTGCTTTAAGGAACGGAAAATCAAATCCATCACTGTTCCATCCCGTAACGATGTTGGGATCTAGTTCATCCAACTGCCTTTGTAAAGCTTTAAGCATATCTTGTTCTTTTTCAAAAACAAAAATCTTAAACTTACAATCGTCTGCGTAATCTAAATGCCTCTTAATTTGTTCTTCGTTTATGGTGGAACCGTTTAAGTTATACACCATAGTATAATACGTTTCTTCATAATTATCATACAACGTTATGAGGTTGATTGGATATTTCGTTGCAGCCACTTCCAAGTTGCTAAAGTCCATTGGCTCGTTGTTGGTGTAGACTTCAATGTCCAATGCGCACACCCGCAACTTGTACGTAGCTTCATTTGGGTGTTTCTTTCTCCAATCAATATTTTTATGTACGGCTATGCTTATATCCGCTCCGAACGTAGGCGTTGTCTGATCTTTAATATATTTCCAGCGATCCTTGTACCTAATGCGGAACTCGTTGAGCTTTGCACGCTGTTCCACATACCTATTAGTGTTGCCCTTGTGAATAATAAAATCATCCGTTGTTTCAATGATCTTTTTCTTTTTGCCGTCCCACAGAATATGATAAACAACTCCTCTGTCGTCGTCATAAACGGTATCCACAAGCATGGGATCCGTTTCTACATCTACGTTGGGGGGTTGTGGCGCGGAGCTGGATTGTTGTTCTGTTGGTGTTGTGATCATATTGGGTTGAACCACATCCGCCTTCCCCGTTTCCTCGTCATTTTTTAATTTACTCATAACAAACGCATTGAGCGTGTTTGCCAACTCTTCGGGTAGCGGGGGCATTTCTTCTATGCTGGGAACGGGTTCTTCCTCTTCCACAACAGGTTTCGCATCCACCACTTGTGCTTCTTCTGGTAGAGCTTCTTGAAGATTCAGCGCAACTTCTCCGTTTAGCATTTTCAAAACATCTTCCGCTGTTGCTTTGTCTGTGCGTTTACCCCGTTTTTTGTTGACACCCGTTACAACATCCACCGCTTCTTTCATGCGCTCTAAAAACGCTTCTCTCGACATTCCACCACGAAGTACATAAGAAGGATGGACGTTGGGTACAACGGTGTAATTGCCGTACTTGTAAATTTTTTTGATGGCATCTGTAGCTCTATCTGTAATACCCAACCGCATAAGCGCTGTTTTGCCAAGCGGTATTAGCACCACGTTCTTTCCCAAAAAGCTAAAAATGATTTCCAAGTTGCCAAAGCAAGATTTCAATTCTTTTTCTGTGGGCGCAGTTCCGGGTTTGTGATAGCACATACATGTGTTCGTAATCATCCAGGAGATTGTTGGATCGACTGTTTTAATGGTCTCCCGCAGCAACTGTCCGGACTTGCCCACAAACGGTTTGCCTTCCTCTATTTCCTTGTCTGCGGGTGCTTCTCCAATAAACACACATTTAATATCTTTCAGATTGGTTGTATTGCTGTCAAAAAACACATACTGGTTGTTGTTGCTACAATTCCCACAGCAGAGTTCCAAGTTTTCTTCCAAGCTGTTTTGAAGCATGGTTAGGGTCTGTTCCGTTTTAACCAACTTACCCACCATATCTCCGTAACCGATGCTTTTTAAGAACATATCTCTATCTTCAACGATGCTTAGAAGCTGTTCAATTTGGCTGTCCTTTAAATGGGGCATAACAGACCGCACAGCTTTATATGCTTCAACATCTTTCTTTTTGTTGCTTCTGATAAATTGGGGGTTATCCTTGGTTCTGCTTTGTTTGTGCAACTCCCCAAAAAGTTCTATAGGCATCTTGTAACCCAGATATGCATCTTCATTAATCAATCCGTTCAACAACACACAGCTTTTCCAATCGTCCTCCGTCAGGTTGTACAGTGTACCAATATAAAGGTTGTTTGCGTCTGCTGGAAATTGAGCGTTTTCTGCGCGCAACCACCTAATGTATTGCGTTAGCGGAGACACTGTTTTTTCTTCAGCCATATTGGTCGATACCCCCAATCATTATAATTTTTTCACAACAAAAAATCCAATTAAAAAATGGCGTGTGGTATGCATTAGGGAGGAGGAGCCCAATACAAACCACACGCCGCGTCGGAGGAGGAGGTCATGAGCCGCTCAAAAACGACGGATTCCGGGAATAGCAATGGTGTGTTTAGTGGCGCAAACCTGTTCTTTGCGCTCTATTATTTGTTCTGCTAATTTTTCGAAAAATCGAATTTTTCCATGATATTATTTAAGAATGCGTAATGCGTATTTTTTGACGACAGCATCGCGCCATTCGGTGTTTGTAGTGTCGACATACCCAGTTTTATCTATGATGGCTTGGTGATAATCCCACGCCTTAAAATGAGGAATGGAATGCACATACAGTTCTTCCTGCGGATCTTTAATGTGTGCAGCATGAAACGCGTTGGCGCGTTGTGCGCAGCATCCACAAGCACCACACGGCACATAGGGAATCTTGTATTTCTTTGCTAACGCATAAATAGATGGATGCTTTTCCTTTAAATCATTATCTACAGGTACTGGGTCATAGCAACTAAGAGTTTGATGCAACGGTACATCTAATGCCATTCCCAACGTGGCAATATCTACCTTCATCATGTGGGATAACACGGGCATAATAGTAATACCTCTAAGTGTTCCATGATTCATTGTTGAAGATAACATTTTTATGAAACTGTAGTCGTTGTCGGAATAGCAAACACATTCTTCTTCAAGATTCCCACCAAATAGAATGGTGGACGCACCCACACTTTCCGCGATTCCCGCACCAACAGCTAGCATTTGTAAGTTGCGTGCGGGAACCCACTCGTAAGACGCCTCTGTTCCCTTAACACCCAACGTTACGTCTTTGGAGTAGTCCGTTAGTGGAGTTTGTGCTTCTTTTTCAAAAAACTGCCTCAAATCCAAATCCATGAAATTGGCACCAAACGCGTTGGCAACGTGGCGAGCAGCAGCAGCTTCTCCCCTGAACCCACGCTGACCATAGTTGAAATTCAATACATCTATGGTTTTCGCACCCAAATAATGTTTAGCTATAGCCACAGAAAGGCTAGAGTCCATTCCACCGGAACAAACAACCAGTATACGTGAGTTGTCTTTTTGGGGAATGTGTTGGGTTGCGTAATCAAAAGAAACGGGAAACTTGGATTCGATTAGTATGCTTGTAGGATTGATGACATAACAGTGGTAGGGTTCCAACTGTGTATAAAAATACTCATAATCTTGTGGGATTTCTGAACTGAGTGCAATCAACTCGTTGGGGATGTAGTGGATGTTGAGTGTTTTGTAGTTTTTGATAACCACATACTTGTTGATTAAAGCGTCGTAGATGATAACCGCAAAACCACCCCGCATTTTGGCACACGTGCGGCGTACCGCTTCTTGTATGTTATTGTTCGTAGCTTGCATGTTGAGCAAATAAAGTCTTCCAATGATTTCAGTGTCGATGTTGTACGGTCCAAGGTTGTATTCTTTGGCTAGCTCTTCGTCGTTGCTCAACGTGCCGTTGTGTACGATGTAAACACGCCCACCCACACAGAACGGATGCACACAGTCTGTGCTGGTTGAAGGTACTTCTGGAAGGGGTGCTGCTCTAAAATTGCCCATGAATGCGTCGAAACGGACAACGGATTCTAAAACAGCAATGGTGTTGGGTACACCCTTTTTCTCTTTAATAACATTTTGTATCTTGGTGGTGCGACCCTTAATCAACACCCCATACCCATCGTCCCCACGCAAATGGTTTTGTTTTAAAACAGCGTCGATTTCTCTTATATGTTTTGAAACATCGTTTCTAATAAATGCAAATATTCCGCACATCATATCCTCCAAAATTCGAGAAAATTAAAATGGGTGCCTAGTGGTATAGTAGGCACCCATAATAATTGTTATAGTTTACTCAGCAGGAGCACTTTCTTCAGGAGCACTTTCTTCCACTGGTGGGAAACGTTTCTCATATTCCTTTTGAATCTGTTCGTCTGGAAAATCAGATAGTTCCAGTATTGGAAAACAAATAGTTGCGTCGTTGGGTGAAATGAACTCGATGTTTTTAATACTTACACTAAAAAACTTTGTCATCTGATGAAATGGTTTCCCAACAATCATTTCAAAAGCAATGATACCACAATCGTCTACTGTTTTTACAACGAACGGCAGTAGTACGTTGAAAATGGGTCCACGCTGTGCGAGATTAGAAATTACACCGCTCTTGACCAGTTCCTCGTTTTGATATGCAGGAGGTAGCGTGTTGATTTCCACTGTAACCTTTGCAGCCCTAGCTCCATTATAACGCATTTATATGTTCAGCTCCTATAATTTTGAATAATTTTAGCTACATCGAAATGATTTAACGCATTTCTGTATTTATCTTCAAACACAGTCAAATAAACAGATCCAAACAGCTTAACAACAACGCATTCCATCATATCTAGCAAATTGAAAAGGTTTCTGTCTTTGATTTCTTTATAACAATAAAAACACTCTATTACCAACTTCTCTGCAATATCATGTTCCATTTTATGACCAATAAGAAGCTCACACATAAAAACAAAATGTTGCAGTTGTTCGTATGTTTGGTCGTGGAACGGCTTTGTTTTCTTGAACCACGCCAACCAACGTTGTTCTTCTAAAGTTGTCATGAGTTCAACTATTTGACAAGCTTTAGCCCACCCGGATTACCCTTTGGCATCTGGTTGGCTACAACAAGATTGGTTAAACTGCTAATATATGCGTTGCGCATGTTTTTACCTACATCCATGCTATACCACGTAATACTCTTTAATGAAATATTGACCGTCTTGAGTTCTGCCATGTTCAGAACGAACGAACCCAATCCCACCTGCATAGAACCATCCGGAGTCATCTGCTTCAAAACAGAACGTGGTTCATTGATTACCATAATACCCGTTGTGCTTCCATCATCCACCAACTGTCCAATGTGTTCATCTTCTCCATGCAGAGAAAATACAATGATACTCTTTTCATCAATCATGATAAAAATTCCCCCCAGTATGTGTTTAATCCAACAATCGTTGTGCTGCTGTAAATGCAAAAACGCGCTTGAATGCGCGCATTTGTTCTGGTGTTAAAATCATCCCATTCATTTGTTCGATGTTTAAAATAGGCAACGATCCGTTGTCTACCTCTTTGTTTTTGTCAAAAACAAATGTTGTATCTGTGCGTTTTCGCGGTCTAGAATTTTCTTTAAGCAACTGTTCGACCTTGTCTCTCAGATCCATAACCAACATGGCACAGGTTGGTGACATCTTTTCACCAAACATTTCATTGAGAGATACATATACTGAATATAAATCGTCCATTCTAATTTTCATCCATATTCCTCCGCATAGTTTGTTCTGGTTAAAATTCAAAATTTAAAAATTTTATATCAGATAAATTACCTTGGTCCTTTATACGAATTGTATTGGTCGTAATGAATGAAGAGGTTCCATACTTTAAGAGCGTACTGACTGGGTCTTTCGTTTGTCATACCTTCCAAAAACTTCTTTGCTCCACCACCGCCACCATTGTAATGCGCAAGCGCAGCTTGCACATTTCCGTTGTAACGTTTGATTTGTGTGGACAAATAACGACATGATAGAATGGCGTTTATTTTGGGGTCATACAACCCTTCCGGATCGTTCTTGTACCCCATTCCCCATGCAGTTGGGTACATCAGTTGACCCAACCCGTAAGATGCGGATACTTGTTCTGGTTTGTAATTGCGTTCCCGCATAATGGCTTGCCATTGTTTATTGTTAAGCAAAAGACGATTGTAATATACCGGTTCAAAACGATACGCTTTGGGGTTTCCGCCAGATTCCATTTGAAATAAAGCCAACATGAGATTGACAGAAACTTCTGGAAACTTCGGTGTAACCTCCTCTAACAAACCTTTCCAAGCCATTACTTTTGGGTTGGGTTTCCATAGAGGATTTGTGTTTGCCATAATAAATCAACTCCTACATTTCATCAATGCTGGCGTGTAACGTTCCGGGAAGCGGTTTTCCTTTCTCAGCAGAATATGGTGGGTTTGTGGTAACAAGCCGGCTATCAAACTGCTCTGGATTACGTGTAGCCATCTTGTACAGCAATTTGATTTGGGCAATAGTGGTTGCCATAACGCACCAAATTCGAAATGTAATTATTACCGCAAATTCACTTTCCGGAGATCCCGTTGCTTGCGCTGTCCCCACAGCAGCTCCAGCTGCTATCAATGCAAGTCCAACAGATTTGACGAAGTTGATGAGTATGGACATTAAAACAAACCTAAGTGGTTTGTTGATGGCATCGACAGACATTTTCTTAACCCAATCATAATCTACTTTTTGTGCTGTTAAAAGGGAAAATACGCATCTGTTAAAAATGCTCAACGCAATAATCCAAGACAGTATTTGGTTTCTACCCCGCCTAACCTGTTCCTGATAAACCTTGTATGCAGCATCTACTACACCAATATAAGCGGGATCTGATTGTTTATCTTGGGGTATAGACAACAACATAGATTCCCGTTGACCAACGTTAGCAATTTGTTGTTCTGCTATTTTTTTACCATTCAATTTTGCATCTCGTGGTATCTGGTTGGCGTATGTTTCCAAACTATCCAGTTGGCTAGATTCAACCAGTGCGCATGCTTCTGTAAGCAAATCTTTCATGGTTATCACACCTTTTAGTTAAATGGTTTCCGCTGGTGCGGAAACAGGTACTATGGGATCTCCCATGAAGTTTTCACGTTTGCGTGTTAGAGCTGAACGTAAGCTTATCATCATAATCCAAAGAGTAGCACCTATGGTTGTAACCCAGATAAGCGGTGTTATATGAAGCAATATTGCACCTACGCCAGCGGCACCAAAACCAATCATAGCAAGTGCGTCGAGTATTTTTTGGCTCAAAGAGATACCACTATCTAAAATTTGAAGTTGGCGTTCTGCAGACATAGATTCCTTGAGCATAAACGCTTCTTGCAAAAATTCACCGTCATTTGAAAATATCTCCAGATCTTCCCGTTGAAGTTGTTTTTTGTTAAGTATTTTGTCTAAAAATTTGTGCAGTGGTTTTTGAATGAGATAAAGTAAAACAAAAGATACACCCGCTACACCCGCCCATTTGCCAATGGGGGACCAACCAATTGTTTTAAGCCATCTGACTAAATTCAAAACCCAAGACCATACAATATTTACTGCACGCCCCAGCGCGTTGACAAGAAAAACGGTGCTTGTTACCATGCTAAGCTTGCCCATGACTGTTTGAAAAGACATACCGGAAGACGGAGGAATGCTGGCTTTCAACTGTTGTGCGGATTTGTCTGCTTGTGATGCGGATTGAACTGTTTGCCTCTTGAGATCTACAACGTTGTTAATACCATGAGAATTTAGGGTATTGCATAGCCTCTCAACTTCTACGCGTACCGCTTGCATATCCACGTTGGGATCTTTGAGCATGTCAGCAATACGATTTCTGCAATTTTGCACATAATCGAGTTCCGCTCGATATTGTTGTTGTTCTATTGCTGTCAAACTAATTACCTCCCTTAACTTGCGCGTGTGGGATAGACCCCACACATACTATTCCATTATTTGTTCTGAGTATTGGTCCGATCAACTTCTTTTTAGCGTGATACTGCGTTGGCATCCACTTCCTTTTGGGTGGGCCGGTAGGCGGATTTTGTGTGGCACCCGATGTGCCCGATGTACCGGGTTTTGTATATCTGTTATATAAATCCATCCAATATAGGAGGAGAACTATAACAACCGGGTACAATCGTGTAACCGGGCACATTTACGATTAAAACATTCAGATAGCGTCTTACCATTTTGGGGCGGATGTTGGAGGAAAGACATTTTGGTTGAAGAAAATGCACTTATGCACTTAATGTACTTAAAATGTATGTTGTTTTTATAAAACACTCTATTTTGATTTTAACTTTCATGTTTGCAACAATATAAAGTAAGTGCATTAAGTGCATTACTCTCTTTTGGGGTAAAGAGTGTGGTGATAATCTTTATTCCACGTGGTTTGGCATCCGGGCACGAACGCGACACGCACCTATGGTGCGAGGTGTCGCATGTGCAGGATGCAAAATTATTCTATTATAATTTGGTCAAATCTTTAACTGATATCAGAATCATGGGTTTTAAATTTCCAATGGTTTTTGTAAATAAGAATCATACGTTTTAAAAAGTATTAGTTGGTCAATTTTTAGCAAAAACAAATTATCTGATATAAAAAAACCAAATTTCGAGTTTTCGATGGAACAAAATTAGACGAGTTTTCGGTGGAAAAACCTATCGACGGAGGATTAAAAGAAAATGAATTTTTATGTTCGCGCTATAGTATTATATACAACCATTTTTTATTAATGTACTTTTTAAATACTGTCTTTTAATATTATAATAAATGGTATTACCACTTAATATTATAATATTAAGTAATACTTATTATATTGTAATACTAAGTTTAAAACATAATATAATATTATACTAAGTAGTATTATAATATTATAGTATTACGTAATATATAATAAGTATTATAATATTATTTATAATATATATACAAAATAGGATCGTCCTTGGTGGTGACAAAATCATTGGAATAAAAACCATCAAGAAAAAATCAACTCAAAAAATCGAAAACAGAAAATTCAATAAATCAATTTCCATGATATAAAAATTCGTTTTTCCAAAATTGTAACGGAACAAATAGTGTACGCGACATCTGCGTTTATAATTTGTTTCGACTCAAACATACATCCGAATTTAAACCAGAACAAACTGTTGGAGAGGTATATGCTATTATTTATGGGAGGACTATCATGAGAGATATGTGGTTCAAATACCAAAACGATCCAGAGGAGAAACTTTTAGGCGAAGAAGTGGAACAACTGTGGAAAGAGATTCCGGGATCCCGCAACGAATTTAGGCTTGGTCGACAGGGATTGCGCATGTACATGAACATCACAATGCTTGTTAACATGACCAAGCTGACCAGAAGAATCATTGAATACAAACCCATGTTTCAAATGAGGCTGTACGCAGAAGAATCGAAGACCATGACAATGACGTTCAACACCACCAATGCCATGTATCTATCTAGCGCACTTCGATTGCTCATTGAAGATAACACAATGTACAGCTATTTCAGCAAGTCTGATTCATGTGGTTGGTATGTCAAACGTGGAGTTTTAGAAAAACCAGTCTTGTCAAACAAAGTTTTCAGCAAAGAATTAAAGCTAGATGTCATTCCCGCTGTAGACGATAGAAGACTTCCGGGCTATCGTTTTGTTTGGACACGCAACAACGAAACGCTGGCGTATTTCTTGACAAAAGGAGAAATCATTACGCTGTTGCAACGGATTGATAGTTTTGTCAACAACACGCCCATGTACGTAGATATGTTTGAGAATGAAATACTACGGGAAAGACTGAAAGAACATTCCAACCATATAGATTCCATTCAAAATGCGCTGTTTAGCTTGTGTGATTCTGTAAACAAGCTAACTAAAGAAGTGCAAGTTCAAAAGGCAAACTTACGCAATGAGATTTCTGTTGCTGTCAATTCGACTATCACAACCATGTTTGCCATGATAAAGCAGCTTGAAAATAAACAGCAAACAACATCAGATGTTATCATTCCGGAAACTAAAACAGTTGAGATCAAAACGCAGTTTGATGGTGAAGAAGAAGAGAAAGACGCCATTATTCTTGAAGTGGAAGATGCGGCAAAAGGTCTGCTAGATGCTCCAAACGCGCTGGAACTGGACGAACTTCCAACAGTTGAATTGTTTACGGAAGAAGAGAAGCCGATTCTTGAAGGTGTTTCTTATTTCAACAAAAACGATATCATTGGATTGGGTTTGAACTCTCTCAGTGTTGAATATCAAAAAGAAGACCAATCTGAAAAAGAATATTTAGAAGAAAATGTGGTGGACCTGTCTTCTATCAAAGAACAGACAAAATCGGAAACAGATGATTTTGCGCAACAAGTAGAAACAAAGTTTAAAACGCCTGTGGTTGATGTACCCGATGGAAGAAATATTTCCTTGGATGAAATTTATCCAACATGTGTACACCCAGTTTTATCAGAAGAATTAACACAAGCCAACACTGCGTGCACACACATGCCGGAAGAAAAGTTTGATTTAATAAAAACGTATGATATAGACACAACGATTCAATCATTGAGAACTTTGATAAAGAACGGAAATCATCCGTCTATGGCGCACGCAATGCTGGACGCTAAACTGTTCAACAAAGCAAATATTTCTGGAATGTTCATCAACAGGGGTCGCATTGGCTTGCCCGTTTCTTCTATCGTTTACAGCGCGTCTTTGTTAGCTACGGCGCACGAACTGATAGATAATAACGAAGCAGAAAAAGTTAAGATAGCCACACAATGCGGTATGTATATTTTGAACAGCAAACTGGAAGAAGTAAACGTAAGCGATGATATTAAACAAGTGTTTGAAAAATATTTTGGTGCTATCACAAACGACCTAACTGGAAAGAATGTCCCGCGCTTTACACATAGGTTGTTTACGCTAGATAAGATGTTATTACGCAATTCTTATGAATATAGTGCGTTTGACATGAAACTTGAAACGTTAACAGACAAAGAGCGTATGTACTTAGCAAAAGCGTTGACAGATATTTATGTGTTGCTTTATTTTGCGGAAGAAGAACACATGGTATCCAATTCCCAAACACCCCCACACAGCGAACGCTATAGTATGGTTAACAGGCTCATGTACATGTTTGTTCGCGCAATGTTGCTAAACATTATTAGGTGTAATGCGTCTGATGAAATTAAAAATTCTATATTGAAAGTGCTAGCAGATTATGAAAGCGTTTGCGTGCGGTTGGGATGGCCTCTGGAACGCTATAGGGACGCGCTGGTATCGTTTTTTGTTTTTAACTTGCTGATGAAAAAATACGTAGTGGGTAAAGAAGACTCAACACCCGCCGGTTCTTACATTGGAGAAACCAATATTTATAGGGGTTTACCATGCGAAGAGATATTAGCAGCGATTTACAGCAAAGAACCACGCAGTGGTGTTTAGTGGGACAGTGGTGGACGAGAGATCCCGCCATGCAACTGAGAGTTAAGGCGCATACATTTGCGCCTGTGCTCGAGGAAGCGGTGAGAGTGGCTTATACACCACAACAGACCATATACGACGAACTGAGTGAAGTTGAAAACAACAACAGCATACCCGCACTAAGCAATATAGAAAACACGTCATCTGATAATGCGGAACCAAACCATATCATTTCTGTTCTGAAAAAATTTGATTGGGAATCTATCTTTGTTGAGTATATGCGGGATTTGAAAGATTACGCACCATATCTTCAAAGAGATATGCTCAAATTTTTGCATTTTAAAATGTTGACAAACAAAAAGATAGAAGAAATACGTACCAAATTTAAAACAGAAGAAAAACCAAACAGGCTATCAACAATTGGTTTGCATGTGGAAAAAGCTGTCGAGGCCGGTTTACCGAAGAATCATTGGATTGTTAATGCGTTTACTCGTTATTGGGATGGTAGTTATTTTGATTTGATGCGCAGTTCCTTAGTATCCCTGTTGGGTATTGATATTGATATTAGCAACAAAGTAAAAGATATTTCTGATGCGTTACAACATGCAGATGGAAGATATATTCATACGACACGCAGTATGCTTGTAGATTTGAACATCAAAACTAGACTGTTTGACCGTTACGGACTAGAAGCTTTGGATGCGTTTTTGAATAACCCACCCAACCACAATTGGGTAGACAGTGTTAATAAAAGGCTTATAGCAGAAGGCACGAAGGCATCAGACCGTTACTTGCTGTGTGATGCTTTGTTTTGGATGATGCATTCCGGTTGCATGAGAAACGCCATACCAACAGAAAACGCCAAAGAGGCAGTTTTGGCTATTTTTACAGCATGGCAACCATTCGGCGTTAAAACATTATTAGACTATCCAGAATCATAAAACATGCCGTTTGTAACATCGATTGAGGCGGTGAATACAATATGAGTAAATTTTGCCAACGCATTCCCTATCCTCATACAGCAATCAGTCCGTTTATTGCTGCGGTTAGAGATTATTTTGAACACTGGGTTCATCCGTTCAATCTTGTGGTGATGGGTAATTACCAAAAAGCTATTCAGATGATTGTGCAAAAAGCTAAAGACGCGAATCTGACTAGTATGGGTGCGTTATCACCCATACTAGTCTTTTCGCCGGGCATGGGCGAACCCGTTACACAAGTGGATCACAACTGGAAATACAGCACTTTGCACCCTTATCAGGTAAAGTGGAATCAGTTACCCATAAACTTTTATGATGGTAACTCTTTAAGCGTTATAACACGAAGAATGTCCGGTCCAATAGATTTCAAAATATTTTGTGACTCTGCAATGGAACGAGACGATATCTTCATGTCGTTGCACGACGCATTTAGAGGGTTAAACAAAATTATACCTTTACCAAGAATAACACAATGTCTCGTTGTATCAGAAGAAATTCGTCTTTATCACGACGAGGGAGAACCAATATCTATCAACTGGGCAGATTCCAATTTAGCTTCTCAGCTTATTCCAAGCATCAATCGAACCAAATATTATCTGCCTCTCAAAACACAACCGTGGATTCAAATGTCATCTATTAGCGATGCTTCTGTGTTTTATGGGGGAGATGCGCTTCCAGAATACGTGCTTTCCGGCACGCTGCAATATGAGCTCGAAATACCTGCTATGTTTGTTATTGAAACACACCAAGACATTATCAGAATAGATACTGTTGTCAACACGGGCTACATTCCCTCTTATGGACATTGGGGTCCACCCGCTGGCGAAGAAGGTACAGACGAATATGGTGGTGGGTTGGATATACACAGCAAACTAACAGATTGGACAGATCTCAACAAGATACTTGGTGTGGCTATCATTGAACGCAATGATAAAAGTATAGAAATGCCCACACTGGCAAGGATTTTGCAAGATTATGTGCTAGATGTTGAAGCAGAAGACGAAGAACATATTTATCCATTTGATGTTACGGATATACCGTGGACTGTTTCAAAAAACAACACCGTAGCACTCATTTACGATCATTTAACAGACTATACAATCACGGGCCCAAATTCTATAACAATAGATACTGGTCCCGCATTAACAAGTGGAACGTTTGAATTGCACATTATTCATTATGAGTCGATGGTGTGTGGGGAAAAACAACGGAGTTGATATTGTATGTGGAAGAAAATAATAGCAGACATTATTTTTAGTGGGGCAAGACATATACAACGTGCTGGTTATGGTAGCGTGGAATTAACAAAAGATGTGTTTGAAAAAGGCAAAGCCATGCGGCGTATTATTTTATTGTTTTCAAGTATTGTTTGGCTTTGGTTGTTGCGCGTATGTGTTGCCATGTACATGGAACACGGTGCGCTCGATGTAAATTTTACCTATTTGTGCATAGCGGTAACGACGATGTTAGGTTCCTGCTATGCGTTTTACTTTGCAGGTAGAACTACGGAAATCACCAGTTCCGGTGGTTACAATTATAACAATATATACATGCCACCACAAATGGGAAATAATATACCAGACACAACCATGCAAGGAGAAGAATACTTGGATCATAATGTCAATCCATAATCCCCCGCGTTAAACTTCTACCAACCAATTGGGGGTTAATAGCAGATGTTTGATAAGCTAATTGCATTTGGAATAGCGCTAGCAGACAAACACTTAGCATTAGCTACGTTGCTCTTGGGTGTAGTTTCACTTTACGTGTTGGGTTTTGATGCGGATAAATTGATTTCTGGACCTTATACTATAGCAGCTCTTGTATTGTTTGATATGTTTATTCGTGTGTCCACCTATATACACACGTGCGCAAAACTACAAAAAATAACGGAGTCGGCGGAAGAGTACGGTAATATTACAGAAGATGTTTGTCAAATTAAAGATTCTGTAGCAATGCAATTGGATATTCTTAGTACGTTGGTTAACAACGCCACACAACTAAACAGCTTTGTAGTGCGCATATACAGCGCTATACAAGGCATGCCAAGCAAGCAACAATTTAAGATAATTGTCAATCTTGCAACACAAAAATTATCGCTGGAACTTTGGCAAACATTTACCAGCTACGCTTGCAACAGCAAGAGCGGTGTAGACCCGCTGTTGACGGTTCAAAAATTGCGTTGGGATTTTGATGCTCTTGTAACTAAATACATTGAGAACACTATGGTTTATAATAACCATATAATATCTGAGGATTTTCAACATACGCTACGTGAAGAAATTTCCAAGTTTACAGAATCTATGTGTAATAGTGTTATGGGGTCTCAATCTTTAGAAGATAAGTTTTATTCTGCAATGATTGCTGCAAAAAGCTTGGAAAATAATTTGATATTTATGTGGGATAATTATATCAAACTGTTACCATATAATTTTCTTGCTACCATTCACGTAGAAGGTGATTAGAATGCTGCGTATTGTTTTAGCTGTGACGTTACTATTGTTTTGTATCTTTGAGTTTTATATGGCGCTAAAACAGGATGGCAGAGAGCAGCGACAAAAGGAAAAACAAAAAATAATGGAGTCGTGCCCATCATTTAAAGATTATGTGCGCGACTCCATCAATTTATACTTTTAGAAATGGAGTAAATATTATGCCCGCCATTACGAGGTCTCCAACAGATACAACTGTTGGCGTTTGCGATATAGGCTTGCCTTGTTGTTCTCATGTACGACACGGCAACAACGCAACGCATTCTCCCAACGTGTACGCCAATATGTTGCCTGTGCATCGTTTGACAGACAAAGGACCAACCAATTGTCCACATAGTGGTACGTTTGAATCCGTTGAAGGCAGTCAGAATGTGTTTGTGAACAAACTTAAGATAACGCGCATATCAGACGAAACGATTTGTAATGATTGCGGAAAAAAAGGACAACACGATTCGGGAAGTCCCAATGTTTTTGCAAACGGAGGATAAAGCAAATGCCTAGTGCTAAAAATATGATTGATTATATTGATAAAATTTCTGTGGTTAATACAGGCAACGAACTGGTAACGGATATGATGAGTAAGACTAGGTCGGAAGAAGAAAAAACTCATCAGATAGAAATGAATATAAAACCATCCACGTGGGATTTGCTCGAGCCAACGCTGGCGGATAAGAAAACGCAAACAGTTGTGGTTACGCCCAAAAAGCCACAGCAACCAGTCAAAGAAAATACACAAAATCCAGTCGGCGTGGATTTAGATGCGCTGTTTGGCACAACACAGACGCCCAAAGAGCAAGCATTCCCACAAGAAGTTATCCCTTCCGAAAAGCCTTCAAAAATTACCAAGGATTATGTTGTGGGTTTGCTAAAAGCGTATGAAGAAGAAAACGTCAAACAGCGTTCGTCTTATCAGAAAAAGACAATCAATGCATACGATCTAACGGGTTGCATTCGCAAGTTGTTTTACGGACTGAAAGGCACTAAAGAAGAAGCTGTCGTTTATCCGTATGGCGAAATTGTTCACGGTATAGGCAACACCGTACATGAAATAATGCAAAAACGGTTGCCTTCCCAACAAAACGAGTTAAAAATTCGTGTAGAGAACCAATATGAGTTTACCCTTAATATGAGGTCTGATATCTTGTGGAATGATAACGTTGTCGTTGAAGTGAAGACAATAGAAAGCATTCCCTCAAAAGCCAAAGACGAACATGTTTTACAAGCTCTGTTTTATGCTTATTTGCTCAACACGTATTTGGGGTATCGGATCAATCTTGTACAGTTGCTTTATGTTTCTAGAGGAAAAGTGGATGTTGAAATTTTTGATGTGGATATCACGGAAGAAATTATGTTGAAGGTTGGTTTGAGGATCAAGGAAATATTGACTATTGTTAGTGCGCATTTGAAAGAAAATGTACCTCCTCCTATGGATAATAAATATGTATCGACAGATAATTGTAAGTTTTGCGGTTTTGCGCACGCCTGTCAGTCGAGGTCTTCTTACAAAAGTCTTTAGGAGGTAAGTCAACTACCCACCGCCTATAGAGGCGGGGGCTTGCGTTAAGCAAGCCATAGTTGATTAGCCTAAGCTGAAGGGTTTCTTTCAGCTACGTTACATAGGAATATATAGGCACCATGGGATGCTC
>Ga0116191_1001654_pt1 | contig 17821 bp, 13 predicted proteins | sample AD_UKC111_MetaG_FD_89897 | JGI IMG/M metagenome (GOLD analysis project Ga0116191, IMG submission 89897) | Active sludge microbial communities of municipal wastewater-treating anaerobic digesters from Hong Kong - AD_UKC111_MetaG | ecosystem: Engineered > Bioreactor > Anaerobic > Digestate...
GTTACCGTTACCTTTATCGGCTAATTGTTCCATTCTACTGTCTTTGTAGTTGCCGGTTCCAAACCCGAGAACAGAAAGAAACACACCGGATTTTCTCTTTTCTTCAATTAAATTGACCAACTCATTTTCGCTTGAAACACCAACATTAAAATCGCCATCGGTACATAGAATAACCCTGTTGTTGCCTTCTTTTTTAAAACTCTCCAATGCTGTTTTGTAAGCCAAATGGATACCAGCTCCACCAGCAGTTGAACCTCCTGCTTCTAATTGTTCAATGGCGTCAATGATCTTTTGTTTATTGACTGCAGGTGTTGATGGCAAAACAAGTCCGGCACTTCCTGCATACACCACAAGAGCCACTTGGTCGTCAGGTTTGAGTTGATTGACCAAGAGTTTTAGTGATTTTTGAACAAGGGGTAATTTATCCATGCTTTGCATCGAACCCGATACATCAATCAAGAAAACTAAATTGCTAGGCGGTTGTTTTTCGGTATCAATTTTTTTGCCTTGAATACCAATTTTCAGCAAAACGTGACTACTGTCCCAAGGGCAATCGCTCATTTCGGTTTGCACTGAAAATGGCTGTTCTGCCGTAGCATCCGGATAATTGTATGGAAAATAGTTTATCATTTCTTCCAAGCGAATAGCGTCAGCCGGAATAGCATTTCTTTCCATTAATTTTCTACGAAGAATACTATACGATGCCGCGTCCACATCAATTGAAAACGTGGATAGTGGAGATCTGGCAGCAACTAGAAATTCATTTTCAATAATGGTATTGAATTCCTCTGTGCTAGTTTCGGGTTTCGTTGGTTCCACACGAGTATTATCGATTGGCATTTTGGCTTGATCCAATTGCATATCCTCTGCACTGCCGTATTTTGCGGGAACGCCACCGGTTATAATACTTAACTGATCAACACCTTGAATGGGTACATTGGGTTTTCCAATCACCTTTCTTCCATTCACATAGTACACCGTTGCATCCTCGCGTCCTCCACGTATGCTTAGACCTTTGTTGGCGTCTTGCTGGTATACGCCAGCAGTTTGTGAGGCCAGATCCGATATACTTTGCGTTGGTAGGTTTTTGATATTATTATGGTGAATAACACTCGATATTGTGGTTGATGATTTCTGTATCAATGGCATTTTATAGGCAATCACCAGTACCTCGCTCATGGCATTATCCGCAGGTTCAAGTTTAATACTCAATAATGTAGTGTTGTCGGCCCTAACAACAACGCCTTTTTCTATACGGGTTTTATATCCTATATATTGAAACTTCAAATCGTAATGCCCGACTTTCAGATTTTTGATTTCATAGTTTCCATCATAATCTGATTTAGCCCCCACGGCTGTAGCTCTGCCTATACTATCTAAAACAATAACACTTGCGCTGGGAAATCCTTCACCATTTTCATCCACAATTTTTCCGCTGATACTTCCTGTTTGGGAAAAGGCATTCAGGGTCCAGTAGAAAAGAAAAAGCATTGTTGCGATAAAACGCAAAAGCGTGTTGCCAACGTGGTGAACAATAGGTCTGTCTTGGCTTAGGTTGAAAGTAGAATGCTTTTTCATAACCCTGAATTTTAAAAGTGAATAAATAGGATGTCATTCCTAAGATACGCACCAATAGGGCAATAGGCGAAAATGCTGTGTCACACCTTTGTCATATTAATTTAACGTACAGAAATTAACAGCATTTCACTGTTCATTACAAACAAAATGCTTACGATAGTGTTAAATTAGTATCATGAAGCAACATATTTTACTCATCTTTTTGTTGGTTGTTGGATACGCACAAGCACAGCAATCCTTTAGTAACGATAGGTCACAAGCCTTATTCATGGTAAGTCAGGGCGATCTTTTGATGCGAAACGGTGAACCAGAAAAGGCAATTTTTAAGTACACCGATGCTATTGTTTCTGATCCGAATTGTAGTGAGGCCTATATGAAGCGAGCGAGCGCAAACGCAAAAATATTGCGTTGGGAACAAGCCCAGAAAGATTATAGTACAGCGGTTTCGCTCAATCCTTCTTCTGTAATTTTTTATGAAGCGCGTCATAAATTATATGTTCTTCATCATGAATATCAAAATGCGATAGAGGACATATCCCTTGCGGTGAAGTTAAATCCATACGAGATTCATCTCAAGCAAGAGTATCTATCAGCCCTAATTTTGAATGGAGACATCAATCGCGCTGAACAATACTGCGATAGTTTGATTCATGCAGACTCTTCAGACGTGATGCTTTGGCTCTATAAATCTTACATTTGTTTTGTTCGTGAGGATTATGCCTCTGCCTTGAATTACACGAACAAAGCATTACTGCTCGATCCGCTTTCTTCTATTGGGTACGATTTTTTAGGCAATCTATATAATCGTGAGGGTAAATATTTAGATGCTGAACGCGCATACACAAAAGCCATTGCATTAAATCCTGTTTTTTCGATTGCTTATTTTAATCGAAGTATGGTGTTGCAAAGGCAGGGGCGATTGGCTGAAGCGAAAGTGGATTTAGATAGCGCCCTTGCAGTTGACAGAAGTTATGCAGCTGCGTATTTTAACAGAGCCATACTCCACAAAATGACCAACGATTATAAAGCAGCAGAGTCGGATTTGACAAAAGCCATTGCCATAAAACCGGATTTTGCCGATGCCTTTCTGAATCGAGGTTTTGTCAATAAGTTTTTAGGCGATTATGCAACAGCCATCGAGGATATCAAAAAGGCGGTTTTATTGAATCCAGGTGACCGAAACGTACTATTAAACCTAGGCAATATGTATTTGCTTTTTGGCGATTATCTTGAAGCAATAGAAGTGTATTCTCAGCTAATAGCCAATCATACAGCATTTGCACCGGCTTATCTCAATCGAGGATTTGCGCACATTTTGTTTAACAATCGCGTACAAGGCTGTGAAGATTTCCGAAATGCACAAACGTATGGGAGCGAGAAGGCTACCGAACAAATACGTTACTTTTGTGAAAAATTCTAAGACAGAGCCTTATTTCACTTCTTTCAAAAACTCTAAGTACGTTGGAAAGTGATCGGAGTAGCCATGGTTGTAAATCATACCATCCCAAGTACGCAACGGATAACCTTTAAAACGGCCGGTTTTTTGTACCATAAAATCGCGATTGAAAATACGCGCTGTTCTATAAAACACTCCATCTTGTTGCTTACTCAAAAAGCCATGTGAGATGATGATTTGATCGAACAAGTTCCATGCATCATTATAGGCTAATGTGCCAATACCTTGTTTATAGAAATCTATCCAAGGATTAAACATACCGCCAGGTTTCACTTGCTCAGGTTTTTGTTTTGCATTAAGCACCTTAGCAACACTTGGGCTAATCGGATCATCATTTAAGTCGCCCATAACAATACACTTTGTCTCAGGATTAACAGCCATCAAGGAATCAATGATTTTTTTAGAAACCCCAGCAGCAATTGCTCTTCCTGGTGCAGAAGCTTCTTCCCCACCTCTACGAGAAGGCCAGTGATTCACAAACACATGTAACGGCTCGCCCATATAATCGCCCCACACCCACAATACATCGCGGGTTTTTCTTTGTTTGCCATCTTCCATAGGTAGTGGAACAGTAAGTGCTTTGCTTCCAGTAACTGTAAAGTATTTTGGGTTGTACATCAAGGCTACATCCACACCACGCTCATCCGGTGAATCGTAGTGCACAATCTTGTAATTGCGAGCCTTCAGTTTCGTGCTGTTTACCAGGTCGTAAAGCACTGATTCGTTTTCAATTTCAGCTGAACCAAACATGGAAAGTCCGTCCGGTGAATCTTCAATCCCAATTTTTGATAACACATCCGAAAGTCGTTCAATCTTATCAGTATAAACGCTTGTGTTGTAATGGCGGGGTCCATTCGGTGTAAACTCCTCATCACTCACATTCGGTTGATCGATAGTGTCGTAGAAGTTTTCCAGGTTGTAGAAGCCGATAATGCCAATTTTGTAGGCTTTTGTTTTCTGTGCGAATGAAGCCAGCGAGAAAAGACAAATCAAACTCAATATGATATGACGCATGTAACCAATTTTTATGCAATTTATTATTTTCTCTTCTATCTCGTTCTTAAAAGTTAGAGGATTAAGATTCTCTTAACACGGGGTTGTTTTGTTTTTAAGCAAATTAGTTAGTTTTGTTGTCTTGCTCATTAACGGATTTTATGAAATTTAGAATTTACGCTATCTATACTTGCTGCCTTTTATTGGTGTCTATGGCAGCCCACTCGCAAAACATGTACGAAGACAAAAACTTCCAAGCATCTTTTATCAGTGAATGTACTAAAGGCGCTTCGAAGGATGGAGCGTTCACACAAGAGGAGGCCGCTAACTATTGTAGTTGCACTTTCGAGAAGATGAAAGCTCAAAATTTGAGTTTAGACGACATTAAACGAATGCAAGACCCTAATTCTGATGTGTTCAAAACTATTGTGGCTCCATGTGTGGAACAAGCAAAAGGAACAGGAGCAAAAACCGAAAATACAGATTCGGCAATTGCCAATTCAAACAATGCCAATGCGGATAACATTCCTGTTATTAACCTGTCGGAGTCGGAAACAGAGAGTGCTGCCAACACACAAAATGTTGCCGGTATACTTTCTTCGGCCAATGATGTGTTTCAATCGAATGCTTCTTTCCAATTGTCATCAGGAGGTTTCCATTATAGAGGTTACACCGGAGATAGAACGAATGTGTTAATTAATGGTATTTCCATGAACGATGCGGAAAGCGGTCAAGTGCTTTGGAACGAATGGGGTGGTTTGAACGACATGTTTCGCGGACGTCAAACTACCGTTGGTTTGGCTCATTCTACGTTTACCTTTGGCGGTTTGGGTGGTGCTTTGATGTTCGATTCTAGAGCCGGTCATTTGTTTAAAGGATTAAATGCAGGCTATGCCATCACTAATCAGCGTTACAGAAACCGATTAAATGCAAGTTACGCCAGTGGATTCTTGAAAGGCAATTGGGCTGTAGCCGGAGCGTTTGTGCGAAGATGGGCAGAAAAAGGCTATGAGCCGGGAACCTATTATGATGGCTATTCTTACTTTTTTTCTGTGGAGAAACTGATAAAGAATGTACATAGTATTTCATTTACAACCTTTGGGGCTCCTACACGTTCTGCACGTGCAGCCTATTCAACTCGAGAAATGCAAACGTTGGCTAACAACCGTTTCTACAATCCGGCATGGGGCTATCAAAACGGACAAATAAGAAATGCCAACGAAACAAGAACCTTCATTCCTGTATTTATCCTTACTTACGAAGGTAAATTTAGTCCGAAAACAAATCTTATTGCTTCTGGTTCATACCAATTTGGAACAAACAAATATTCAGGCTTAGATTGGTATAATGCACAGAATCCGGCTCCTGATTATTACAAAAACTTGCCAAGTTTGATTGATGACCCGGAAGCCAGTGCAGAGGCAAAAGCCTATTTACAGGCACATCCTGAAAAACTGCAAATTCAGTGGGACAGATTGTACGATATCAATAGAAACGTCAATGATTCAGTCATAAACGCAAATGGAAGCGGACAAACAGTGCATGGAAAATGGTCTCGTTACGTGCTTTCTGATCGCGTAGAGCAATCGCAAGCCGGACAATTCAATGCCATTATTAACCACACCATTGACGATCATTTCTCTGTAAACGGAGGATTATCTTATCAGTACGATAAATCGAGATTCTATAAACAAGTACGAGATTTGATGGGTGGTGATTTTTTTGTGAATGTGAATCAATTTGCTGAGCGTGATTTTGCAGGAAACGACACGGCTAATCAGTACAATTTAGAAAAACCTAACGAAATCCTGCATGTTGGCGATAAGTACGGTTACGATTATTATAGCACTCTACACAAAGCTTCTGCTTGGGGACAAGGATATATTAAATACAACCATATTGAAGGTTTCTTAGGCGCCAATATTTCAGATAGTTACTTTTGGAGAACAGGTAATGTAACCAACGGATTGTTCCCAACCGATTCAAAAGGCGATTCCAAAAAAATCAATTCATTTAACTATGGAGTGAAAGGGGGGCTACAAGGAAAGATAAATGGAAGAAATTACTTGTATGCAAATGCCATGTATCAAACAATGGCACCAACTTTCCGCGATGCATTTGTTTCACCAAATACCAGAAACGTTGTGCTTCCGGGTTTGAAAAACGAAAAAGTGTATAGTGTTGAAGCAGGGTACATTTATAAAGCACCACGTTTGTCGATTAAAGCTAACTTCTTCTATACCCAGTTTTACGATGGTATTCAGAACTACACCTACTTCCATGATGATTATAGAACAAATGTGAATTATTCTTTAACCGGTGTAAGCAAACGACATATAGGTGGCGAGTTAGGCGCAAATTGGGATATCTGGAAAGGTATTAGTGCAAGTTTTGTGGCTAACGTAGCAAAATACACATACACTTCTCGTCCTTCAGCATATGTAACTCGTGATAATAACTCACAAGTGTTAGAGCAAGACAAAACCATTTATCTTAAAGACTTTAACGTTGGAAGAGGTCCGCAAATGGCTTATTCATTAGGCTTAAGATATCGTTCGCCTCAATTCTGGAATGTTGGGTTGAACTTGAATTATTTTGATTGGATGTATGTAGATGTTAGTCCGGCAAGACGCGTAACAGATGCAATAGTAGGAATAGATCCAACATCACCCGCAGGGCAAACTGTTCTTGGTCAAGAAAAACTGAAAGGGCAATTTACCATGGATTTACGCGGAGGGTATTCGTTGTATATGAACAAAATGTTCCGATTCAAAGCAAAACAACGATTCTACTTGCAAATCAATTGGACCATTTCAAATATCACCAACAACAAGAACTTTATTCTTTATGGTGACGAACAATTACGCTTTGATTTTGTAGAAGGCAACGTAGATAAGTTCGCAACCAAATACAAATATGCACGTGGTATAGGCTATTTTGTATCGCTTAATTTCAGAATGCAATAGTTTTTAAATAAATCGTTTATACTCATTATATTTATTATGAAATCTCAAATCTCAAATATGTTTTTCAACGTTCGAAAAGTGGCTGTTGCCATAACATTAGTAACTGCACTTGGCGGTTGTGTGAAGGAAAAATTCGATACTCCTCCTGCCGGTGGCGAAGATCCTAAAGGTGTGTCGGCTAACACCACCATTTTGTCGCTGAAATCGCGCTATACGATTGGAGCAGCAACACCGGTTAAGGTTACTGACGATCTTATTATCTCAGGAATAGTGAATGCGGATGATAAAGATGGGAACTTCTACAAAGTAATTACACTTCAAGATTCAACCGGAGGTATTCAAATTAAAGTAGATAACTCTTCCTTGTATAACGATTTTCCTGTTGGAAGAAGAGTATTTGTGAAATGTAAAGATTTATACTTGGGCGAATATTCAGGTTTGGTGCAGTTGGGCGGTTATATCGACAACTCTAACGGTTATCCGCAATTGGGCTATGTGAGTACTACTGTTGCCCAAGAAAAAATCTTAAAAGGAAAATGGGGACTTACAGTGAATCCTATTCCGGTTTCAATTGCAAGTTTGGATAACATCACTTACCAAAATATGTTGGTGGAGTTTAATGATGTTGAATTTGCCTGCGCAGATGTTTTTCAACCTTATGCTGATGTGCCGAATTTAGGTTCATTAAACAGAACAATCGAAGATTGCTCTGGCAATACCATTATCGCTCGAACAAGCGGTTATGCTCGTTTTGCTGGCGAGAAAACACCTGGAGGCAAGTTGAAGGTGTTGGGTATTTTCACGGTTTACAAATCGGGTAGCACATGGACAAAACAATTGGCTATTCGTAACACGAACGATTTAGTGCAAACAGGAACAACTCGTTGTGATGGTACATCAATAGGTAGTTCGGCAGATATTTCAATTTCTGCAATTCGAGGTCTTTATGCCGGATCAGATGTAGATGCCCCATGTGCTAGAATTATCAAAGGTGTGGTTGTTGCCGATAATGCACAATCCAACTTTGATACGAGAACGGTATTTGTTCAGGATGCAACGGGAGGTATTGCGGTATACGTAGGTTCTGTGCATAATTTTGCAGTAGGCGATTCGGTTGAGGTATCTACTTCTGGCGCTACGATTACAGAATTTAAAGGATTGTTGGAATTGAAAACAAGCATTAGTTATGTAACGAAGATTTCTTCTACAACAGCTAAAGCTAGAAAACTCACAGTAGCTCAAATCTTAGCTAATTTTGAAAGTTACGAATCGACATTAGTTACTATCGACAACGCAACATTAAGTGGCAATGGAGGTATTTATGGAGGTAATGTAACATTAACCGATGGAACAGGTTCTATTGTTTTGTATACCAAAACAGGTACAACACCTGCTACTTTTGCAACTACGAGCTATCCAACGCCTGGTCCGAATTCAGTAACGGGCGTATTACAACAGTTTAACGCAACTTATCAAATTAGCATCAGAACAACGGCCGATATTCAATAACTGACAGAAATCATTGATGGCCTATTGCTTATCAAGAATATCTGTTTTATCATTGCAAGGTGAAAAGAACGCTTACCATATTCGTAGTAGTGGCAACACTCTTTGCTTCATTTAGTAAAGCTTTTGTGATGGGTGCGTTTCTAATCAATCAGGCAAACATTTCCAAAACACTTTGTGAAAATCGTAATCAGCCTAAAAAGCATTGTGACGGTAAGTGTTATTTGAAAAAGCAAATGACGAAGGACGAAAAGAAAGACAAATCCTCGGTTCCGTTTTCATTAAATGATATTTTTCAAGAATTTGTTTGGGTGAATACACCGTTAGAGCCTATCTCTTGCAGTTTTTATGGCGAAGAAGTATCAACAACTTTCTTTACAAAAGAAGAAGTGTGCTATAGTCATTTCTATTATTCCGAAATACCCCATCCACCATCCAAGGCTTGATTTTATGGGGACTACTCTAGTTCCTTGTCTGCTTATTAAGTAGCAGCTAAAATCTTGATCATTTAAATGGTAATCAGTGAAAAAGTTTATGCTTTTCGCTTGTGTGTGCTGTATGTATATGGCTGCACAAGCACAAAGTTGTTGCACTGCAAGCAGTTGTAGCAACACTGGATGTTCCGACCAGTCGGTGAACGGAATGGCTTCATTTGTTGGTGTACGCTATGCTACCTCTAGTAGCCGATTTCATCTATCTTCTATGTTTGGAGAAGATCAATCGATACGGTATAGCGATAACTTTCATTCAGTTGCCTTTACAGGGCGCTGGTCGGTGAAGGATTATCTTGCGCTGCAAGCTGAAATTCCTTTTGCATTCAATAAACGTAAAGGAACAGAAAACGCCTTTTACACCGGCTTAAGCGATGTAAGCTTTGGCGTTACCGGTAAGTTGCCAACGTTTGTTCGATATAATACAAAACACAAAGTGTATTTGGGGTTTACTGTATTTGCGCCAACCGGTGAATTTCAAAAATCAATCGACACAACAGGTTTTGCTCCATTGATTCAACAAGGAGTTGGTGCTTGGGCGTTTATTCCAAATATTGAATACAATTTGTTTGTGAAAAATTTTGGCTACTCTGTAGGCGCTTCCTATCGTTATGCATTGCATAATCCCGACCATTTAAAGATTGGCGGCAAAGCCCAATTATGGATGAAAGGCATTTTTGATAAGAAAGTGTTCGAAACACATATTGTTCCTTCATTGGCATTTATTGGAGAATACTATCAGCAAAATAAATTTCATACAACAGCTGTTGACCTCAGTGGCGGCTATGTGGTATCTACTGAAGTAGGACTCGATTTTAAATTCATCGATAAATACGCCATTGGTCTGAAATACAGACAACCATTGGCTTCTCAACTGGCAAAGGGGAAGTTGCAGCCTTACGGCACATTTGCCATTCAACTCAATTATTTTTTATAAGACTTAAAACAAAAACAACAAAAATGAAAACAACAAAACTTATTCTCGGCTTATTTGCCATTGCAACACTTGCACTTTCTTCATGTAAAAAAGAGACTAAAACTTCAGATATCGATCCAAACAGAAAGGGAAAGATGGGTCTGCATTTCGACAACAGAGCTGGTACTGCCGATTTGATTTTAAATTCTCAAACCTATCAAAATGCATTGGGTCAAGATTTGAACATCACTAAATTCAACTACTACATCAGTAACATTAAGTTGATAAACAAAGACGGTTCAACATTTACTTATCCGAAGAATGATAGTTATTTCTTGGTTCAAGAAAGTGATGATGCAACACAAGATATTGAGTTGGAAAACGTACCGGAAGGCGATTATACAGGTGTAGTATTTACAATTGGTGTAGATAGCCTTAAGAGCGTATCTCCTTTAGCTGAACGTACAGGTGTTTTGGATCCTTCAGCCGGTGGCTCAGACATGTATTGGTCTTGGAACTCAGGGTATATCTTTGTGAAAATGGAAGGAACTTCACCAAGCGCTCCATTAGATACACCATCAGGACAAAGACCGTTTATGTACCATGTTGGTTTATTTGGAGGATATTCAACGCCAACGTTGAACAATTTGAAAGAAGTTACTATTTCTTTTGGAACATCAGTAGCTTCTGTTCGTCAGGCGAAAACAACTGCACCGGAGGCGCACTTGTTTGTAGACGTATTAAAAGTATTGAATGGTTCAACTAATATAGATTTCACACTAAATCCAGTAGTAATGGGAAATCCTTATTCTGCTAATGTGGCGAACAACTATAAGGAAATGATTACGTTAGATCACGTTCACAACGATTAATTTGAAAAATTAGTACAGGCAAGTTATCTTGTCTGTACTAATTAAAAAAAGAACGATGAATCGATTTGCATTATTGACTGTTTTTATTGTTGCCATTCTGCTTACTGCTTGTAAAAAAGAGGCTACAACAACTGAAATTGATCCCAATAGAAAAGGGTCGATAATGCTGTATTTCGACAATAGAGCAGGTGCGCAAGATTTAGTTTTAAACTCATCTTCTTACCAAACCGCACTCGGCCAAGATTTGACAGTGTCTAAGTTCAATTATTATATCAGCAACATTAAGTTGGTGAACAAAGACGGCTCTACCTATACCTATCCTAAAGACGACAGTTATTTTCTGATACAAGAAAGTGATGCTTCTTCACAGAGTATTAAGCTATCCAATGTTCCTGAAGGTGACTATTCAGACATTGTTTTTACGCTAGGTGTAGATAGCATAAAAAGTGTGTCCAAAATTGCTGAAAGAACAGGTGTATTAGATCCATCTGCCGGAGCTGCGGATATGTATTGGGGATGGAATTCGGGTTATATTTTCTTGAAAATGGAAGGATCTTCTTCTTTTGCACCACTTGATTCTACTACAATGCAGCGTCCGGTGGAATATCACATCGGCTTGTTTGGGTTGAATGGAGCCACTAATAATCTGAAAACAATCACCATACCTTTTAATGGTGTATATGCATCGGTTCGTCAGGCGAAAACCAACGCACCGGAGGCTCATTTTTTTGTTGATGTATTGAAAGTGGTAAACGGTTCATCAAACATCGATTTTTCTGTAGAGCCTTCTGTGTTATCGGATAAGAATTCGGTGAATTTGGCCAACAACTATAGAGAGATGTTTTCATTAGACCATGTACATAACGAATAATTTATTTTAGAAGAATACAATGAAAAAATATAGTTACATTCTGTTCCTCTTTTTTGTTCTTCTTGCCGCGTGTAAGAAAGAAGAGAAGAAAGCCACCTTCGAAGGGTTTAAAGCGCCTTCGAATTTCCCTACACCTACGTATGACTTTTCCGGCAATCCGGTTACGGAAGCAGGTTTCACCTTAGGTAAGAAATTGTTTTATGATGGTCGCTTATCGCGCGATGGCACAGTGTCTTGCGGTACTTGCCATATTTCTTTTTCTGCTTTTTCACATTTCGGACATTCAGTAAGTCATGGTATAGACGGAAAGTTAGGAAGCCGCAATGCGCCTGCTGTGCAGAACATGGCTTGGGAGCCGTTTTTTTTCTGGGATGGAGGTGTGTTTAATTTGGATTTATTTTCCATTAATCCTATTCAGAACCATTTAGAAATGGATGAAACCATTCCGAATGTTATAGCGAAATTGAAAGCAGATGCAGAGTACGTAAAGCAATTCAAAGCTGCCTTTGGCACAGAAGATGTTACTGCAACCCGAATGTATTTAGCCTTGTCGCAGTTCATGTGTATGCTGGTAACGAATAATTCAAAATACGATCAAGTATTGAATGGAACTGCATCATTCACAACTCAAGAAAACGCAGGCAAACAATTATTCGAACAAAAATGTGCATCGTGCCATAGTGGAATTTTGTTTACCGATCATGCATTTAAGAATAACGGATTGTCGTTAACCAATGATATCGGACGAGGCAGAATAACATTGAACACCAACGATGATCATTGTTTTAAAGTACCTAGTCTCAGAAATATAGCTAAAACAACGCCATACATGCACGATGGTCGGTTCTCCACACTCGAACAAGTTTTAAATCATTACGCATCCGGTGTTCAAAATACGCCAACATTGGATACTTTATTAAAGCAAAACGGACAGTTAGGCATACCGTTAACGAATGATGAAAAAGCGAATATCATTCTGTTTTTAAATACCCTAACCGATGAAACATTTATTAAAAATCCACTCTTTGCAGAGTAAAAAATAAAGTATTATGAAATCTAAAAAATCAATCACCTTCGCATTACTTTTCCTAGTCTTCGTTGGAGTGCAATCGTGTAAGAAAGCCGGAAACGCAGCACCGGTTGTAAATATTACAGAGCCTGAGATTGGGGATACCATTTACAGTGGCTCTGATGTGCATTTCCATGGAACAGCATCTGACGATGATGCACTTCACGAAGGTAAATTACAGTTGCTTCGGGCCTCGGATGATTCGCTTATTACTCAACTTTCCGTGAGCGTTCATGGTATCAAATCATACACATTTCACGAGCATCTAACCGTGCAAACAAATGTTGCAATTTTGGCAAAAGCAAAAGCTGCGTTTTCCGATCATGACGATGCAATTACTTCCAAAGAAGTCCTTATTCAGTTAATGCCCTAAGATAATTGCCGGTATTTGGTCCTTCGTTGAATAGCAAATCAATCACTGAAACATTAGGGTTAAATCCGTGTTTCTCGCTAAAAACTTGTATGTATTTTTCTTTAGGCTGAATTGCGGAAGAGGCATGAATGCTCGCTCTCAAATCATTAATAGCTATCGGCTGTTGCTCGAACGAACTTGTTTTAGCAATAGCCGATTTTGTTTTTAGTAATCTCAGCAAAACAAGCAATAATGCATGGTTGAAATCATACAACCTTGGATAATGCTTTTCATAAAACGGTTTTAAGTAATCGGCATAATGATCAAAAAAAGGGGAGCTGCCATAAGCGGAAGTAATACTTAACCAATGTTGATGTTGCCAGTTATTCTCGTAACAAATCTCCACCTGATTATATGGCAAACGCACGCCTCTTCCGCCTTTCAAAGGTATGCTCAAGGTCATACTTCCATTAGCAGCATTGATGATGGTGCGATTACGCAATGACGATTTTTGATAATTATCGAATTGCTCAAGCATTACCGTTTCGCTTTTCATCCAATGAGCGAACCATTCTATTTTCGGCAAATAATGAAGCGTGAGTAATGGAATCATGTTGCTAAAATAAAAAGATACAGAAGTTTCTTCAGTAGAAACAAGACGCTGTTCATTTTTTATTTCTCGCTTTTTATGCAGTTTTGGGGCATATTGCAGCAGATGTTAAGAACGTATCCGAATACCACACTCGACAAACTCGAGTTCGAAAAAATAAAAGAGCAAATTGCCGGCCATTGCAAAAGTTCCCTCGGGAAAAAGCAAGTGCAGGTGATGTATATTTCAACGGAATATATTGAAATCAAAAAATGGTTGGAACAAACGCACGAGTTCAAATCACTCACCCAAACCGGCACATACTTTCCGTTAGATTATTTGGTGGACATCGATAAAGAGCTGCAATTGCTGGGCATTATGAATGCAGTATTATCTGAAGATCAGTTGGTGGATGTGAAAAAAACCTGTTTAGCCGTTCGTTCGGTATTCAATTTTTTTAAGCACGAAGAAGTGCTTTATCCCAACCTGCGCAGCATTGTAGCCGATAGTTATTACGAGAAAAAAATTGTGGAGCTCATCGATACAGTGATTGATGAAGATAAACTTGTGCGCGATCGGGCATCAAAAGAATTAGCGCAGATTCGGGGCGATTTGTCTAAGAAACGCACAGAGCTCAACAAGGTGTTTAACAAGGTGATTCAGAAATATCAGCAAGCTAAAATTATTGCCGATGTAGAACAATCGGTGCGCAACGGACGCAGAGTTATTGCCATTCAAGCTGAAAGCAAACGTCAATTAGGCGGTATAATTCACGATGAATCGGACTCCGGAAAAACAGCTTACATAGAACCTGCTGAAACGATTCAACTCAACAACGATATTTTTGATTTAGAGCGTGCCGAAGGAAGAGAAGTATACCGTGTGTTGCGTCAATTGTCTGCTGATATTTCGGTGTATCGCGAGTTGATTAGTGTCTATCAACACATTTTGTCGCAATTCGATTTTATTCAGGCAAAGGCCGCTTTTGCTGTTCGCATTGGTGCATCGTATCCGGTATTGAAAGAATCGCCTGAAATCAAGCTTAGAAACGCATATCACCCTATTTTGTGGATGCGTAACAAACAGTCGGGGAAAGAAACGATTCCACTAACGATTCACTTAAATCAAGAAAAACGTATTTTAGTGATTAGTGGTCCGAATGCAGGAGGAAAAACCATTTGTTTGAAAACTGTGGCACTGTTGCAAGTGATGTTGCAATCGGGGATGCTCATTCCGGCCGATGAACGCTCGGAATTAGGCATTTTCAGTCAGTTGTATTTAGATATAGGCGATGCACAGAGTATAGAATACGAATTGAGCACTTATAGTTCGCATTTGCAAACCATGAAACACTTCATCGAGTTTGCCGATAGTAAAACATTGTTTTTTGTAGATGAATTAGGTTCGGGCACAGATCCTGCACTGGGAGGGGCTTTTGCCGAGGTGATTTTAGAACGATTGGCGGAAGTAAAATCGTTCGGAGTGGTAACAACACACTACTTGAATCTCAAAATCATGGCCAACAAAGTGAAAGGTATTATGAACGGTGCTATGAGTTTTGATGAAGAGAAGTTGTTGCCATTGTATCAGTTGGTGGTAGGGAAGCCCGGTAGTTCTTACACCTTCTCGATAGCCAAACGAAGCGGATTGCCCGAATCAATGATTAATCGTGCGAAAACCCTTGTAGATATTGATCATTTGCGCTACGATTACTTGTTGAGTATGGTGGAAATTCTGGAAAAAAAAGTGAAAGACGAAGCAGAAGTTATTCTGCAAAAGGAAAAGGAAATTCAAGTTGGAAAAGACGAAGTGTCCGATTTGAAAGGTAAATTATTGAAGCTAGGCGATCAAATGCATGCATTACAAATCAACAAGAAAAACACCTCTCCTTTTGTGAAAGAAGCTGAACGTCAGTTGCAGAAATTACTCCGCGATTGGCAAACGAAAAAGGAAAGCGAGAAGGAAGTGGTAGCAGAACAAACGCAGGTATGGATCGAGAAAATTGAAAAAGCAAATCCGCAACCAGCAAAGACAAAAGCCAAAGAAGCAACACCTCAAATGCCGCAATACGAATACATAGAAGGTGAATTGTTGCCCGGTAAACGTGTTTATATTCGAAAGATGGATAAGGTAGGAATACTAGATTCCATTAAAGGAAGTAAAGCCATTGTTATGCTCGACTTGCTGAAACTCACTGTTGCTAAGGATGAACTGCGATTAGTAAAATAGTTTCAACTTTAGAATTTTACAAACTTCATCACATTGCGTTTGTTGTTACTGTACAACAACTCACAGATAAATAGGCCTCTCGGTAATTCGTCAATACCGATGCTTATGTTTTTTTCTTCGCTACTTTGTTGCAAAAGCAATTGTCCGGAGAGATCAAAAATTCTTACTTGTTTGAGGTCGTTATTGGCATTCACCCCGCTGTGAATGGTTAGTTGATTTCCGTTTACCGAAAGATAATACTTGTTTTTTGTAAGCCCTTCAATGCCAAGCACTTGATGAATAGTGATAGGTATTCGGATAGAGTCTCTCGGAGGTAAGGTGGTCATTGGCCAAATCACAATAATATCAGGTCCTGCTTTGAAATACTGCTCATCTACTTTCACCGTAAACAATGCCGGGATTTCTTCTTGGGGATCAAGTGTAATTTGGGTTCCGCTATAGGGTGGGCTACTCAGAATATTGCTATTGCTTAAGTTTTGAATGTCATTGGCTACTTGGAAGTTAACAACGCCTGAAAACGCGTTTGTACTATCTGTATTCTGTAAATTAGCGAACACTAATATCTCATCGCCCAAAGCCGGAGCAGTATCCGATACTGTAATCACATTCAGCCGCAGACTGCTTTGCGAAAAGCTGGTTGTTGCTGTCAAAAGCAACCCAATGAATAATATGTATCGTCTAGTACACGACATGTTTTTGACACTTATAGAACAAAGATAAAAACAGCCTTCAGAAGGTTGCTTGTCAAATTACTTGTTTCTTACTTGTTTAAAGCCTAATTTTAAACTATGGATTCTCTACGTACCATCATTTCATCGTTATCGCGCGAAGAAGTTCGGCATTTTAAAATGTACTTGAAACGCGTGCAAACAGCGGAAGAGCGGAAAGATGAAATGTTGTTTGATTATATCCGAACCAAAGGAGATGACTATAACGAAGACAAAATTTTTCGCAAATTATATCCTGGTTTAGACGATAAAAATTCTTTTTATCGGTTAAAGAATCGCTTACAAGACATGATTTGTGAGAACTTGGTGATGCTACACGATGCCAAAGATGAGCAAAGTAAGCTGTTGCACTATCATGCTGTTTATTATGTGTTTGCCGGAAAAAGTGAGTTTGAGCTTGCATTACATTATTTAAAAAAGGCAGAAAAGCTTGCTGAGAAAGCCGAGAACTTAGAAATGCTGGATTTGATATTTGCAGGCTTTGTAAAAATATCGAACGAGCTTCCCGAGATTAATCCGGAAGCCTATATCGAAAAACGCAGGCAAAATGCAGAGCGGTTGAATAAGTTGCGCGAAATGGATCAAATTCTTTCGATTGTGGTGTATCGCATGAAAATGTCGCAAGCTAAAGGCCGCGAAGACTTGAACACACTTACTATTCTCGATGATATCACCAAGAAATACAGCGATGATGATTCATTAGCTAATAGCAAAACGTTTCAAACGCGTATCTATAGAGCAGTAAGTCAAACATTGTTACAGCGTCACAACTATAAAGAGTTACAACGCTTCATGGTGGCTATCTACAAACGTTTCACCAGTAGTAATTGGTTCGATAAAACAAATCACGATACAAAATTGCAAATGTTGGTGTATTTGGTGAATTCCTTTTCCATGATTAAAAATTATAAGGGCTCATTGGGTTATGCCGATGAGTTGGGCAAGGAAATGGAACGGTTCAATAAACTGCATTACGATAAATACGCTTTGTATTATTACAATGCACAGGTGATTAATTATTCCGAAACCGACCCTGCTAAAGCTTTGCAGGCCTTACGTGAACTCGAAACAAGCATGGCCGGAAAACTGTCTACTTACTACGAAATGTTTATTCATCTCAATCGAGGAATTCTTAATTTCAAAGTTGGAAAATACCAAGATGCGATTCGTAGTTTTGTGAAATACTACACCAACGACTATTACAA
>Ga0116191_1001659_pt1 | contig 17808 bp, 15 predicted proteins | sample AD_UKC111_MetaG_FD_89897 | JGI IMG/M metagenome (GOLD analysis project Ga0116191, IMG submission 89897) | Active sludge microbial communities of municipal wastewater-treating anaerobic digesters from Hong Kong - AD_UKC111_MetaG | ecosystem: Engineered > Bioreactor > Anaerobic > Digestate...
GTATTCATCAATTCAATACTTTTTGGGTCGAATTTGCAAGAAATGGTTCAAAATGCGGTTATGTTGAATATGCCACTTTGGTTCAAGCAAGGGTTGATAGCATATTGTGGAGAAAATTGGGGTGTTGAGGAAGACAATCAATTGAGAGACATCATTTTAAGCAAAAAATATGAATCATTTTACGAACTAGCAGAGAAAAACCCAAAACTTGCTGGTCATTCATTTTGGCATTATATAGCGAAGAACTATGGAAACTCAGCCGTTCCGAATTTGATATATTTAGCTCGAATTAACAAAAGTATTGGAAATGGCTTTATGTATGTGATTGGCACTAGTTATGAAAGCATCATTGATAGTTGGTGGGTGGATAATGTAGAGCGATATAATGGCGAAATAGAGGGCTTGACAAAGTTTGAAAAGGAGAAAAAAATTGTTCATTTCAATAAAAAAACAATTCCATTAACCAGATTTGAAGTAAATCCACGAAGAAATATTGTCGCTTATACCTACAATGATATTGGAAAATGGAGCGTAGTGTTGGAAGACACAAAAACTGGAAAAAAAACAACGATTATCCAAAGGGGTTATAAGAATAACATTCAAGCCACAGACTACAATTATCCTATAATAGCTTGGAAACCAAATGGTGAGGAATTATCCGTAATTTACGAACATAGAGATGTTATCAAATTTTACACTTATAATATTACAACCAAAAAAGAAAAATTTGAAAAATTTTCGCCAGAATTTCAAAGAATATACGATGCTAATTATATCGATAATAATGATATGATAATCTCAGCAGCTACCAAAGGTTTCTCCGATTTGTTCATTTACAAAACTAAAACTACTCAAAACGAACGGCTTACGAATGACATTTATGACGATTTGGAGCCTAGAATTGTGAATATAAAAGGAAAAAAAGGAATTCTCTTTTTATCCAATAGAATTGACAATGAATTGAAAAACAATAAATTGGATACAATTTTGCCAATAGGAAAAATGGATGTCTATTACTATGATCTTGAAACTAGACCCAAATATTTTGTAAATGTGACCAAAACGCCAAGTTTGAATGAGAAATCACCAATCGGTATTGACTCTAATTGGGTGGCATGGCTATCCGAAGATAATGGAATTTATAACAGAAAAGTGGGTTATTATTTCGAAACCATTGTGGGGCATGAAAAAGAAATAGTTTATCGAGAAGATAAAAAAATCATTTTCCCTTTAGATTCAGTACTAACAAAATCAGATAGTTTTGGATTAATTTATATTGACACCATTCCCATTATTAATAGGGAATTTACCTCGAAAAATGTAAGTAATTTTAATAGAAATATTGAATCAGAAAGAATAGATCCAATTAAAAACCAATTTTTAGATTTAATCATTTTGGATGGAAAAAGCCAAATATTTCAAACGCCAATAGATACATCAATAACAGTTCAAACCAAACCAACAGTTTTCAATATTTTCAAAAATAAATTGAACAAAAAAGAAAGAATTGAAGCTCAAAAACAAATTGAACAAAACGAATCCAATTCTACTCAAATAGAAAAAAAGGTTGAGGAAAACAAGGTCGTTGAGCAACAGAAACCCAAGCCCGATACCGCTAAAATAGATATTGATAGCTATCAATTCCAAAGCGAATTTGATGATAATGAAGCTCCTGCAACAGTAATAGTGAAAGATTCTGGGAAAATAGAGATTTTAGACAAAACACCAGTTATTAAAAATGATCCTTCATCCATTACTACTGAAATGGTGCTTAAAAAAACCGAACCTATTAATATTATTCATGAGTTCAAGACAGGAAATATTATTCCCTACCAATTAAAATTCAGAACAGATTTTGTAAGTACCAATCTGGATAACAATCCATTATTCGGAGGATTGAATAGTTTTACAGGTTTTCCACAAGGCTATGGATTTCAACCACTTGGCATTCTCCTCAAGGCAAACTTTAAAGACCTATTAGAGGATTATGAAATAGAAGGTGGGATGCGGTTTCCAACATCTTTTAATGGGTCTGAATTCTTCCTTTGGTATAAAGATAAGAAAAAAAGGCTAGATAAAACTTATGCTTTGTATCGAAAATCACTTACAAACAATACCACCGAAAACTCTCTTGTTCCACAGAGAAAAAGAGTTATTCAGACCTTGGGATACTATAATGTAAGTTATCCACTAGATGTTTTCACCAGCATAAGAGCCTCAGCTACAATGCGTTTTGACAAAATAGCAGTTTTGTCAACAGATAGTTTGTCCCTTAACAGCCCAACTATTAATGAGCAAAGAATTGGTGGCAGATTAGAATATGTATTTGATAATACTATAGATGTTGGGTTGAATTTGAAACATGGAACAAGATACAAAGTGTATGCAGAATTCTCAAAAAGGATGAAAATAGACTTTATTGATAATTTCGAATTCGATTTTAATAATGGATATCTAGGAGTTGTCGGGCTAGATTTTAGGCATTACCTAAAATTAGATAAATTTAGCATTCTGGCAGGAAGGGCAGCTGGAGCAGCATCATTTGGCTCAGAAAAAATATTGTATTTTTTAGGCGGTGTGGACAATTGGTTATTTCCAAAATTTAATAATGAAATCCCAATTCCTCAAAACATAAATTATGCTTATCAAATGCAAGCAACCAGTATGAGAGGGTTCGCAAATAATATTCGCAATGGTAATAATTATGCTTTAATCAATGTTGAGTTGAGATCAGCAGTTTTTAGATACCTTTTTCCATCAAGCACATCTTCTTTCATCAGAAATTTTCAAATGATTGGCTTTTTTGATGCTGGTACTGCTTGGACAGGATTGTCGCCATTTACTAGAGAAAATCCACTTAATACCTTGATAATCAAAACTTCAGAAAGTTCGCCGATTAGTATAAAAGTAAACTACTTCAGAGAACCAATAGTAATGAGTTATGGTGCTGGTCTTCGAACGTTATTTTTAGGGTATTTTGTCAGGTTCGATTATGGGTGGGGAATTGAAACAAGAGTAAAACAAAAACCATTAATGAATTTTGCAATTGGAATGGATTTTTAATGCTCGTTCTGTTCTGAAAGTTCATTTTATTTTAAAAATAATATTTTTTGTTATAATTTTAAGCTTCAATATTAAATAAATGAAATCATCTTCGCTGCTTATAATAGCTATTACTACTACTTTTCTATTATTTAGTAATTGCAAAAAAAGTACGGACACATCCGTTGTAAAAATTCATCTACCAGATGAGCCTGATAAATTGCAACCCTATTACTCTTCCAATGCATTTTCAAGGCAGCTTACAAGGCTGTTGTTCTATACATTGATGGAATATGATTCAAAAACCTATCAATATAGTCCATTATTAGCAAAGTCAGCTCCAATTATTTCAAAAGTTGATTCTAATGCAAATTTATTAAGTTTCACTTATGAATTATTGGATGAAGCAAAATGGGATAATGGAAAGCCATTATTAGCATCTGATTTCGAATTCACATTAAAATTAATTTTAAACCCTAAGACTGCTGCAACAAAGTGGAGACCATTTTTTTCGGGTGTAAAAAATTTCGTCATAGATCCATCCAATCCAAAAAAATTTACAATTATTGCTGAAAATGACTTACTGATGGCAGACGCATTTGGCTCAATTTATATTTTACCAGAATATATTTATGACCCGAATGGATTAATGAAAAAATTCAAAATATCAGAATTGGCAGATGCACCAACTGCTTCAAAATTAGCTGAAACTGATCCTGCCATTCAACAATTTGCTGATTTTAGCAATGATGTAAAATTTAGTAGATCTGTTGGTTCTGTAAGTGGTGCTGGACCATATAGTTTACAGCAGTGGGAAACAGGGCAATTTGTATTGCTTAAGAAAAAAGAAAATTGGTGGGGTAATAATTTGAAAAGCAGTTTATATACAGCTATACCTAATCAGCTGTATTACAAAATATTAAAAGATGATGCTGCTACTATTGCTGAGATAAAAAATGGAAATTTGGATGTTGTTGGCTCAATAAAACCAGATAATTTTGTATCCCTCCAAAATGATGCAGTTGTAAAAGATAAGTACAATTTTGAAAACCCTGCAACTTTACAATATTCTTATTATGTATTTAACACCAAAAACGAAAAGTTGTCTGATGTGAATGTTCGAAAAGCTTTAGCACACCTTTTAGATATTGATGTAGTTATCAAAAAAGTGATGAAAGGATTTGCAAAGCCTGTGATGGGACCAATTTTGAGTACTAATCCATATTGTAATCAAAGTTTAAAACCAATTCTTTTTGATCCATCAGAAGCAAAAAAATTGTTAGAATCATCGGGTTGGAAGGATTCAAATGGCGATGGAATATTGGATAAGACAATTAATGGCAAACTAACCGATTTAAAAATACAACTACTTTATGCCCCTCAAGGAGCTGGGAAAGACGTTACTTTGATGTATCAAGAAAATTGTAGGAAAGCTGGTGTTGTTTTAGATATTGTACCAAAAGATATGGCAGCTATAAAAAATGAAGTGAAAACTAGGAATTTCGAAATGTATTTGATGGCTTCTTTGGCTGACCTGAGTACACCAAACTTATATCAGGCTTGGCATAGTGCTTCTGATACTCCCGAAGGTAGTAATACCTCTGGTTTTGGCACTCCAGAAACTGATAAAATGTTGGAAACGATAAGAGATACCAACGATGAAAATTTACGAAAGGAACTGTATAAGAAAGTTCAACAAGCTATATATGATGCCCAACCCTATATCTTTATTGTTAATCCAACAGAACGAATTGTAATTAACAAAAAATTTGTTCCTGTCACCACTATCAAAAGAACAGGATTCGGAGGATATGTAGAAGAGGCATTAGCACCGAAATAGAATTATGTATCGCTTTGAAAATCAATATTTTTTATATTTTATTCTAATTATTCCTGTTCTGGTTATTGTACTAGAATTGGTAAGGTATTATAAGTTAAAAAAGTTAAATCAATTCTATTCAAATGAAAATCTTATGATTTTATATTCATTTGATAATAAAAGATTTAGATTGAAATATGCTTTATGGCTTTTGGGTATTATCCTGTTACTTATCGGTTTAGCAAATCCTCAAAAAGGGGATAAGTTAATAGAAGTGGAATCCAATCAAAGAGATTTGTTAATTGCCCTTGATGTGTCGAATAGTATGTTAGCCAATGATGTGATACCCAGCAGATTAGATCGTGCAAAGCAGGTTTTGATTCAGCTAATTCAGCAATTGGATAATACTCGATTCGGATTGGTATTGTTTGCAGGAAAAGCTTATCTACAAATGCCACTCACATCCGATATTAATTCTGTAATGGTATTTCTAAAAAGTGCAAATCCGGATATGGTAGGCGTTCAAGGAACGTCAATAGGGGAGGCTATCCGACTGACAAAGAACACTTTAGATCAGTCGGAAGTAGGTAAAAAAAGTATGATATTGGTATCAGATGGCGAAGATCATCAAGATGATTTTAAAAGTATATCCAGCAAAGCATCGGATCAAGGTATCAGTATTATTGCTTTAGGCGTTGGAACTGAAGAAGGTGGACAGATGATGATGGATAAAGGTGGATTTTTGGAACCGAAAAGAGATGAGCAAGGTAATCCGATTATCACTAAATTTGATGATAAAACGATGAAATCTTTAGCAAAAGCAGGCGATGGAAAATTTATTAATATTAGCACAGGTGATAATGTAGTTTCGGAAATAAAAAATAGCCTAACGAACTTAGAATCAAGTAGTAAGAAAAGTAGATACACTACTTACAATAGCTATTTTCAATGGTTTGTAGGTGCAGCTTTGATGTTATTTATTATTGAACTCTTTATTCGCAAGAATCCAAAAAAAGCTATATTATGAAGCTAAATCTCATTTTATTATTGCTTAATCCATTCCTACTTTTCGCACAAAGTATAGAAAAGAGTATCATCAATGAAGGCAATGAAGCTTATAAAAAGAAATATTTTGAAGAGGCTACAAAATATTATCAAAAGGCAGCAAAGGAACAAAATTTAAAAGATATTTCTTCATTCAACTTAGGAAATTCCTATTATCAGCTTGAAAATCAAGATGATGCAATCGCTAGTTATAAAGAATCATTAAAAAATACTGAAAATAATAATTTGAAATCAAAAGCACTACACAATATGGGAAATGCTTACTACAAACAAAAAGAATACGGAAAAAGCATCGAATCATATATCAAGTCACTTGAACTAAAACCCAATCAGATAGATACAAAAAAAAATTTACTTCTAGCTAAAAGAATGCTTGCACAGCAACAAAAGGAACAAGATAATCAGCAAAAAAAACAATCACAATCCAACCAACCAGATTCACAAAATCAAGATAATCCGAAAAAGATGCCTGAAAATGAAGCTAAAAGGCTACTTCAATTAATGGATGAACAAGACAAAAAAACACAAGAAAAAATTAGAAAAGGCACACCCAAAAACTCTAAAAATAAAGATTGGTAAATACGGAAACATTTACAAATAATTAATTATCAGCAAACTATCCTATTTTATCTTCTCAAAACAACCTACATCAGGTTTTATTGCATCTCTATTTACATTTTCCAAATCAATATTGATGTTGGGTATTGGAAATGCTTTCCCATCGGCAATCGATAACGAATCCAAATGATAATCATCATTATCTGGCTTAACGAAAAGACGATCTAATGAAGAGCCCTGTACACAATCCTGTGTATTGGTCAAAAAGTTTTGATAATCGCCTTTGGTAAGCAATTCTCTTATTCTAAAAACACAATTGATAAATTGATAATCAATTTCTTGTGGTTTTGTTTGATGCAATTTATTACTAATGTCTATTTGATCAACTTTGCTACCAAAAAATATACAGTTATTAAATCGGGCATATAATGGATAAGTATCGAAGTTATTACAAAACTGGTCGTAACAAATAGTATTAGAAAACTTTAAAGCAATTGCATCTTGTCCATAACTAACTATGGTACAGTAATTTAATTGATAATTTCCACCATAAACAATTCTCAAAGCATCCGAAGTGCAATTATAAATCAAATTATTTTCTCCATATATTGTAGCATGTGAAGCTTGTATTCCGTTTCCTGCTATATTAAAAATTCTTGAATTCAAAATTCTCATAGATGAGGCTGAATCCATCCGAATACCAATAATTGAATTTTTTATTGTAGCATATTCAAAAACATTATCTGTGCTGCCAGCACCCAAAATTATTCCACCCCATTGCCCCGGCTCTTCTTTAAAATCATCTTCCAGCCGATCTCCTTCAAAAATAACTGGATTCTCTTTTGTCCCTTTCACATTTAATTTTGCTGTTGGAAACACATAGATTATTCCATCATTGTATCTTCCGCCCAACGAATCATTTTTCGCAATGCCACCGTGAACATGTATTCTTGTTCCAGCCGGTAAGGTAAGTTTCACATTCTCTAAAAGTAAAATACCATAAATTACATAAGGCTTAGAGTCTCCCCATACAATTTCTTGCCCATTGCCATTCAATATTGCTACTTTACCATTGCTTGTTTTACTTGGAATATAATTAGCATCTTGTCCCCAAGCCTCCAAAATTACTTTTTGAGTATTTCCATTTGTCTCGAATATCAAATCTTCTGTTATCACATAAGGACTAATGGATAGTGGAAGGTTCGGATTAATTGTGACCCTAACAAAGGCATAAATACTATCATTGGCAGGTATTTCGATGTCTTTTAAGTCATTTCCTGCATTGCCATCAATATTCAAATCGAAAAATGATTTTTTTCCATTTTTTCCTGGTAAATATATTCTACTGATTTTAATTGCTTGATTATGAGTATTATGTATTCTGAAACTATAAACTGCAGTTCCGATTTGAGTGAATGCTGTATCAAATCTTAATGTATCAGTAGAAAAGGTTAGTTTTGCGCTTGAATCAGTTATGAGAGAATCTTTCTGGCAACTCAACAAAATGCTACTTATGAAAGTAGCAATTATTCCCAACGAAAAAAGCCAATTATAACTAATTCTCATACTCATTAATTTGATAGATTGCAAATATAAATACTTATTTTAATACTTTTTGGGTACAATGTCAAATTACCAAAACGATAATTTTCTCATTTCATTATTTAGAAGTATAATCCTAACAATTAGGAAAAATTTCTATAATAAAGTATATCTTTAAAAAAAATATGAATATGAGTCCTTTTATTGCAGAACTAATTGGAACAGCTTTGTTAATTTATTTGGGAAATGGTGTAGTTGCTGGTGTGTTACTAAAGCAATCAAAATCAGAAGGAGCAGGTTGGTTGGTGATTTGCATAGGATGGGCATTGGCAGTTACATTCGCAATATATATGTCTGGACCTATCAGTGGAGCACATTTGAATCCAGCTGTTACGATTGGATTAGCAGCAGTTGGGAAATTTTCATGGCATGATGTCCCAATTTATATATTTGGGCAACTGATAGGGGCAATTGTAGGAGCAGTATTTGTATTTTTGCATTATTATCCACATTGGGAAAAAACGAACGATCCTGATTTGAAATTAGCCGTTTTTTGTACAGCTCCTGCAATACGAAATCCAATTTGGAATTTTTTTAGTGAATTTATGGGAACCTTTATCCTAATGTTGGGCTTATCAGCTTTAGGAGCAAATAAATTTGCAGATGGGTTGAATCCTCTGGTAGTAGGAGCTTTAATTGTTTCTATAGGAACCTCTCTTGGTGGAACAACTGGCTGGGCAATAAATCCTGCAAGAGATTTAGGACCAAGAATAGTTCATGCAATTTTGCCCATTTCTGGTAAAGGAGGATCGGATTGGGGTTATAGTTGGATACCAATTATAGCTCCAATACTTGGAGGAACTATGGGTACATTATTTTACAAATTATTTTGGAGCTAGTATTGATTACAATTGACCTTCATTTTCGTTATAAATCACATGTAATAACAACTGCCCAACAACTCTAATAGTTTCTTTATCAATAGCTTGCATATTATCTTGATGAGTATGCCAATGCTTTACAAAACCACCCTCTAAAGGTTTGTTGATAATATCTAACATTGGTATTCCAGATATTGTATTCACAAAAAAGTGGTCATCCGTCACTCCACCAGTTTCTTCTGGTACGAAATAAGAACCAAAACCTTGAGCCGTAGCCAATTTCCAAATCTTATCAACGTATTCTCTTGCATATTTCATCGAAAACTCTTCTTTGGCAAATCTTGCTCCAGTAGCCCCAACCATATCTAAAAGGATGCCATATTTGGCACGATAACCAGCAACATGAGGATTCGCTGCCCAATACTGCGACCCTAAACACCAAGTTTTCATATCTTCCATTGTCTGTACATCGTCCTTTCCTAAGTCTTCAGCATCAAATAATATGAGGTCAATCCCCATATCTGTTGGTTTTGCTTTCAACTGACGAGCCAATTCGATAATCACACCTACTCCACTTGCTCCATCATCAGCACCAAGAATTGGTTTATCCTTATTTCTATCATCCTGATCTGCAACATGCCTACTATCCCAATGTGAAGATATAATCATTCTTTTTGGAGCATTCGGATTAAAGCTTGCGATAATATTTGTGCCATTTAGTTGTTTTCCAGTGTATTGTGTAGCTTTAAATTCTTGCTCATATACCGTTGCACCATACGATTTTAGTTTTTCGGCTAACCAAGTTTTACATTTTTTATGTGCTTCAGTATTGGGTACTCTTGGTCCAAAAGCTACTTGATCTCCAATAAAAGCAAATGCAGAATCTTTATCAAATGCTGGTATTTGCAATTCTTTTTTTGTTTGTTCCACCACTTTTGGATTGTTATTCATGGTTTGATCTGGGCAAGATTGAAAAATAAATGCAGCAATTATTGCAGCTATAAAAAGATATATAAGAATTTTTTTCATTCTAAATAAAAATTTGAAATGTAAAATTAGGATTAATTCTAATTAATAAAAAAAATTATTCTACTGTCCTCAAAAACAGTTTTGTTAGTTCAATATCTGTGCTTAAAATTCTATCTTTTACTAATTTTGGTATTTTTTTTCTATAAGATTCTATAATATTTTCTAGTTTACTAGCCGTTTTTTGTGGTTTCCTAAACTCTAAGGCTTGAACGGCTGCCATAAATTCAATAGCGATCAAAATTTCAACATTTTTTACCACTTTATATGCTTTTGTTGCAGCATTTGCAGCCATACTTACATGATCTTCTTGCCCATTACAGGATACAATTGAATCCACTGATGCTGGTGTACAATATTGCTTATTTTGACTAACGATAGAAGCTGCTGTGTATTGTGCGATCATCAACCCAGAATTCAAACCAGCATCGTCAATTAAGAAGGGAGGTAAATTTCTTTTCCCTCCAATTAATTGATACAATCTTCTTTCTGATATATTTCCCATTTCAGCCATAGCTATTGCTAGATAATCCAGCGGTAAGGCAAGAAGTTGTGCATGAAAGTTCCCTCCAGAAATTATTTCTTGATCATCGGCAAACACTATTGGATTATCTGTAACTGAATTTACTTCTGTAGTGATAATTGACTCGATATGTGCTAATGCTTGATAGGTAGCTCCATGTACTTGCGGTACACAACGAAATGCATACGGATCTTGAACGCTCATTTTCTTGTTTTGGGCAATTTCACTATCATACAACCATTGCCTAATTGTAGCAGCAACATCAATCTGACCTTCGTGGCTACGTATCTGGTGTAATCGATCATCAAATGGCGATAATTGGCACGAAAATCCGTCTAGCGAAATGGCAGTTGTCATATTAGAAAGATTATATAATCTATTCGACTCTAAGCTGCACCAAACTGCATAAGCTAATGAAAATTGAGTTCCATTCAAAAGTGCTAATCCCTCTTTTGCCTTAAGTTTTATTGGCTTCAATCCTTCTTGTTGAAGTGCTATTGATGCAGAAACTTTTTGACCTTTGTACCAAACTTCGCCCAACCCAACTAATGGCAAGCTCAAATGAGCTAATGGTGCCAAATCGCCAGATGCACCCAACGAGCCCAATTGGTAAATAACTGGATATATTTCCTTGTTATAAAACGCTAATAATAAATTGATTACATCAATACTTATGCCCGAAAAGCCATACGATAGACTTTGGATTTTTAGCAACAACATCAATTGAATAATCTCTTGAGGCACTTCTTCACCAACGCCACAGGCATGCGACATGATTAGATTGAGCTGTAAATCAGCTATTTCATCTTTAGATATAGCTATATCACATAACGAACCAAAACCAGTATTTATACCATAATGTAGTGTATCATTTTTTTCCACGATATCATCTAAAAAAGCTCTGCATAGAGTTATTTTTTCAAATGCACTTTCTGATAATACGAGTTTTATATTATTTTTAATAATATTTTCAATAGTTGAAAGTGTCAATACTTCACTTGATATTTCATGTTGACTATTCATAAAAAAATAACTACTAATTTTCTAAAAAATTATTTCTTTGCATACCATCTTTTCTTTTTGGATGCTGGCTTATTGAGTGGCTTGTTATTGGTTTTTATTGGCAGATTATCTAAAATTTTTTGATTGATTTCATCCTTTGTTTCTGCTAAAATAAAGGGATGAGTATCATTTACTGGAATTATCTTTTTAATTAATTTCTCAATGTCTTTTAAATACGGTTTTTCATCTTGTGAGCAAAATGATATTGCAATTCCGCTTGCACCTGCCCTTCCTGTCCGTCCAATTCTATGAACATAGGTCTCCGAAATATTTGGGATTTCATAATTGATTACATGGGTTAATCCATCAATATCTATACCCCTTGCAGCAATATCGGTTGCAACTAGTACTTTTATTTTATTACTTTTGAAGTCATTTAGTGCATTCTGTCTTGCAATTTGCGATTTATTTCCATGAATAGCAGCAGCTTTAATATTTGATTTTGTAAGCATTTTCACCACTTTATCTGCACCGTGTTTCGTTCTAGTGAAAACCAATACATTAGAAATACTTTTTGTTTTCAAAAAATATAGCAAAAGCTCAGGTTTGTTCTTTTGATCTACCATACAAACAGTTTGTTGTATAGTATCTACAGTAGAAGACACTGGAGTAACTTTCACACTGACAGGGTTGATCAAAATATTATTAGCCAAACCAACTATTTCATCTGGCATTGTAGCTGAAAACAACAAATTCTGTCTTTTAGGCGGAAGAGCTTTAATAATCTTCTTCACATCATTGATGAATCCCATATCTAGCATTCGATCTGCCTCATCCAATACAAAATATTCTATATGTTTAAGACTAACAATGTCTTGACTCATAAGGTCTAACAATCTCCCAGGTGTAGCAATTAATATATCAATACCCTTTTGTATCCTATTCACTTGATTCCCTTGCTTTACTCCTCCAAAAATAACAGTATGTCGAAGCCCAAGAAATTGTCCATAATTTTCAAAACTTTCGTCAATTTGAATTGCTAATTCTCTGGTGGGGGTAAGAACTAGTGCTTTTAGTATAGGAGTTTGGTTATAATCTCTATTTTTATGCAAATTTTGAAGTATTGGAATTGCAAAAGCCGCTGTTTTCCCAGTGCCTGTCTGAGCACACCCTAAAATATCTTTACCTAACAAAAGAGATGGAATAGCTTGTTCTTGTATTGGTGTAGGGTTATTATAGCCTTCTTTTTCTAAGGCTTGCAAAATGGGGGTAATTAAGTTTAAATCTTGAAATATCATTGATTAGAAAAAAAATGTTTGAGGTAGATGATTAAAAATTTTGTACAAAGATAAATAATTTAAAATAAATGAAGGATTTTATATTTTTTTATAACATCTCTGAATGATTTGTAAATAATTTTAGTAAATAATTTCTTAAAATCATACTTTTGCAGCTCAATTTTGGTTAATCCTTCGTTAATTCATCAATAATTATGGGAGTTGTTGTAATTTTAATACCAAAATATTGTTAATAATAAAAAATAAAAATCAATGAATAACTCGATGAATCGTGTTTTAAGAACTGTAACCTTTGTTTTAATCATGGTTTGTTCTATTAAAGTAGGAGCTCAAAAAATTTGTTATGTGGACATCAATTTAATTCTTGAAAATATGCAAGATTACAAAAGATCACAAGAAGAATTAGATAGATTGGCAGACAAATGGAGGCAAGAAATTGCACAGGAATATGACAAAATAAAAGGGATGTACAATCGTTATCAAGCAGAACAAGTACTTTTAAGTGAAGATGTTAAGAAACAGAGAGAGGAAGAAATCACTCAAAAGGAAAAAACTGTGAGAGATATGCAAAAGGACAAGTTTGGTCCAGAAGGTGCTTTATTCAAGAGAAGACAGGAGCTTGTGAAACCAATTCAAGATAAAGTATATTCAGCAATTGAAAGTTATGCTGTGGAAAAAAGTTATGATTTTATCTTTGATAAAGGCGGTAATGCAGGAATCATTTTTGCAAACTCTACTTTCGATAAAACATCAGATATTCAAAAAAGAGTAGGAAAATAAACAAAAATTTAATTTTTATAGATTCTATAATTTGGATAGGTAAATTCATTATTTCCACTAAATTTGCCGTCCGCAATATTTAATTATTCAAAACGAAGACAAAAAATGAAAAAATTGATCCGAAATAGTGTGTTTACACTTTCTTTATTAGGTGCTACTTTAATGGCAAATGCTCAGAAAATTGGTTATTTGAATTCTGCAGCTTTACTTTCTCAAATGGATGAGGTAAAACAAGCAGATTCTCAATTAGAAACTTATCAGAAACAATTACAAAAGCAATTTCAAACTAAAGTTGAAGCTTTTCAAAAGAAATATGAAGAAGTAGCTAAAAAAGAAAAAGCAGGATTGTTGACAAAAGCTCAGTTGGAAGCTGAAGCTAAAAAAATGCAAGACGAACAACAATCATTAGCTGCTGAAGAGCAAACTTTAGCAAAAAGCGTTCAAGAGAAAAGAGAAAAAGAATTACAACCAATTCTTGAAAAAGTAAATAAAGTTATTGCCGATGTTGCTAAAGAAAAAGGTTATAATTATGTGATGGATAGCAGTACTCCAGTATTATTATATGCTGATGAATCCATGGATTTGTCTGAAGCTGTGAAAGCAAAATTAGGTATTGCCCCAACACCAAAAGTAGAAGAAAAGAAAAATTAATCTAGTTGTGAAACAACATCATTCTTCACAACCAATCGGTATATTCGATTCTGGCATTGGCGGCTTAACGGTCGCCAATGCTATTTTAGATGCCTTGCCCAACGAGTCAATTATATATTTTGGCGACACTTTTCATTTGCCTTATGGCGACAAGTCTGGCGATGCTATTCGGTATTACTGTCTTAAAATAGTAAAATTCCTTCTTGAAAAAAATTGTAAAATGATTGTAATCGCCTGTAATTCTGCATCTTCTGCTGCATATCAGGTGTTGCTTGATTTTTTCAAAAATGAAGCATTATTTGTTAATGTTGTGGATCCTTTGGTGCAAGAGGTTGCTCGAAATGGATTTCAAGAAGTTGGTGTTATTGCTACGAAAGCAACCATTAGTACCAATATTTATAAACGAAAGTTAGTTGATTTACAACCTAATATTATTGTGGATCAGTTAGCTACTCCACTTTTGGCTCCAATGATTGAAGAAGGTTTTGTGGCAAATAATATATCAAAAGCAGTTTTAGATAATTATTTAGGACATTCTGAATTAAAAAACATTGAAGCACTCCTATTGGCATGCACTCATTATCCTTTGATCCGTTCGGCTATTGATGAGTTCTATCAACATAATATTAAAATATTTGATTCAACAATAGTGGTAGCAAATGAAGTAAAGCAATTGTTACAAGAAAATCATTTATTGAATAATTCTAATACTCAACCATCACATCACTTTTATGTTTCTGATTATACCGATTCTTTTGAACAAACTACTAAAGTATTTTTCGGAAAATCAGTTCATTTAGAATATGAGCCAATTTGGCAATGAGCTTAGAATAGAAATTTAATTGATAATAATTGAGTTGCAAATCCGAGTAAGTACCCAAAATAAATTTCTTGTGGGCGATGAGCTTTAAGAACTAATCTTGCTGTTCCAACTGCACCACTGATTAAGATGGTTGCAAACAACAAATAATATGTACTAATTTGAATCAAACCTAATTTATCAATTGGCATGATACCATAGCTAAAATAGCTGATTGTGATAAATGAAACGCCTATTAATCCGCCCACTCCAACGGCATGTAAGCTAATTTTGTAAAAAATATTGACAAAAAAGGCGATAAATAATCCAATGGTAGCACCTAAAACAGCAGCTATAAAAGCTATTGGCATATTTGGGTCGCTATATATATTTCTAAAAAACCATAAATAAAAGATTCCAGTTGCTAAAAAAGGACCAATTCGCTCATTTTTAGTTTTCATTTCTAACGAATCGATCATCCCTAGTGCTTTCATCATTAATACAGCAAAAGCTGGATAGAGATAAGTATATAAAAGTGTCAATAATATAAGTTTGCTTCCTTCACTAAAATGCCGTATCCCAAATAAAAATGGATTTGCTAATAATATTAACACCAAAATATAGGTTAGCATCAACAATGGATGAAACAAATATGAAATAATACTAGATGAAAATTTTATTAATGACTTCACTATTTTTTGTTTTGTTCAGTATAACCATTTACTCCTGCATAATAGATTAGAAACCAATCATTTCCAAATTTTACAAATCTTCTTTCCATAGCAGCTTTGTCTTTTTCGTTTATTAGAAATTCTGTGAGCATTGTTTCACTTAATGGTTGAATAACTCTTTTATAGCCACTTGAATCCAAATCGGGCAATTTGTGAAACACCCATAAATCCTTATCCCAAAAATAATCTTTATTTACCAGATCAGCACTATCTGCAAAAGAAGGAATTCCAGGTAATGGAAACTGAATATGTGCTTTTTGATAGGCTGTATCTGTATGAAATTTATGGTAAAATTCTTCAAAATCGTTATCGATTTTGGCATTATCAGTTGTTACTTTTGGTTTGTTTTTGCAAGAAAAAGCTAATAAAACGAATAAATATATCAAAACAATTCTCATCTAATTTATTTATTTTCAATTGAATACACTAAATAATAAGGCTCATCTAAGAAGATTTGTTGGTAATTTATTGTGAAAAAACTTGAGTTCTCTCTTTTTATTTCACCTTCAATTCTTCCATTAATATTTATATTAAACGGCGATATGATCAAATTTCTTTTAAAATCTAATCCTCTTTTTCCATCTGATTTGTACAATGCTTCTTTTGCTCCCCAAATTATATGATAATAATCCAACTCTTTATCACTTATATAATCAAATTCACCAGTATTAATAAACTTTGATGCAATTCGAGCAATTTTATCTGATGAGAACTGTATATCTACCCCACAAGGGACATCAGATATAATAGCTGCAACAACATTTTTAGAATGAGATACCGAAATAAATCTCGAATCATTGATTAAATATGGCTTCCCATATTCATCTTTTTTATATTTTATGGGAAATCCTGAACCTACCAATCGTTGTATCAAAAACTTTAGAACTATCCCATTTATTTGTCGTTGATGATTTGGTCCATCTAAAATGCTTGTATCCGTGTTATCTAATTCTATATTTTCCAAAAAAAAACTTAATGTTTCAGTCTGTTGCCAAACCATAACTTTAGTGTTGTAAATCTCAGAAAATGAATATATTAATGGCATTCTAATATCTCTCTTAATGACAAAGTTACGAATTTAAAATAAAAAAGGGGCACATTCCGAAAGAATGCACCCCAAATATATAACCCCAAAAAACACTCAATTCAATGTTGACTAGAATTCTTCTGATACTGAAACTTCAGCAGATTCTTTTCCAACACTAATAATATCTCTATCAACCAATATTCTACCACAATGTTCACAAGCAATGATTTTTTTTCTTAAACCAATTTCTAATTGTAATTGTGGTGGAATTTTATTGAAACAACCGCCACAAGCATCTCTTTCAACAGAAACCACAGAAAGACCATTTCTATATGAGCTTCTGATTTTATCATAAGCCAAAAGCAATCGATCTTCAATTTTCTTACGAGCCTTCTCAGCTTTTTTCTTAAGCTTTTCTTCTTCTTTTTCTGTTTTTTCTATTATCTGAGCTAACTCTATTTTCTTGTTGTCCAAATCTTTTTGCTTCTGAGCCAATCTAGCTTGAGTTGCTGTCAATGTTTCTTCTTTGCCACCAATCAAATATTTAATTTCTTTGATTTTCTTTTCAGACAATTGAATTTCAAGCTTTTGCAATTCCAATTCTTTAGTAAGAGCATCAAATTCTCTGTTGTTTTTCACATTATCCAATTGTTTTTCATATCGGACAATATTATTTTCACTATCTTTTATGTTAGCTTTATGTCTTCCAATATCGCTATCCATATCTTTTATAGTGTAATTAAGTTTTTGAACTCTAGTTTCTAAGCCAGCGATTTCATCTTCCAAATCACTCACTTCTATAGGCAATTCTCCTTTCAAAATTGATATTTCATCAAAATCTGAATCAATCATTTGCAATTCGTAAAGAGATTTTAGTTTTTCTGCTACCGATAGTTCTTTCGACATATTAATTTCGGATTTATAACCTAATTGAAAAAAAAATTTAATAAAAATGATTTTTCAAAAATCATATAAAATTCTGAAAATCAACTATATAAAACTGGATTGGTATTTACACTAGTTGAATGAACCGCAAATATACTAAAATTTTGAATAATTAATGA
>Ga0116191_1001663_pt1 | contig 17794 bp, 16 predicted proteins | sample AD_UKC111_MetaG_FD_89897 | JGI IMG/M metagenome (GOLD analysis project Ga0116191, IMG submission 89897) | Active sludge microbial communities of municipal wastewater-treating anaerobic digesters from Hong Kong - AD_UKC111_MetaG | ecosystem: Engineered > Bioreactor > Anaerobic > Digestate...
CATAATTACTATTTTAGAGCAGGTCGCAGAAAAAGGCCAGACAATATTTGTTAACTAGGCGGTTCTAAGCTTGTTTTTTACTTTGACGGGGCCGTGATTATCAGGGGCAAAACTTTTCGCAGTGTAATTCTTGGCTTGATATTTGCAGTACTGGGCACCCAATTTTTGCTGGTCTGGGGGGACCTGAACAGAATGGGACTGGCCATGGTGAGGGTGCTTTTATCGATAAGACAGAAACGTATAAAAATGCCGCTTAGAGAATTTACCTTATACTATTTATTAAAGCTACGCCTCTTGCGTAGCTTTTTGTTTGATTAGATTTATTCTTCTAAAACGTTACGCCAAACCTTGAAAACCTTGCTGCCGCAACGCCTCATAAAGAATTATCGCCGCCGAATTTCCCAGGTTTAATGAGCGTGCTCCTTTTAGCATTGGAATGCGGATCTGGTTTTCAGGGAAACTACATAATATCTCCTGAGAAAGACCAGCTGTCTCTTTGCCAAAGACCAGAAAAGAGCCGGGTTCGTAAAGCATTTCGGTATAAGATTTGGCAGCTTTGGTGGTAGCCAGGTAAAAGCTATGTTCAGAGTGGCTTTCTACAACTTCCTGGAAGCTTTCGTAATAGAAAATATTTACCATGTCCCAATAGTCCAAACCTGCGCGTTTTAAATACTTATCCTCAGTGGAAAAACCCAGAGGACGTACCAGGTGCAGGGTTGTACCGGTAACAGCGCAGGTCCTGGCTATATTGCCCGTATTGGCTGGTATCTCCGGCTCAACGAGTACAATATTCAGACGTCTCACTCCCCATTCGCCGGGTAACGGCAAAATTCTATTAAACAGCATTCCCCGCAGGCCGGTTTTCTGGCGGAACAGACTTTGCGGCCGTGCGCGATTAGCCAGTGGTGCATTGACATCCTGTCCCGCGGAGGGATGCAGCCTGCCAGGTCTTCCTCCACTTTGCCGGGGTCACGTGCACATGAGAGTCCCAGCCTGCGCGCTACCCGGTAGACATGCGTGTCAACAGGCAGAGCGTCACCGCCATAGGCCACGCCCACGATTACACCCGCTGTTTTCCGCCCCACACCCGGCAGCGCTTCCAGATCCTTCCGGTTTTGCGGCACAAGGCCTCCGTGCTTTTTTAGAATTTCCCTGGAAGCGTCTATAATATATTTGCTTTTATTGCGGTACAGCCCGCACCCTTTTATTTCAGCCGACAGTTCATCGTAAGACAGCCCGGCAAAATCCCCCGGTGTGTTATATTTCTTAAAAAGACCGGCGGTAATGCGGTTTACCTGCTTATCAGTGCATTGGGCCGATAGAATAGCTGCCACCAGCAGCTCAAATGTACTGTTAAAAACCAAAGCGGTACCCGCGTCAGGGTAATGCCCGGCAAGTACTTTCATAATAAGATTTACCTGCCAAGACTTATCACAATTATAGTTGCTTTTCATAATATTTAACTTCCTGTATAATTTCTGCCTTATTGGTTATCATTTTCAACAATGTCTTAGCTTTCTTCATTATTAAATTTTTTTCGGCAGGATGTTTTAACAAACTGTAAATAAAGCTTTTCTTTCCGGGCAATAATAAAAAAAGCTTCACAGATAGTCCAATTATACCACGAATTATTGGAAGGTAATCTTTTCTTATTTTTAAAGGGGGACTCTTGATGTATGTTTTTTTTCTGATCATATTGTTAATACTGGCGGCTGCGGCAGGTATTTTTTTATGGCCTGCTAAACGCGGCGGCACTCAAAAATTAAAGGCCCTGCCCCGGCCTTTTTTTGAGACCGAATCAGCCGAAGAACTTGGCGTAAGCATACCTGCTTCGGCCAGGCCGGCGCCTTTTTCTCCGGAAATCCAACTGCCCCGCAGCTACGGGGTTGACCGCCTGGTCTTACTGGCGCGCGACCCGCGCTGGCTGTTTGCATACTGGGAAATAACCGCAACCAAACAGGAGGAATTTGCCGGCGCATTCGGTCCTGCAGCCTGGCTCTCCACACACCCGGTACTAAGAGTTTACGACGTTACCGGTGTGGATTTTAACGGTCAAAACGCCAATAAATATTTTGACTTTCACGTGGATGAACATATTGACAACTGGCACATCGAGGTGGGCGAGCCAGACCGTTCTTTCTGCGTGGATTTGGGCCGCCTGTTTCCGGACGGCCGTTTTGTCACATTACTGCGCTCCAACATAGTCACAACCCCCAGGGGCTCGCTGTCCGGCCGCCTGGATGAAGAGTGGATGTGGATTGAAGGCATTTACCGCTCTACCGGCAGATTTCAATACGGTACCAGTTCTCCCCTGATCATCGAAGAACTTGCCTTACGCAAAGGGGAGATCCCCCTCGGTATAACCTCCCCCGGCCACTGGAACCCGGGAAAATAAGAAGTGAGAAGTGAGAAGTGAGTCTGAAGATACTCTTAATGGTTAAAAGACCTCAAAGGAATACAGTATATACCCACGACTCACGTCTCACGGCCCACGACTAAAATGAAAGGAGTATTTTACTTTTATGTCCAAAGGATACCTTTGTTTTGTTTTACACGCGCACCTGCCTTACGTGCGACATCCCGAACATGAAGATTTTCTTGAAGAAAAATGGCTCTACGAAGCCATTACAGAAACGTATATTCCCCTGATTCAGGTTTTTGACCGCCTCCTGTCAGACAATGTAAAATTCAGGCTTACTGTTACTCTTTCACCGCCCTTAATTTCTATGCTTACCGACCCTCTGCTGCAGGAACGTTATGTCAGACACCTGGCCAAACTCATAGAGCTGGCGGAAAAAGAAGAAGGCCGCACTTACGGAAGTCCTTTTCACCAGCCGGCCCTGATGTACAAAGCACGTTTCCGGCAGGCCATGCATGCTTTTTGTGACCAATACGGCCGCAATCTTGTTAACGCTTTCAAAAAATTTCAGGACTGCGGCAGGCTGGAAGTGATCACCTGTGCCGCGACCCACGGTTACCTGCCTCTGATGATGCTCAACCCCGAGGCTGTAAACGCCCAGGTCAGGGCGGCAGTGGATTTGCACACCCGTCATCTCGGCAGGCCGCCGCACGGTATCTGGCTGCCTGAATGCGCTTACGCGCCCGGTGTGGATGAAATATTAAAAAGAAACGGTCTGAAGTTCTTTTTCACTGACACCCACGGCGTGCTTTACGCTTCACACCGGCCGCGCTTCGGCATCTTCGCCCCCATTTATTGCCCTTCCGGGGTAGCCGCTTTCGGCCGGGACACCGAATCCTCCAAGCAGGTCTGGAGCAGCCAGGAAGGTTATCCCGGCGACTATGATTACAGGGAATTTTACCGTGACATAGGATACGACCTTGATTTTGAATATATAAAACCTTACATCCACCCGGATGGAATAAGAGTACATACCGGGCTTAAATACTACAAAATAACAGGCAAAGTTGACCTTAGTCAAAAAGAACCGTATGACCCCTGGCGGGCGGAAGAAAAAGCCGCTCAGCACGCGGGCAATTTTATGTTTAACCGGGAGCACCAGATCCTTCACCTGGCCGGCATGATGGACAGACCGCCAATTATTGTGGCTCCTTATGACGCCGAGCTTTTTGGCCACTGGTGGTTTGAGGGGCCGGCCTGGCTGGAATACCTCATCCGGAAAATCGCTTACGATCAGGATACGATTGAACTCGTAACACCCAGTGATTACCTGCAAAGGTTCTCCTGCAACCAGGTGGCCGTACCCTGCTCATCAAGCTGGGGCAACAAGGGATATCATGAAGTGTGGCTGTGCGGGGCAAATGATTGGATTTACCGCCACCTGCATATGGCCTCGGACATGATGACGGCGCTGGCCAACAGCAGGCGCGGCGCCAGCGGCGTCCTAAGAAGGGCTTTAAACCAGGCCGCCCGTGAATTAATGCTGGCGCAAAGCAGTGACTGGGCTTTTATTATGAGTACAGGTACCATGGTGGAATACGCGGTCAGGAGAACCAAAAACCATATCAACAATTTCCTCGGGCTGCACGATCAAATACAGGGCAACCGAATTGATGAGGGGTGGCTGAGAGATCTGGAATACCGCCATAACATTTTCCCTGACCTGGAATACAGCTGGTACCAGACTCCGGCGCCGGAGGCAAAAGCAGTCTAAAATCCATGGGCATTCATGGGGACATAGCTCGGCCTTAAAGTAAGGCCCCAAATAGAGATGTGTCCCCTTTCCTTTATGCTCGGCCTTTAAGTAAGGCTCAAAATAGAGATGTGTCCCCATTCCTAATTACTAACCTTTTCTTTTTTTGAAAAGGTTTTTATTTTTGTTAAACTAATGGTTTATTTGCTGGTTATCTTATTTCATACCACCATTTACTCCTTGATTCTTAGAGAAAACTCAAATATAGTCTTATATGAAACTTTTGAATTAACTTAGTAGTTATTTTATTATTTGATAAATGTTTAAGTGTTACCATAAAAAAACAAATAGTAGAAAGGGATGCGTAAAAATGCGTAAAGTTCTGTTGTTGGTTATTGTTTCACTGCTGATGTCGGTAGTTTTTGCTTCCGCGGCATATGCCCACCCGTCCAGGGATGTTGTTTTCTACGGCAATGAGCAAAGCGGCTCTGTAAGTTACGGTGATCATGGTTACAGCTGGTACCATTCCGATTCTGACAGCGATTACTCAAGCCCCATTATTGGCAGCTGGAGCTACTATTATGACCGTGACGGAAACAAACACTACTACCACAAACAAAACAACCGCTGGAGAGCAGACCATTATTTCAAATGGGTGTCTGACCGCGACGGTGAGTGGAATTACTATGTGGACGCTAATGGCGTAAGTCATTATTTCTACCTTGACCCGGACCGTGAGTATGAAGTATACAGCTATAAGGACGCTAATGGCGCCACACAATATGAATTCGTAGATGTAGGTTGGAAGGCTTAGTATATGATTAGGGCGGGGTTCCCCAAAACCCCGCCCTAACTGTTGTTTTATGGATTTTTCAAACCAGCTATCTTGTTAATCTTTTCAATATACATATCCGTGAGCGACTCTGCAATCTCCATGGTGCTGCCCTCACTGAAAACCCGGCACAAGGGTTCCTCCGGGTCCGGCAGAACCAGTGCCCAGCCGTTTTGGTGGTAGATTTTCACACCATCCAGCATTTCAAACCGGCTGGCCGGCGGGTCCTGGATTAAACGCCTGATTACCCTGCCTTTTGCTTCCCAGGGCACATGCACCTCCTGGCTGTCCATAAAGAAAAGGGGTATCTCTTCAACCAGCGTGGCAAGTGAGCTTTTATGCCTGGCCGTATAGTCCAGGATCCTCACCAGCGCCGTCAAGGCGTCAAAATGCAGGAAGAACTGAGAAATACCTTCCAGGCCGGGCTCCTGGGCCAGTACTTTATCCAAAAAATCCTGGAGGGCTGTCTTGGTGCGCACCACCCTGCCCTGATATCTTTCAGCCAGGGCTTCAATAACCATGGGAGCCGTAACAGGCACCACTACAGGCCCCTCCCGCCCTTTTAAAATGATTAGGGACAGCAGGGCGGTCAGTAAATTATCTTGAATTACTCTGCCCTTCTCATCAATTAACACCAGCCGGTCTCCGTTTGGATCCAGCAGCGCTCCCGCGTCGGCGCCGCTCTCCACCACCGCTTTGGCCATGTCCGGCAGTATTTTCTGGCAAGCGCTCCAGCTGCGGTACTCACCGCCGGCTTCCCCGCAGTAGTTTTCCCGGGCCAGCCCTAATTGGCTGCAAAGCCCGGCAACGAAATTTTCCAGGTTGTTGTGATCATAACAAAGCAGGACTTTAAAACCCGCTCCGCGCAGGCTCCCGTCCCGATAATTATCATACACAGCTGTCATATATTCTCCGGCTGCCCCAACCACCTTCTCAGGGGCAAAAAGCCGGGCTGCCTCAGACCTGGGAAAATCCTCCCTGGCCAGCGCGTTCTCAATCTTGCGCTCCTGCCCTCTGGATATGTTGCCGCCCCGGGAATTGATGAAAACCATTACCACTTTATCCGCGGCTGCCGGTGACACCTTGATATGCACTCCTGCCTGGCAGTTGAGCGACCTCACAGCATAACGCGCCACCGGCGTGATCACTTCACCAAGGTCCAGGATCCGGGAGCCAACCGACTGAGCGCCGCTGATCAGCGCCTGCCTGATCATAATTGAGGCCGTATAACTGTCACTGCTGACAGCAATACGCGCGCCCAAACCAGTTGTTGACCCAAAGGCGGCGCCTATCCTGACTGCGAATTCAGGTGTGATTTCCACGTTTACCAGGCCGCTGATCCCTTCAAAACCAAAAGATTTCTTGGGTGAAAGGGTCCCCCAGACCACGCTCCGGTGCACGGTGGCGCCTGTTTCCACCAGTTTGTGCGGCCATAGTTTAACATCAGGCTTTAAAAGGCTGTTTTCACGGATTATGGAGTCCTCACCTACTACCGCGCCTTCATAAATACCTGCTTTAGCCTGCACCTGGACCCTGCTGCCGACCACCGCGCCGCGCAGTGAGGCGCCGCTCCCCACATAAACGTTGTTCCAGATTACACTCCTTTTAATCGAAGCGTCTTTTTGCACCAGGCAGCCGCGGCCCAGCAGTGTGTAGGGCTCTATCCGGGCGCCGGCAGCAATCTGGCAGTCGGCGCCAATAAGGGAAGGTCCTTTGACACTGGCGGCAGGGTTGATATAAGCGCCATCTTCCACCCAAACCCGGGGCAACGTTTCATGGCCGGGCATTTCAATTTTTACTTTACCCGACAGCGCGTCATAGTGCGCCTCAAGATACTGCTGCAGGTTGCCGATATCACACCAGTAGCCGGGCAGCACCAGTCCAAACAGGGGTTTTTTCTCGCTTAGCAGCAGCGGGAACAGATCTTTGCTGAAGTCAAACATCCGGCCCGGAGCAAAATATTCCAGCACCTCGGGCTCAAGCACATAAATACCGGTATTGACTGTGTCGCTGAATACCTCGCCCCAGCCCGGTTTTTCCAGGAATTGAGTGATCCTGCCGTCCTCCGAGGTAATCACCACACCATATTCCAGGGGACAGTCCACCCGGGTGAGCACCAGGGTTGCCAGCGAACCGTTTTTTTTGTGAAATTCCACAGCACGGGTCAGATCCAGGTCAGTCAGGGCGTCACCGCTGATTACCAGAAAAGTATCATCCAGAAATCCTGAGGCATTTTTAACACTCCCGGCGGTACCCAGAGGTGAATCCTCAACAAAATACCGCAGGTTAACATCATACTCCGCCCCGTTGCCAAAGTGATCTCTGATGGCCTCCGGCATATACTGCAGAGTTACTCCGATATCATCAAAGCCGTGGTTCTTCAATAGATCAATAATGTGAGCCATGATCGGCCTGTTTAAAACAGGAACCATCGGCTTTGGCCTGCCGCAGGTAAGAGGCCTGAGACGTGAGCCCTCTCCCCCGGCCATAATGATCGCCTTCATACGCAGCCTCCGTTCGTTTTAAAAAAAACCTTTTTAGATACAACTCCGGCTAATCCCCTCATTTTTAAACGAGGGATACAGCCGGTTACCACCCAAATAAATCCATTCATGGTATAATAAAACTACAGTTCTTTGAAAAGTGAACATATCGGGTTGTATACACAAGTCCTTGTATACGCAAAATGTTCTTGGCTCAAAGGTTAACTGTGTCCTATAACGTATCTCCCTGGGGCAACCCACGGAGTAGTGGCGCGGTGACAGCGTCCGTAGTCTGGCGAAAGCTTATGGTCTACGAACCTGGATGCCCCTTACTTCAGTGAGGGGAGGAAGTCACGAGTACCTGGCTATGAGTTGGTTAAACCGCCCGAAAATCCCGTCCCGCCTGCCAGGCGCAGACCAGGTGGTCCTACGGTGGGCATCTAAAACTTCTTTATATACCGCAGCCGTTTGCCGGGCGATATGCCGCCAGTTAAACTCTTCTAAGACCATACTATACGCGTTCTCTTTTAAATATTCTCCAAGTTCAGGCTGTTTTAAAACGGCAAGAATGTTTTGCGCCAGGGAGTGGCTGTTGCCTGTAGCAGCTTTTAGCCCGTTGACCCCGTGACTGACAATTTCACTGATGCCGCCGCAGTCGGACACGATAACCGGCGTCCTGGCGGCCATGGCCTCCAGCGCCACAATACCGAAAGGCTCGTACAAGCTGGGAAATACCGCCGCGTCAGACCAGCTGTAAAGGCTGTTCCTGACACTGTCATCGATATAACCCGTAAAATATACCCTGTTGGCAATACCCAGAGCCTCAGCCTGACGCTTTAAGGGGGCAAGGTGAGGACCTTTGCCGGCTATGATAAACTTGGTTTGCGGATAGTGGGACAGGACTTCGGGAGCGGCGTCCAGTAAAATCTGCACCCCTTTTTCCTTAACCAGCCTGCCGACATAAAAAACTATCCTTTCATCCGGGGCGGCATAGTGGCTGCGGTGCACGTTTCCGCTGCCTATTTGAAAACTGGCGGCATTGACTCCATTTGGTATAACTGTGACCTTGTCATCGGGCAGCTGGAAAACATGCTTTACTTCCCCTTCCATGTAGCGGCTGCAGCAGATGACCCGCCAGGCCTCGTAGGTCAGCCACCATTCAATATCGCTGATGTGCCTTTGCACATCATTGTGCAGGCCGTAATTGCGGCCGTATTCCGTAGCATGGATGGTAGCCACCAGGGGCAGCCTTCCCGCGTGCTTAACTGCTCTGGCCGCATATGCCACCAGCCAGTCGTGGGCGTGTACAATCTGAAAGCCGCCGACCTCACCTAGCAGCTGCATCACTTTTTCCAGCAAGGCCACGTTAAACTGCGCCACCCAGGTAACAAAGTCCGGTGAAGAAACCCGGTAAGGCTCTACCCTGTAAACCTTAACCCCGTTAACCCGCTCGTAGGCAGGCGCGCCTTTTTCACCGGATGTAATCAGGTGGACATCCACACCGCTTTCCACCAGGGCGCCGGTCAGATCGTAAACATGCTGGGCCAACCCTCCCACACTTTTGGGGGGGTACTCCCAGGAAAGCATTAAAACTCTCAACAAACTTTCGCCTCCTGTCTGTCGGGATCAATAAAAATCCCTACCGGGCTAGTGGCAGGGACTGTTTCTTATTAATAACGCTTGCTCCCGTTGTGAATCTCAAAGCTCCAATTCACTCCGTTGTTGTTGTCCCAGTGTTCGGCGCCGTCCTTGAAGCAGAAGTTAAAGCGCCCTTCATGCTCAGGCATGTCCACGTTGCTTACCCAGCCCCAGCCTGACTTTTCCATGCTAACACTTGAAATGTTTCTCCACTTATCATGGGGCCCGTACCCGTAATGAAGATAAACCTGTCCCTTACCTTCCTTACCCAGCAGCCCGTTATAAAAAACTGTCACTTCTTCACCAGCGGTTATCGGCGTCGGGTCAACCACAACTCCTCCGGGGTAATCAGCCTCATGCATGGCCTTTAGCCTGGCTTCCCCTTTGCCGAATCTGGTTGGATTAGCCACTTTGGATCCCACCTCCTCGGTTATGGTATAAAAAGGTTTTTTGTTTTTATTAGTATGGTTTTTCAGTAATTCTTTTATACGAGTAAATAATACGAATGAACTTTTAAATAATGGACAGGTCAAGGAATAAACAAAACTGAAAACATCTCTTTAAAGAAATTTAAAAAAGCTCTCAATAAAAAAACAATTGACAAAAAATCATATTTTAAATATAATGAGCAAAGACTCAATGAGTTATGACTCAATATGCTGGGGTTGACGAGATGCCTGAATCACAACGCCAGAAACAAAAAAAACAAACCAGGAAACACCTGATCACGATGGCTTTTAACCAATTGGCCAAAGATGGTCTAATCAATACCCGGACCGCCGACATTGCGAAAGCCGCCGGAGTATCGCACGGGACGGTGTTTGCGCATTTTCCGACACGGGACGCTCTATTAACCGAGGTAATTAATGAGTTCGGCGCCAGGGTTACCCGGCGACTTCATGAACTGGCCGGCGGCGGGAGCGTACATGAAATCCTGGAGGCACATTTGAAGGGTTTGGCTGAGTTTGAACCCTTCTATACCAGGCTGGTTAGAGAAGGGAGTTTACTGCCGGAAAGCGCACGAAATACTTTGATAATGATTCAATCGGCCGTTTCATTTCATCTAAGCCAGGCAGCCGAGCGAGAGATGGCGGCAGGTATAATTCGCCGGCTTCCAATGCACCTGCTCTTCAATACCTGGATCGGACTAGTGCACTATTATCTGGCTAACGGTGACTTGTTTTCCCCTGGAAAGCCGGTTTTAGAGCGATATGGCAAAGAACTATTGGAACACTATTTAACCTTAATTACTGAGTAAAAATTAAATTACAAGGGAGTGTTGATGATGAAGATTTGTATTGCCTGCGGAATGCCTATGGAAAACCCTGCGGACTTTGCCATGGGAGACCCTGATAAGGATTTTTGCGTTCACTGCGCGCGGCAGGATGGAACAATGCAGTCCTATGAGGAAAAACTGGATTCTTTAGCCAACTTTATTGTTAGAACCCAGGGGCTGGATAAACAGGCAGCACGGGATGCAGCCAAAGGAATGATGGCTCAGCTCCCCGCGTGGAAAAAATGAGCATAACCCTTTGTGCCGGACACAAAGGTTCCTTTCGCAACCGGCATTTCTAACCATGATTAAAAAAAATAGGCCTCTCGGTCCAGGGTGAACCGGAGGCCTTATTTTTCAGTTGCTCATGAGATATGCTGCCATGTCCGTCGTGCTCCTTTTAGAACGCTCACTTAAAGATTCTGCCAAGCTCCACGGACAGTCCTTCAAAAATGTAGGACTGCGCGATTTCTGGTTTTTTGTAAGTGATATTGCCGCTGATGTTTTTGTCTTCAAAATGATAAACGGTCACTTCCCTGTTTATCGGGTTTACAATCCAGTATTCCCTGACGCCGCATGACATGTAAAGGTCGAGCTTTTTGATCAAATCCTTGCTCCGCGTACCCTCTGATATAATCTCCACCACAAGTGCCGGGACGCCCTTGTAATAGTCTTTTTCATCCAGCTTTTCCTCAAGGTCGCAGATGACCATGATGTCAGGCTGAACAACATTTATATTCTCCGGGTTTCTCCTGAGTGTAATATCATAAGGGGCAACCAGGGGGACGCATTCTTTACCCTGAAACCAGTTGTAAAAAATCACAAACAGTTCGGTCAAAGCTATCTGGTGCGTGGTTTTAGGCGAGGCCAGCAGGTATATTTCACCATCTATGTATTCGTATCTATCTTCGGTGTCTTTGGTCAGCTCCAAAAACTCCTCATAGGATGCCTTTCTGCCGCCGTAACCGTATACTTCCGCCTTTTCCATTACATCTATTACCGTACCAGGCGCCGCGCCGCGGTCCGAAACCGCGTCTCTGACGGCTGACAGTTTTGCTATCTCCATACCGTTTCTTGTAATTATAATGTCCTCCTGCGCCGCAAGCATCAGGTATTTCCCGAAGTTGTTCTGCAGTTCCGTTGAGTTGATTTTCATGGACACACCTCAAGCAATAGCTATAATAGCTAATTTAGCTATTATCATTATGTGCCATTATGGAAGCTGTGTCAAGGAAAAGCAGTAAACCTCTCCCACCTGCCACGTAACAGGTAAGGGCTTTCGGAGCATAACCAGTTCAAATCCGGGAGGCCACCTGCTAAGCACCACACCCGCGAAGGGCACCGTAATTGAAATGGTTTCTCCCTGAGAAAGCAGCACTTGTCAGGGTCTCTTGCTGTAGACCGGGTAAGCGGCTATTCACTGGTCACAGGATTTCCACATATCCTTCCGTTCCGTTCACCGGATCCTCTGCCCATCTTTAATCAGCTTCGTAGCGTTTTCCACGCTTACGACTGCCGGGAGGCCGTATTCTCGCGCAATAACGGCGCCATGGTTCATCAGCCCGCCTACTTCCGTCACCAAACCTTTGACGGATACAAACAGGGGCGTCTAGCTGGGGTCAGTGAATGCGGTGACCAAAATATCGCCATCCTCTATGTGGGCGTCCTCCATCTTTAGAACAACTCTTGCCTGGCCCTCGATGATGCCCGATGAAACGGGTATGCCCGCCAAGGCGCCCTGGGGGATATTGCCGATATTGTGTTCGCCGGATATGACTTCGCCCTCGGATGTCATCACACGCGGCGGCGTCAGCTTATCATAAACCTGAGTTCTGCCGCAGATTCTGCAATAATAGGCCATGAAATTCTTTTTCCTCTCAAGCTAATTGGCTCGGGACGGTTTCGTAACGGTTCCCGCTATTATTTCATCCTTTTTGTGGGTATGCCTTGGCACACTAATCACCTCAGCATAATTTTACCCTTCAAACCAAACTGGGACAAATAACCTGTCCCCTTGTCCTTCTGCGGGACCAGGCGCACGGTGCGCCGGCTGAAAAATTCATGCCTGGCGCCGGGAGCCTCGCCCCAAACAGGCGTTGACTTCCTCCAGGAACTCACGGGTATTGACTATTCTCTTTTCCCCTTCCGCCAGTATAGCCAAGTCTTTGGTCATGCTCCCCTCTTCTATGGTGTCCATGGCTGCTTGCTCCAGTTCACCGGCAAATTGCACTAAACTGCCAGCGCCGTCCAGTTCGCCTCTTTTTCTCAGCGCCCCCGTCCAGGCGAATAAAGTGGCCACCGGGTTGGTTGAAGTTTCTTCACCTTTAAGATACTGATAATAATGCCTGGTCACCGTCCCGTGGGCAGCCTCGAACTCATAATAACCATCCGGCGAAACCAGAACCGAAGTCATCATGGCCAGGCTGCCGAAGGCGGTGGCCACCATATCCGACATCACGTCGCCGTCATAGTTTTTGCAAGCCCAGATAAAGCCGCCCGGGCTTCGGATCACCCTGGCCACGGCGTCATCAATCAACGTGTAAAAGTATTCTATTCCTGCTGCCGAAAACTTTTCTTGATACTCTCTGGTATAGAGGTCTTGAAAGATATCTTTGAAGTTATGGTCGTATTTTTTGGAAATAGTGTCCTTTGTGGCAAACCACAAATCCTGCTTTTGGTCCAGCGCGTAGTTGAAGCAAGCCCTGGCGAAGCTCTCAACAGACTTGTCCAGATTGTGCATGGCCATGACCATGCCGGGGCCGGCAAAATCATGGATCACCTCCCTGGACACCCGCCCGTCTTCACAAGTAAAAACTAATTCCGCCTTACCTTTTGCGGCAATTTTCATTTCAACACCTTTGTAAATATCTCCGTAAGCGTGTCTGGCAATGGTGATGGGCCTCTCCCATGTCTTTACAAAGGGTTTGATATTCTTAACAATTATAGGGGTGCGGAAAACCGTCCCGTCCAAAATTGCTCTGATCGTCCCATTGGGGCTTTTCCACATCTGCTTCAGGTCATATTCCTTTACCCGCTGGGCATTGGGGGTAATGGTGGCGCACTTGACCGCCACACCATATTTTTTGGTGGCCTCCGCAGCTTCCACCGTAATCCGGTCGTCTGTTTCATCCCTTTTTTTAAGTCCCAGGTCAAAGTACAATGTTTTTAAGTCAACATAAGGCGTTAGTAGAATTTCTTTGACCTGCCGCCAGATTACCCTGGCCATTTCGTCGCCGTCCATCTCCACCAACGGAACTTCCATTTGAATTTTTCCTGCCATATAATTCCGTCTCCCCTTGCGAATCTAATTCCACATTACTACATTATACAATATCTCAAAGGGCAAAGTAACATCCCCCCGGAAGCGAAAAGGGAACGGTCCCCCCGCCGCAAGCAAATATACGCGACGAAGCGTGGCCGTCCCATGTGCTTCCTATGCGTTGTCGAGGGCGCCTTTCAAGTACCACCGCGGGTATTTTTAGGTCCAAACATGTCCTTGGCGGTCTTGACCAGGCCTTGCCGTTTAAGTTCGGCCGCGATAAACGGATAGCGCTCTCTTAAAAACTTAAGAGAGACATCGCCGTGCGCGTAATAGACGAGAATGTTGCACCTGTTCTGAACTAAATCGTCATCGTCATTTAATCTCAACACATCTATGGTATACCGAACCATCCTTTTCTCATCGTTTGACAATCCAAGACCAGGTTTAATCAAGCAACTCGGGAACTCTAAAACAAACCATCCATATTCAATTGCACAAGGGTCGGTAATACCTTCTTTATCACCTTTATAACTATTTAATTTCGGCGAAGACAGACGATAATTGTCCCATTCATAGGCTAAATCAGGATTGCGCCATTTAGGGATAAAATGATCAACAGAACCGGGTCTGGAAATCCATTCCCCGGAGTAGGAGCAAATGCCCTTATATGCGTTATAAAGTTCCACAGTCACAGACTGCCAGTACCTGTTCTTTTTCCAGTCTTTATTTGTAGGGTTCGGATTATTTCTTAAAAATTTCTTTCCCGGTTTTCTTACCAGATGGTCGAAATTTTTCGGTTCCGGTTGTCTCGTTACAGGAATCATTTAACAACACCATATCTCTCCGCAAAATAAATCCACCTGGGCCAAAACTGGTCATCGACCGCTAAATGTCGAACCAGCCTTTCGTTGACTTCCCTAACCTCATCAGAATTGACATCATTGCGTTTTTGAAGATTTTTTGCTGCTTCAATCGCATCTTCCGCCTCTCTTGATCGCGCATGACGCATCTCAAATATTGGAGAGGTCAACCAGGAATTAATCTGACCAAGTTTAATGAACTGCTTGACTTCCAGTCGGACTTCATTACCGTAGGAAAAATCAAGATGAAACAGCTCATCCTGTAAATCGTCAAATACCGGCTCGGCTGAGGCAAGAACCAGGGGGGAGTGAGTCGTTATAAAAAATTGAATCTCAAGGTTTCTCGATAAAGTTTCCTGAACATCCAACAGCGCCGGCAAAATAATCCTCTGCCATTTGGGGTGCAAATGGGCCTCAATTTCATCTATCATAACCACCATGCGCGCTTCTGGTTTCACGTTGTAATGCTCGGAATTGACACGATGCTCGTTCCAAGCCCAGACCATAAGGTAAGCCATGGTGATGATTCTCCTGACACCCGCTGATGTGAACAATATGGGGGTGGTACCGTAAGGATGCACAATTGTGGGAATGTCCCTGGGGTCATTCGGTATTCTTACTGTGTCACCCGGAACCAAGTCACTTAGGTCGGGCGGCGATAATCTTTTAAGAACTTTGCAAAAAACATCAAATAGATATCTGTCCGGAGAAGTTTGCCACCTCGTCCAATCGCGAATCAATCCCTCGATGTTGCCGGGCAACCCATTCCAAACATCGGAACGGCTCAACACAAGAGTCGCTTTGCGTGCGTCATCTTCCTCGGAGGAAACAAACCTGGCTGGATCCCAAACGGCAAAAGAGCCGTCCACCCGCGCATAAACAATTAACCCGGGTATTGTTGGCCTTTTGGTCTTGGGCCAAGAACGGGATTTGAAGTCGTATGCTATTTTCTTTTTCAATGGATGGGCGGTTCTTCCGGCCAATTCGAAAGTGATGCTGGATTCTTTTTCTTTAAAACTATTATTAGGGTAAGCCGGCATTTCAGGCCAGGTTCCCGTCAGCGCCCACCAGGCGCACTCCAACAGGAACGACTTGCCGAGACCATTGTCGCCGGTTATAATATTCAATCGCCTGGCAGGGTAAAATGAAATGTATTTCGCAGGACCGAGGTTTCGCAGTTCCAAAAAAGACAGGGTTCCGCCAGAATCAGGTCCGGCATCGGGCGGAGATTGTATATAGGGGCTTAATTCCGGCCACTGAACGGGATGATCCTGAAACAGCCTGCCTTCCGGCGCAAGATGTGGAGCATCGTCAAACAACCTTGCGCGCTCATCTTCAGAAATGAGAAATTGATCGAAAAAGAAATCTAGAACATCATAAGGCTTAGTTTCCTTAGACCATCTTCTTGAGCGAAACAGCCATACCGCGAGGTCAAATGCCGGTATTTTCTTGCCTTTAGTTAATTTCTTCTGTAAAGTTTCAATATAGTCCGGGTGCCAACCCCAGCGCCTTGTCCCGGAGTCATGCAAAAATGCCGACCCAAAGGTTCTGGTGTTTATTGACTGTAGTCCTTTTGCGGCATAATCGGGACGCACCCATCGTTTTTTCTTGCCCACCGGCCCGAAAGGTTGAAAAAAACTTGGAGATGTGGGATGAATACGGTGATTCTTTTCAAGAAATTCTTTTGTTTTTTGGTCTAACGGAAAATCGATCTTTACCCCGACAGGCAGCATTTCCTTTTTGCAAACCAAAAAAGTGATGCCAAAAAAAGGATTAATATAGCTAAGTTTATTTATAGAGCTTAGAATTTGAAATGCGGAAAAATACATGTCAGATCCCCCGTATTTCCTTCACCATAAATTTGCAGAACTCCCGGCTCAAATCAATCCCGATAGCCGGCCTGTTTGAATTCAACGCGACGCGCAAGGTGGTTCCGCTGCCGGCAAAAGGATCGAGAACTACCCCCCCTTCGGGGCAACCGATGTCCAGACAGCGTTGAACCAATTCATCGGGATAGGGTGCTGTATCTATACCGTTTGTGACTTTGGGCCTGGCCTGTATAGTCCATAAATCTTCTTCCACCTTCTGATCAACCAAGGGTTCGCGGTTAAAATAGTATTTTCGACTTTTTACAAACATAAAAATATACTCATAGCTCCGCCGGGGGCGATCGAGAACAGATTCCGGCAAGCATTTTTCTCGGTGCCAAATGATGGGACTACGAAGGACCCAATCACGTGAGGCCATTTCAATCGCAACTCTCCAGGGGACACCGATAATGGATTTTCTTTGCAGACCTATACCCAGTCCCCCGCTCTTATCCACCGCCCGCAATCCAAATCTTCGTTTGTTGCTCTTGCGATCATTCCCCTGCGATTGTCCTTTTCCGGAATAGTAAGTGTCCCCCAGATTAAAAAATAACGTGCCGTCTGATCTAAGTACACGACGTACTTCATCCATAACTTTACATATGGCTTCAACATAATCTTCAACAGAGTCCTCCAAACCAATCTGTCCTTCGACTTTATAATCCCTTAAACAATAATACGGCGGAGATGTCACAACACAATTCACGCTTTCATCGGGAAGTCGCCTTAAAACTTCAAAGGAATCCCCGCAGTAAACCTGCCAAAGGATACCGCTTTTTGTAAAACCATCCCAATTAATAATTTGATTCTTCTCAACCTGCTGTTCGTTTGCATCGAAAACAGAACTCACAGTTTAATCACTCTCATCTGAAAATGGATTGCCACATCAAGAAAGCCTTAAAAGTCTCTATTAATCATTATAAGTAGTTTAGCAATAACAGGCAATCTTAGATCATATCACAAAGATCAAGAAAGGATGTCTTGTATATAATTGTTGTCATGTCTCGTTTTTCAGTCTTCACAAGACCTGCCAAATAACCTCATGGAGTTAAATCACACTTTTTTACAATATTATTCAAACATATGTTCTTGTTTTTATTCTATAAACACTCTTTTTTCCCTTCTCTGTCTGTTAATATTTTTACATATTTCATAACAAGGCGAAATTTGAGATCCGAACAGACTTCAAAAATATTTGGTTAATCCCGGTTACGGGAAATACTCCCTTCCCATGATGGGCCGGGCCAGCAAAATCACTCTCAAGTTCTATTCCTTATGACTCGAATCGCGGAAGCAAATGGCTAGGCTCTACTTTGTGAAATCTCAAAATGCATAAGTAGAGCCTGATCCCTAAAATTCTACAATTGTGGTATTACCGTAATCCAGGACGATTCGGTCTTTAAAAGCAAAGATGCGGGGCCACACTTCTTGCGGGAGCAGTTAGCGTCAACCGGCAGATGGCAGCC